>JGI20214J51088_10003736_pt1 | contig 10027 bp, 8 predicted proteins | sample WetSurMetagenome_FD_51088 | JGI IMG/M metagenome (IMG submission 51088) | reverse complement strand
AAGCCATTGGCCGAGCGTGCCCGCCAGGAGCGCGATGCCGCCAAAGACCAATATGGTCGACAGGATGAACACGCCGCCCAGCAGCAGAATCTGCAACCAGATGGGCCCCCTGGAGGGATCGGCGAACTGTGGGAGGAACGCCAGGAAGAATATGGACACCTTGGGATTGGTGAGATTCATGATGATACCGCGACCGTACAGCTTGGGCAGATTGGCTTCTCCCCGGCCCTCGGTATCAATGCGTGCCGCCGAGGCACGAAACGCCTGCCATGCAAGATACACCAGGTAAGCGGCACCGATGAATTTGAGGGCGGAGAATGCCGCCGCCGACCGTTGGAAAATGACCGCAACGCCCAAGGCGACGGCCGTGCTGTGACCGATCAACCCCGTGCACAACCCGCCCGTGACCGCCAGGCCGGCGCGGCGCCCATACAAGGAGGATTGCGTCAGCACGAAGATGTTGTCGGGGCCCGGCGCCAGGGCGAGCAATACGGAGGCCGTGAAGAACGTTAACAGGGTTTCAATGGAGAACATGCGTGCCTCAACCCATGGATCTTGTCGAGCACGTGCCATGGCCCGACCGCCACCGGCGCAGGTCTATGCGGGTCCGGCCGATGGACGGGTCGGGCTGGCGCGTCGATCAAGCCTTTGCGGCCCGTCTCGCCGCCAGGTACCGGTAGAGCGACACGCAGACCGTGCCGAGGATCATCGCCGCGGCGATCCCGAGCAGGGCGGCGGAGATCGGCTTGGTGACGAAGATCGAGAGGTCGCCGCGCGAGATCAGGAGCGCCTGCCGGAGGGAGCGTTCCAGAATCCGGCCCAGGACGAACGCCAGCAGGATCGGGCCCAGATCGAACTGCAGCTTCCGGAGCACGTAGCCGACGACGCCGAAGAGCACCATCATCACCACGTCGTCGATGTTGTTCTTCATGCTGTACACGCCGATGGCGCAGATCAGGACGATCGAGGGGGCCAGGATGGCGTACGGCACCTTCAGCATCTGCACCCACAGGCCGACCAGCGGCAGGTTCAAGATCAGCAGCATGACGTTCCCGATGTACATGGACGCGATCACCGCCCAGAAGAGATCCGGGTGATCCTTCAGCAGGAACGGCCCAGGGGTCACCCCCTGGATCAGCAGGGCGGCAAAGATCATGGCGATCGCCGGGTTTCCCGGGATCCCCAGGGTCAGCATNGGGATGAAGGACGCGCTGGCCGCGGCGTTGTTGGCCGACTCGGGCCCGGCCACCCCCTCCAGCGCCCCCTCGCCGAACCGCTCGGGGTGCTTCGATACCCGTTTCTCCACGGCGTAGGAGAGGAGCGAGGCGATGACGGCGCCGCCGCCCGGAAGCAACCCCACGAAAAAGCCCACCAGCGAGCCCCGCACAACGGCCCACTTGGAGATGGCCCAGTCCTTGACGGTCGGCCACAGCCCGGTGATGCGCGTGGTGACCAGCTCGGCCTTCATTTGCTCTTCGAGACTGATGAAGATCTCCCCGATTCCGAAGATCCCCATGCCGAGGGTCAGGAAGTCGAACCCGTCCTCTAGAATGAACAAGCCAAAGGTGTACCGCTCGTTCCCGGTGACCGGGTCCCGCCCCACCATGGCCAGGAGCAGCCCCAGGAGGGCCATGAGGATTCCCTTCACGACCGACTTGCCCGAGAGGTACGTCGCCAGCAGAAGCCCTAGGATCGTGAGCGAGAAATACTCCGCCGGGCCGAACTTCACGGCAAAGGCGGACAGGGGCGGCGCCACGAACGTGAGACCGACCACCCCCGCCGTCCCGGCCACGAAGGACCCGATGGCGGCCATCCCCAGCGCCGCGCCCGCCCGTCCCTGCTTCGCCATCTTGTAGCCGTCGATGCAGGTGACGACCGAGGCCGCCTCCCCGGGAATGTTTAGCAGGATGGAAGTCGTGGAGCCGCCGTACATCGCCCCGTAGTAAATCCCGGCGAGCATGATGATGGACGTGACCGCGTTCCCCAGGGCATAGGAGAGGGGCAGCAGCAGCGAGATGGTGGCCGCCGGCCCCAGGCCGGGCAGAACCCCGACTGCGGTCCCCAGGACGGACCCGATCAAACAGAACAGTAGATTGACCGGCGTGATGGCCAGCGCGAAGCCGCTCAGTAACCCGTGAAAAGCGTCCAAGGTCGGCACTCCAACGTCAGAAAAGGAGCCCCTTCGGCAGCGGGACCTTGAGGAGGACGGCGAACAGGACGTACGCGCCGAGCGTCCCCAGGACCGACACCATTCCGACGGTGAGCCACCGTGCCCGCTCGATCAGGATGAGCCATCCCAGATAGAGGAGGAACGTGGCGGCGAAGAAACCGATCACGCCCATCAGGAGGGTGAAGCCCAGCATGACGACGGCGGACAGCGCCGGTCCGCGCCACGTGCCCGGTTCCCACAACGGCCGCGCCGCCGCGTCCGGCCCGAGGCACAGCACGAGATAGACGGTGGCGGTCGCGGCCAGGGAGACAGCCAGCCAGAACGGCAGGAATCCGGGCCCGGGAAAACGCACCGAGCCGAATCCCATCTCGATGGCCAGGTACGCCGCCCCTGCGCCGAGCACGAGCAGCACACTCGCCGCGATCCGTTCAAAGCGCTTCATGTCTCAGCCTCGTGAGCCGACATTCAGCCGTCGGCCTTCCACGGTCAGTCGAAGAACGAACCGCGCGACGGCACGCGGACAACACCGTCCAGACGTGTCGTGACAGTATGTCTTGCCCAAGAGCGGACCGCTGAAAACCGAATGCAAAAATGGGGAGCTCGGCTCCGAACTCCCCGTCCTGCTGGCAGGAGGTGCCGTCGCCCGCGCTACTTATAGAGATCGCCCATCTTCTCGGTCATGATCAGTTCCTTGTAGCGGGCATCCTCCGACACCATGAACTTCCCGAACTCTTCCGGCCCCATGTAGCGCAGCTCGACGGACAGCTCGTCCGCCTTCTTCTTGAACTCGGGGTCGTCCATGCTCTTCTTCAGGATGTCGTGGAGCTGCTTCACGACGGCGGGCGGCGTGTCCTTGGGCGCGATCACACCCCGCCACATCGTCATCGCGAAGTTCATCCCCTGCTCCTTGGCGGTTGGCACCTTGGGGAACTTGTCCAGCCGGTCGGGGCCGAGGATTCCCAGAACACGAAGCTGACCCGCGAGCGCCTGCGGCACCCCCTCCGGCGCCGACACGATGATGGAGTCCACGTGCTTACCCAGCGCGGCCGTGATGGCGGGCCCGCCCCCTTCGAAGGGGATGTGGTTGAACTTGGCCTTGGTGAAGTTCTGGAACGCCAGCGCCACCATGTGGTAGCCGCCTCCCGACCCGGCGTTTCCGATGGTAACCTCGCCGGGCCGCTTCCGGGCGGCTTCCACGAAGTCTTTGAGGTCCTTGAAGGGCGAGTCGGCCGGAACCATCACCATGCACGAGTTATCCGCCAGCATGATGACCGGCGCGAAGGTCGTGGCCGTGAACGGCACCTTGCTCATGTGGATCTTGGTAATCATCGGCGTGGCGGACGCCACGATCGTGTAGCCGTCCCCCTTCGCCTTCATCGCCTCGACATACCCGATGGCGGCCCCGCCGCCCGGGATGTTCTTCACGATCAACTGCTGGCCGTTGGCGTGCTTCGGGAAGACCGCGCCGATGGCGCGGAACAGCACATCCGTGGCGCCGCCCGCCGCCCAGGCCACGATGATCTCCACTGATTTCGAGGGGAATTTTTCCTGCGCCATGGCGGGGACGCAGGCGCAGACGAGGAGGGCAATCAACAACGCCTGGCACCATCTGACTGATGTTCGCATGAGCATCCCTCCCTGAACAATGAATGGAAAAGGAGAAGGTCGTGACCGGGCCGGCCGACCGGCAGCGCCGCGGGCCCGGCGGTCTGTGAGGGAACGCTACCAAGTGGCTTCGCCCGTGTCAAGGCGGAGCGGAGCGCGGGCCGCGTGTTGTGCGGGTGGCTGCCCAATGGACGCGTGCACGAGAAGAATCGGCATGTTACACTCCCGCATGGCTGGTGGTCGGCCGTGGCCACCGTGCGTTGTTTAGCTTCGTCCTCTTGGAGATACGCCAGGGACCCACCACACAGCGAGGCTCCATGACTTTCGACATCGCCTTCATTGGTCACTACACCAAGGACACGATCGTCTATCCAACGGTGACGCGCGTCGTGGATGGCGGCGCCTTCAACTATGGGGCGAACGTCGCGGCCCGCATGGGCCTTCGGGTCGCGGTGGTGACGCGATTGGCCCGTGGGGACTGGCATGTGGTCGATTCGCTGGAGGCAATCGGGGTGACCGCCTTCGCGAAGGCGACGCCGCACTCCACGTGCCTCCGACTGACCTATCCCACGGAAAATCTCGACCAGCGAACGATCGAACTGNCCAGTTCTGCCGGCCCATTCACCCTGGACGAGGTCGCGGGACTCGACGCCAAGGCGTACGCCATCGGCGCCTCGCTGCGCGGCGAAGTGCCCACCGAGGTCGTGCAGGCCTTGGCCGCCAAGGGAGGTATCCTCGCCGTGGACGTGCAGGGATTCCTTCGCATCGTTCGAGAGGGCGCCCTCGTCTCGGACGGCTGGCCCGGCAAGGAAGAGATTCTCCGACATGTTACCATCCTCAAGACGGATGCGGTCGAGGCGGAGCTGATCACCGGGGAATCCGATCGCTATCTCGCCGCCAGGGCGCTCGCCGCATACGGCCCGAAAGAGGTGCTGCTGACGCACGGCGGCGGCGTGCTCGTCCACCACGACGGCGCCTTCCATGAAGCGCCGTGGGCGCCCGCGGCNGTCCGGGGGCGGAGCGGCCGGGGAGACACCTGCACCTCGGCGTATCTCTCGCGGCGGCTCACGGCCACCCCGGCCGACGCCGTCGTGTGGGCCGCCGCCGTCACCAGCTTGAAGCTGGAAGCCGAAGGCCCTTTCCGCAGGGACCTGACGGAGGTTGAGACGCTGTACAACCGGTTAGGAGCCGTTGCGAAATAGCTTGTCGACTTCTTGCCAATTTCATTACGGCTCCTTATGCCGTTTCGAAGATTTCTCCGGTCAAGTTATTCTTGGACAACGGCGTACCCCAGCCTCGGTAGGCACAACGTAGGTGTTCAGCGCTCAGCGGTCAGCCGTCAGCGATCAGCCGGGCAGCGACACCCAAGACCGTGCGCGGATGCCGCCCCGCTCGAAAACCACTTGAAAATCGTAGGCTGTCAGTCACAATCCCTTCCGTGAAAACCCTGACCAGGCTTCTCGTCCCCGGCGGCCCGATCGTGCTGGCAGCCCTGGCGGTTTTCCGCCCGGGGGCGCTGCCGGATGCGGCGGAGCCGTACGTCCGCGCGTTCCCCGTCGTGGTCCTCGGTATCGGCGTCTTCCTCGGCTGGTACTTCAACCGCAGCCGCGTGGTCTTCGCGCTCCTGCTCCTCTCCGTGGCGGATTGGGTGCTGCGCCATGAGGGAGGTTGGGGTTCTGCAGGCGGGGATGCCGGCCGGCCCGCGTTCGCGGCGGTTGCCGCACTTCTGCCGTTGAACCTCGCGCTCTATGCCTCGCTCGCCGAGCGCGGCGTGCTCACCCCCCGCGGCCTGGCGCGTCTGCTCCTGATCCTGGGGCAACTGGTCGCCGCCGGGCTGGTTCTTCAGATCGATCCTCAGAGCCTCGGGGGGTGGCTGGACTACCAGTTCGCCGAGGCGTGGCTGACGGCGTGGACTGACGTCCCCCAGATCCCGCTGGCGGCGTTCGCGGGAACGTTCGTCCTGTTAGCGGTTCGGACCATCCGCCGCCGCAGCCCGATCGAAGCGGGTTTCTTCTGGACCGCCGTTGCGGCGTTCGGGGCGTTGCACGGCCTCTCGCGTGGATGGAATCCCACCAGCGCTCTTGCCACGGGTGGCGCGATCCTGATCGGGGCGCTGGTTCAGACCGCGTACCGCATGGCCTACCACGACGAGTTGACCGGGCTGCCGGGTCGGCGCGCCCTGAACGAAGCCCTCCTGCAGGTAGGCAGCCGGTATGCGGTGGCGATGGTGGATGTGGATCATTTCAAGCGGTTCAATGACACCCACGGCCACGACGTGGGCGATCAGGTACTCCGCATGGTGGCCGCGAAACTGGANCGCGTCGGCGGCGGTGGGCGCAGTTTCCGGTACGGCGGCGAAGAGTTTGCGATTCTCTTCCCGAGCGCGTCGGCGGCGGAGGCTTTTCCCCACATCGAGACGCTCCGGAAGACGATCGAGGCCACGCGGTTCGCACTCCGAGGACCGGGGCGCCCTCGGAAGAAGCCGGCGACGGCGCGACCNCGGCCCACCTCCCGGAAGGAGGTATCCGTGACCGTCAGCATCGGCCTGGCCGAGCGCGACGGACGGAAGACGGAACCGCGCCACGTGCTTGCGGCGGCGGACAAGGCGCTCTATCGCGCCAAGGGTGCAGGTCGAAACCGGGTGATGGTATAATCCGTCCCGACGGAACGATTTCCGTCGATGGGTCAATGGGTCAATTATGCCAGGGCCAGTCGAAAATTCGACCGGTTGACCAATTGACTGTCCTTGGCTCGGGGCTCGATGCCTCAGTGGAGGGACGCATGGATCTCGGGATAGCGGGACGCGTGGCGATCGTCACGGGCGGGAGCCGCGGCATCGGTCGCGCGGTGGCGGAGCGACTGTGTCGCGAGGGGGCCAGCGTCGCGCTGTGCGCGCGAAACCAGGACTCCCTTGCCGAGGCACAACGCACACTGGAGGGTCTGGGAAGCGGACGCGTCCTGGCCATCGAGGCGGACCTGACCGACGCGGCGGCGGCCGAGCGCGTGGTGGAAGCCGCCGCGGCCGCGTGGGGGCGGATCGACATCCTGGTAAACAACGCCGGGGCCGCGCGGGGAATCCCCTTCGACGAATTGACGGAGGAGCTCTGGCTGGAGAACCTGAAGCTCAAGCTCTTCGGCTATCTCCGCATGGCGCGGCTGGTCCTGCCCCACCTGCGTCGGAACGGCTGGGGGCGGATCGTGAATGTCGCCGGCTTGGCGGGCCTCCAGCCAAGCCCGCTCACCATGCCCGTGGGCCTGAACAACGCTGGTATCCTGAACGTCATGAAGGCCCTGGCCGATGCGGAGGCGCCGCACAACATCCTGGTGACCACCGTCTGCCCCGGACCGATCCTGACGGAGCGGCAGACGCGGCTACTCCAGGATGCCGCCCGGGCGAAGGGGATCTCGGTCGCAGAGGCGGAGCGCGAGGCGACCGGCGCGATTCCGCTGAAGCGGATGGGACGGCCCGAGGAGGTCGCCGATGTGGTGGCGTTCCTGGCGTCCGAGCGGGCGAGCTACATCACGGGCAGCCTGGTGCTGACGGATGGGGGGCTGCACCGGACGATGGTCTNATCTCGGCGGATCCAGGCCGGGAACCCGTCGCGTCGCCCCCCGCGGGGCTGGCTCGGTGGGGGGATGCGAAATCGTTGGCCATGGGGCCCGCGGTGGCCTGATTGGCGGGTGGATTGGTGTCAGCCCAACCGTTGCCGCTGATGTTCTCGCGTGGCCAGATTTGCCATCGCGGTTCATCTCCCCGGTGCTGGGCACGTGGGACGATTTTTTCCGGCAGGATGTTCATCAACTCCGGGACACTGCACCCCTTGTGCTTCTTGTGCGTCGTGTGGCGAATCGTTTCGGGTCAGTCGAACCGCGTCCCCCACCGCTCGAAGGTGGTCTGTTCGTCCACCATGCGCACCCCGTAGAACCGGACCCCCTTGTTGATCATCGCCTTGCGGAACTCCTCCTGGAGGGCGGGGGTCAGGTTGATGACGTGGACGACCCCGTCGGGGTGGCTCTTCACCAGTTCCGAGTAGACGTCCGAGAGCACCTCGAACAGATTGTACGTGGCCGCCGCCAGACCCTGGGCATCGACGATCAGTTCCACCTTCCGCTCGCGCACCAGCGCCATGAGCTGCTTGCGGAGCTCCAGGGCCTGGGTCGGGTCGATTCGCCCGGTCCAGGCCGAGAACCCCACCGAATCCAGCGAAGTCACCAGAAGCGGCCGCTTCGCGCACTTGTGATGCTCTTTCCCCTCGATGGAGATCCAGCCCGCCTGGAAGGCGCCGTTCGGACAGGCGCCCTGCTTCAGGCAGTAGTATCCGTTCCGGTATGCCTTGGCGAACATGCACTTGTTCGTGACCTCTTCCACCTTACCCTGCTGGTCGAGCTTCTGGCGTTCCCGGAGGTCCACCGCGTCCTTGATGCACCGCTCCACCGCCTCGCGTGTCGCCGCAGCGGGGATGCATGCCGCGGCTCCCTGGCTGAAGAGCAGCTCGTTGGCGGTATCCAGGGCCGCCTCGTCGCTCACCAGGAGAAAGCTGTTTGCCTCGCGCCCGAGGCGGCGGTAGGCCCGAAGCAGGCCCGGCGTGGTGGGCGCGCCCGCGTCCGCCAGGATCGCCTTGGGGCGCTGTTCGCCCAGGGCGTCGAGAAATGCGGGCTCCTCCGGCCCACAGGCGCAGGCCTGGAAGCGGACCAGGCGGTCCGCGAGGCGGCTGTGGAGCTCCTGACCCACCACCAGGACGCGGCCGTCCACCAGGGTCCCGGGTGACGCCTCGAGGAAACCCCGGATGCGCGCCTCCATCTCCATCAGCTTCAACGGTTTCTTGAAGTAGGCCATGGCGCCGTACCGCTTGGCGGCGCTCAACGTCTCCAGCGAAGGAGAGGCGGTGATCAGGAACACCAGCGCCTTCGGCTTCTTGGTGCGCACCTGCTGGAGCAGATCGATCCCGCTGACCTTGGGCATCATGACGTCCGACAGGATCACGTCGTAATCCTGCGACAGCCGCTGGAGCGCCTCGCCGGCATCCTGCGCCGTGTCCACGGCGTAACCGGCGCCCTCGAAGAAGTCCTTCAGCATCGTGCGGATCGTCTCGTCGTCATCCACCGCGAGGAGCCGATGCCTGGTTTTGCTCTCCGTCGCCATTCCTTGCCGGCCCTCCTGAACCGCGCCCTTCATGACCGCTCCGTCGGAAGGTCCGGGAAGGACGCCGCCCGGCGCCGCCCCGAACCGCGTGCGGTCNGACTGCGCCCACCACGGTGGACGCCGACTCTACCTGTCCTTTCGGAAGAAATCGGGATGAACTTAAGNCGTTGTCAAAGAATAAATTGAGTGGAGACATTTCGGAAACAGCATAAGGAGCCGTAACGAAATTACAACAAATGACCAAGTTATTTCATAACGGCTCCTAACCGGAAAATGCGGGGGGCCGAGCCTCGGCGCCGGCGACCCGTTGAGATCGAGGGGCCCGAGTGTCTTTGCCCGTCGTCTCGCACGGGCCCGCCGACACTTACTCGGGAATCGGCCCGGGGAGATCGAAGCGCTGGCGGGTTGTGCAGTAGCGGTCTCCGTACAGGCGGCCGATCGGTCGGTAGGCGTCGCTCACGCGCCAGGTCGCAGGGTCGATGAGGCCGTCCCGGACGTGCACATGGACCACTTCCCCCAGGATTATTTCCCGGCTCACCCCGTATTCGATTCGCTGCATCACCCGGCATTCCAGGCTGGCGGGAGCCTCCCGGACCCGGGGCGACGCAACAACCGCGGAGGCGGCCGGAGTGAACCCCGCCACCGCGAACTCGCTCTCCGTCTCGGGCAGCTCCTGCCCGCTCAGCAGCATCGCGTTGGCAATCTGCTCGTCCACCAGATTCACCACGAACTCCCCGGTCCGCCGGATATTCTTCACCGTATCCTTCATCGTCCCGTCGCTTCGCCGGTTGAAGCTGAGCAGGACCAGGGGCGGCTCGTCCGCCACCACGTTGAAGAAGGAGAAGGGTGCGGCGTTCAGGACACCGTTGGCATTGACCGTCGAGACAAGGGCGATGGGCCTGGGGAAGACCAGGCCGATCAGCAGCTTGTAGCGGGTCTTCTGATCCAAAACGTCAAGGCGGATTTCCATGCGGTCCCTCCAGCTACTCCCGGCTGTTCACCGCGTAGTACGGCGCCGCGACCATCCCCTCGTGCCAGGTGCGGTACCAGGCCTGCGCATAGGGCTTGATGCGGGCGAGTATCTCGGCGCGCGCCACCTGTTCCGGCGG
>JGI20214J51088_10003735_pt1 | contig 10028 bp, 13 predicted proteins | sample WetSurMetagenome_FD_51088 | JGI IMG/M metagenome (IMG submission 51088) | reverse complement strand
GTTATCCGATATAACCGAAGATTACCTTGGGGGATGTATAATTCAAACCGAAGACGGTAAAATAATTTATGATGTCACCTTAGATAACCGGTTGCAAGAACTTAAACCAGTTTTACGTGTTGAACTAGCCAAAATGTTGTTTGGAGAGGCGGTATAGAAAAAATGCCCGTTAAAGGTAGCGTAATCAGAGTTGCAGGACCAGTCGTCGAAGCTAAAGGCATGGCACAAGCAGTCATGCACGAAATGGTCGAAGTGGGTAATGATCGTTTAATAGGTGAAATTATCCGTTTAGAAGGCGAACAAGCCACAATCCAAGTCTACCAAAACACTACTGGACTCAAACTAAACGAACCAGTCTTAGGCACTGGAAGCCCACTATCAGTAGAATTAGCTCCAGGCATCTTAGGCAAAGTCTTTGACGGCATCCAAAGACCCCTTGAAGAACTAAAAAACCTCACAGGCGCCTTCATCAAGCAAGCAGCCGGAGTAACGGCCCTTTCTAGAACTAAAAAATGGACTTTTGTACCAACAGCGAAAGTTGGAGCTAAACTTTCAGGCGGCGACATACTCGGCACAGTACAAGAAACCGCCCTTTTTGAGCACCGAATACTAGTCCCAGTTCACATACAAGGCAAACTGGTTAAAATCGCACCGCAAGGCGACTACACAATTACAGAAACAATCGCCACTCTCGAATCAAACGGAGCCAAGGTTGAATTGCCCATGCTACAGAAATGGCCCGTCAGAGAACCACGCCCCCACACTCGAAGGCTGTTTGCCACCTCTCCATTAATTACTGGGCAACGTGTCATCGACACCTTCTTCCCCGTCGCAAAAGGCGGAAGTGCATCTATCCCCGGCCCCTTCGGCTCAGGAAAAACCGTTACCCAGCAACAACTGGCAAAATGGTCAGATGCTAACATCATTATTTACGTGGGCTGCGGAGAACGTGGCAACGAGATGGTTGATGTGCTAGACAGCTTCCCCCAATTAATCGATCCAACAACTGGACACCCACTCATGGAACGAACAGTCCTTGTTGCTAACACAAGCAACATGCCTGTCTCTGCTCGAGAAGCCAGTATCTATACCGGCATCACTCTTGCAGAATACTTCCGCGACATGGGCTACGCCGTCGCGTTGATGGCGGACTCCACAAGCAGATGGGCAGAAGCACTCCGAGAAGTTTCTGGACGACTTGAAGAAATGCCAGCTGAAGAAGGCTTCCCAAGCTATCTACCATCGCGTCTTGCGGAATTCTACGAACGCACAGGAGTAGTCGAAACATTAGGTTCAGACAAACGCGTCGGTTCCATATGCGCTATCGGAGCAGTTTCCCCTCCAGGTGGAGACTTCTCAGAGCCAGTTACCCAGCACACGAAACGTTTCACCCGAGTCTTCTGGGCACTAGACGCTGAACTTGCAGCCGCAAGACACTATCCATCAATCAATTGGATGGCAAGCTACAGCGGCTACATCCAAGACCTCGCGGAATGGTGGCATAAACAAGTCGATAAAAGCTGGAACAGCTACCGCGAAGAAGCCATGCGTATATTGCAGGCTGAAGATGACCTTAAAAACATCGTAAAACTCGTCGGTCCCGAAGCCTTACCTGACAAACAACGCTTAATCTTGGAAACCGCCAGAATTATCCGTATCGCCTTCCTGCAGCAGAATGCGTTGGACGTCATTGACACTTACAGTACTCCACAGAAACAGTTTAAGATGTTAAAGATAATCGTGGACTATCACCGATTAGCAGATAATGTGGTCAGCAAGGGCGCACCAATATTCAAAGTTACAGAAATGCCAATTACTGAAGAAATTATGCGTATGAAAACTTCGATACCTAATGATAAAGTCGATCTCTTAGACGATTTAGAGAAACGAATGTATGAAAGCTTCGGAATGTTGGAGACAACACTGAGGTAATTACTATGGCAACAAAAACAGGAACAGGATTAGAGTATAAAGGTGTCGCTTCAATTTCAGGCCCAATTATTATCGTAGAAAACGTACAAGGCGTAGGTTACGATGAACTTGTAGCAGTGAAAACCCCAAATGGGGAAACACGTTTAGGCAAAGTCATCCAAGTCACACAGAAAGCCGTAACTGTCCAGGTTTTCGAAGGCACAACTGGCCTCTCACCTTCAGAAACACGCACACGCTTCCTAGGACACTCACTAGAAGTTCCAGTGTCCACAGAAATGCTTGGGCGCGTCATGAACAGTTTCGGCGAACCAATCGACGGCCACCCACGCTTCTTCACAGAAGAAAAACGTGACGTCAACGGCTTCCCATTAAACCCAGTAGCCCGAGAATACCCTAAAGAATTTATCCAAACAGGCATATCCGCCATTGACGGCTTAACCAGCCTTGTTAGAGGACAGAAACTTCCAGTCTTCAGCGGTCCAGGTCTCTCTCACAATGAACTTGCAGCCCAAATCGTGAGGCAAGCGCAGATTCGCAGTGGAAGCGAAGACTTCTCTATAGTCTTCATCGCCATGGGATTAGAACATGACGATGCGGCTTTCTTCCGGAAAAGCTTCGAAGAAACAGGCGCCATAAAAAACGTAGCAATGTTCCTCAACTTAGCTGAAGACCCGCCAGTAGAACGCATTATTACTCCACGAGCGGGCTTGACTTTAGCCGAGTATCTAGCATATGAACAAGATACACACGTACTGGTCCTCTTAACTGACATGACTAATTACTGCGAAGCTCTCCGAGAAGTCAGTGCTTCAATGGAAGAAGTGCCTAGCAGGAAAGGTTACCCAGGTTACATGTACAGTGACTTAGCAAGCATATACGAACGGGCAGGCAGAATCCATGGCAAGAAAGGCTCCATTACACAGATGCCAATTTTAACCATGCCAAACGACGACATTACCCATCCAATCCCCGACCTTACCGGTTACATCACTGAGGGACAAATCGTTTTGTCTCGCTCTTTAGAGAAACAAGGTATCTACCCTCCAATCTACATATCCACAAGTCTATCCCGACTGATGAAAGACGGAATCGGCAAAGGCAGCACACGAGAAGACCACGCTAACGTTTCAAGCCAACTCTATTCAGCTTACGCCCAATACAACTCAGTAAAATCTCTAGTTACAATCATCGGCGAGGAAGGCTTAGGTCAAAGAGACAAAGAATACTTACGCTTCGGCGAAACTTTCGAGAAAACACTCATCAACCAAGGCAAAAACGAGAACCGCACAATCGAACAGACACTTTCAATCGCTTGGGATGCACTTTCAATGCTGCCTGACGAAGAATTAACTAGCATAAAGCCTGAATACATCCAGAAATATTATCCAAAATTTGCTAGTGAGGTCAAGTAACAAAATTGTCTTCTGAAAACGTTAGTCCCACAAGAATAAACCTGATTCAAACAAAAAAGACGCTTAACCTTGCCGAGTCTGGCCGTGAGGTACTTGAACGTAAAAGAGACATTCTGCTGCGTGAGTTAAGAAACAGTATCTACGATGCTGAAAGGACCCGCGAGGAATTATTGGAGGCTCTCGCGAAAGCTTACCAAAGTCTGAGGGAAGCAAACATGGCTAAAGGTTCAGAGATCATTGCCAGCGTTGCTTTGGGCTCAAGTACAGTGGCTAACTATCTCATCGATTACAAAAGCATCATGGGCGTAACTGTGCCATCTGTAGAATTTCAAGGTGAATCTGAAGTGAAACCAGATTACGGTTTCGCCAACACCAGTGTGGAACTAGATAAAGCTTTCAAGCAATTCCACAGCGTACTAGATTTAATTGCGGATTTAGCTAGAGCTGAAGGTACCACATTCCAGATTGCCAATGACGTACGCAGAACCCAGCGTCGTGTCAATGCCTTGAACTATGTTCTTATCCCTAGGTACCGTAAAACTGCCAAATGGATTGAATTAGTGCTGGAAGAAAAAGACCGAGAAGAATTTGTTAGGACTAAAATAATTAAACGTGTAATTAAGGAGCATAAATAAAATGAAGTTCAGTTCTCAAACCATAAAAAAAATCTTGATTCCTACCGACGGTTCAGATTATAGCATTCATGCCGCTGAATACGGTATAAGCATTGCCAAAACCCATGATGCTCAAATCATGGTTATTTATGTGCTAGATGAGGTTGTTATCGACCGTTTTTCCAAAATAACTGAACGTGAGGATATTGAAAGGGAACTCAAGGCTGATGGTCAACGATACATAAATTACATTCTGGGCCTAGCTGAGAAGGAAGGAGTTAAAGCGACTTCTTTGATTGCGAAGGGAAGACCGTTTGAACAAATTGTGCATTTAGCTAATGGCTTAGACATGGACTTAATTGTGATGGGAACATATGGACGAAGAGGCGCAGAGAGAATCCTCATCGGTAGTGTTGCTGAGCGAGTGATTGAATATTCACATTGCCCTGTCCTAGTTGTAAAATAAGAGTGGTTGGTAACCAAATCTTTGACAAACAAAGACAAATTAGACGAGGACTTCAATAACTTTAATCTAGACATCGAGCAAGCAACAGAAAGAGAACTTACCAGAATCCGCGAAGAAATCAATGCGCTCAAAGACAAAGCCAATAAGATGAGTGAATTGCTGTTGGGCTCTCTCTCCAATGAAGAGAAAAGAAGTTAATCGAGAAAAAAGTTAATAGCTAAGCTTATTGTGTGCTGTATTAATGGAGTGAACGTAGCTTGAAAACTAAACTATTATTGCTCGTGATACTTCCGCTGGTGCTTCTGCCACTCATGGGAGTAGCAGCGGCATTGACCATCCAAACTGTTCAAGACCAAACCACCACCACCGCAACTACTGGAACGTTCGATAGAGTTGGCATTGCAATCAGTGCGGCATTAGCGATTGGGTTACCAGGATTAGGTGCGGGACTTGCAATTTCTGCTGCTGGTAGCGCTGCAATTAGTGCATTAGCTGAAAAACCGGAAACATTCTTTAGAAGTTTCTTGATAGTGGCGTTGGCTGAAGCATTAGCAATTTACGGTTTGATTATGGGTATTCTACTTTGGCTAAAACTGTAGAAGACTAACCCTTGTTAATAAAACCGATTAGCGCTGGTAAAAACCAGTTCATCCCTTTTTAGTTTTTGTTACAACCCTCTTCTTACAGTTTGCTTCTTTTTATGAAGGAGGGGGTAGGTCGCTTAAGAGGTGGCGGTTTTTCATTTCCTTGTTTTTGCTGCTTTGCGTTGAATTGTTGTTGGGCGTAACTTTGGCTGGATTGCTTATCAAAAGAAAGCCTGATTCAATGCCTGTTGTACTAGTGCTCTATGCCCGCCTAAGAACACTGCTAAGAGCAAACTGGCAAGCGTTTCGAAATTTAGTGCTGTCTGCATGAAGATTGACTGTGGAATTTTAGTATAAAAATGCCGCTTGTTTAGTCGTCGATCGCTTCAATCATTTCTCGGTTGCAGCACCAAGGCGCCTTCTCAACGTTATGTTTAACGTTGCCAGTGCAAGAAACTTCAAACTCACGCCGCAATTTGCGGCCGCATACAGTACACTCGAACATTGGTATATGTAGCCCTCAATCCTCTAACAGAAAGGTACCTTATAAAACAATTTTGCTAATGGTCAGGTTAATTTGGAAGAATCTTGATTAATACATATGCACTTAAATGTTTAAGAACTTAAACACATATGCTTATAAGTACCATTACACATAGTATGTAATGTCAAAAACAAATGACGAGCAAAAAGTGACTAAACTTGGGCCGCATTAACGTTGACATCTCAGACGAGCTAGAAAAACAGCTAAGATTAAAAACCGTAGAAAGATTCGGAGGCAAAAAAGGCGACTTATCCAAAGCTGTCCAAGCAGCAGTAAAAACATGGATCAACAAACAAGAATAACAATGAAGCCGCCCCTCCAAAAAACCTGATAACTATATTATTAAGAATGCCTCGGCAATGGGCGCAGGGAGCCAGTTAGCCTCGAACACCCTCAAAAAAGGTTAGTTATGGGCAATCTAGCTGTAAGGTCCCTTTTAGAATGGGTTGTTCAAACAAATTATGTTACGCTGTCATTTGTGATGGGAAAGAAAAGTTTAAGCTATCTGCAAACAAATAATTTTTGATTAATAAGGTGGAAATTGTGGTGAATAGAAAAGTGGGAAAATTGGAAATTGTATTCATCGATAAGGAAGGAAAATGGTACCCCTTAGATGAAGTTGATCGTGAAGATTTAGCGGAAGGTTTAGAAAAAGTTTCCAAAGAAGTCGCTAAACGGTTACAATTGCTAAAAGAGCAAAGATAGGCGAATTTCTGGTTTTCAGTGCCTTTGAAGCTTAAATATACCTTAGCAATAACAAGATATTGGAGATTCTATTTATGGGAAGTTTTTCTGTTTCTTTACCTGCAAATTGGGAAGATTTTTTGAAGGGTTTAGCTGACGACCACGACATTGAAGTTAGCAAAGTTATTAGTGGATTGTGCGAATGGGCTTTTTCAAGTTCTGAATATAAGGTACAGTTTGAAGTTTGGTTGGATAAGGCCTATCCGCCGAAAGGTCAAGCTGAAGATAGGGCAAAGGTTGAGGGCGAAGAAGCAAGCGAGGCTGAGGAAGAAAACGAAGATGAAGCTGAAGAGGAAGCCCATGAGGACAGAGACTACAATGAAGACCGCGAACTAAAGCTTTGACAGTTCATTATCAGTAAACAAATTTTTCTCTAAAAAACCCGTAAGCTGAGGTAAAAACCGCATGAGTAAAAAAGAAAACATGAAATCTAACGAGCAAGAAACACCACCACAAACACATGGCGAAAAAAAACAAGTGAGACGATATACTGGTGAGAAGAACAAAAAAGAAAAGTACCTGTTTTTGTAATTTGAACATTAGATTCATGTTTGAGTGATCTTGGAGGCTGAGAGCGGGTTTCTAACTATCCTGCAAAAGAAAAAACCATTCGTCAATACGTAGAACCCATCTGGCTAGGCATGCGAGTCTATCGAGGCTTAATCTCAAACCTGCTTGGTGCAAAGGTTCCTTTTTTTTGTGGACACAAGTTGACTTATAATTGTAACCTTCGTTGCAAGATGTGTCCCTTCTGGAGAAGACCCAGCATAGATTCGGGTTTAGAGCAGGAAAAAGTTGTCCTAAAACAAGTTTACCGGTCAGGCGCCGTCGGAGTCGCATTTGAAGGCGGAGAACCGCTGCTTAGACGTGATTTGGTGGATATTCTTGCTTTTTCCAGGTCTCTGCCTTTGCATACCAGCCTGATAACCAACGGTACGCTACTCGAATCCAGAATAGACGAGATAGCCCCCTACATTAACGGGGTTGTTTATGTTTCGTTAGATGGCCTAGAGAAAACTCACGACGCTATCCGAGGAGTCAGTGGAAGCTTTAGAAAATCGGTGCGGGGTATAAGTGCAGCTAAAGAAAAAGTTGCCGTAACCATCAACACTACCGTAATGGCTGAGAACATTGATGAAATAGAAAACATGGTACTGTTGGCAAAGGAGTTGGGCACAAAAATATCCATAGCTGTGGCTCATGAGTACTGCAACGCGAACGCATCCTCACCTGCTGCTGGCAAAATACCGAAAATAGCCCATAGGCTTATGGAAATGAAGCGTGAAGGTTACAGTATTGTCAATTCAATGGGCTACTTCAAAGTGATGGCGAAAGAGAAAAAATGGCAATGCACACCTTGGACAATGATAAANATTGACCCCAACGGGAACGTAGTTTTGCCCTGCTATGTTCACAATGATTATGCAAGCAGCGTTTCTGTTTTTGAGGGTGGCATTAAAAGTGCTGTTTCTGATTTTGATTGGAAAAAAATAGAAAACTGCCAAAGATGCAGCCTGCATTGTTATGTTGAGCCTTCTTTGGTGCTTTCAAGAGATATTAGTGCATACATGCATTGGGCTTTTCGGGTTAGTATCTAAAATTTTGGTGAAAATGCTCTCAAGCATTAGAAATGTATTGTTATGTAACTATTTTTGTGGAAAAAGAAGGATTTTGTTATGGCTTATTCTAAAAAACAAGGCGGACGCTATGAAGTAAGACATGGTCATGGCAAGCACAATGCTTCAAGAAAATCTGTGAAAATAAGGTTGCAGTTATCCCTATGATGGCAATGGCTCAGGCAAGTAAGTCGTAGTCACTGTGTTTTTATTTGATGGAACCAATAAAATTAATGCGGGTTTGAAGAGAAGGGTTAACTTAAACACAGGCGAATTAAGGAAGAGAGAGGGGGAAACACTTCACCTGCATTTAAGCTAAACCTTTTCCTTATATTACATAAGTACCTTTGAACCATAAATAATGATGTGATTGTATTTGCACAGTTACAAGATTAGGGTTAGCGGTTGTTTGTATTATACTCAGCGATCCAACATGTTTTCTTGTTAGTAAATGATTAACAAACCTTTTTCCTTGTTCTCATCTAACTTTAAATTTTGTTTTTGAAGAAATGGGTCAATTAAAGAGCGGTCACAATTGCTCTTAACTCTTAACTCAAAACTGTTGGGTTTTCTTTCCTCGATAGATACCCACGTTGTATCAATCAAACCGTGAGCTACTAGCTCTTTCAATACGGCGATCGCTTGCGCTCTAAGCATAGGTACGTACGTCCCCCTTTTTCCAAAGGGGGAGTTCAAGCTATAAAACCTTTTCTGAAATCAATGCCTAAAATAGGTCAGATGGCGTTAGAGCAGATTTGCCCCAATATTATTTTTTTGGGGGTAGAAAGGGGGGTTGGGCGGATTTAGCCGTGGGCTAATGTTGATGAGGCGCAAAAACTGCGACGAGCGCCTCAACATATGTTAGCCGCCAGACCCGCCTAACTTGTTGGCTCTTAGTTAATTCATCCTTATCAGCAGGTTACGGCTCTAAATGATATAAAACAATGTTGTCACAAGTTGAAGCAACAAGCGACAAGTTATCCTAATGATTTTGGGGTGGTTACCTTTGTTTTGTTCGGTTAAGTTTAGCCGTTCTGGGTCTGGTACGCAGAGGGTATAGTCAAAGAAGAGTGCTAGAAGTTCCTTAGTTGTTCAGAGAATATTTATATTAGGCTTCATTGTTTAACTGCAAGGAAAAACCAAAGGATAAGAGTAACTTGACGACTCCTCATGACGTTCCAGCTTCAAAATTCATCGATAGATTGGCAAAGTATCTTAGGGAAAATGTTGACGAAGTTCAGCCTCTTCCATGGGCCGCTTTCGCTAAAACAGGTATGCATGTTGAGAAGCAGCCGCAAAACCCTGACTGGTGGTATACCAGAAGCGCATCGGTTCTGCGCAAAGTATACATTTATGGTCCAATCGGACTCGAAAAACTACGTGCTGACTATGGCGGTAGAAAGAATAGAGGCAGCAAACGTGACCGTGTGAAAAAAGCTGGTGGAAGCGGTATCCGCAAGGCACTGCAACAGCTTGAGACTGCTGGGTTAATCCAGACTACACGACCTAAAGGCAGAATAATGAGTCCTAAAGGACGTAAACTTCTCCAAGAAGTTGCTGGAGACCTGTCAAAAGAAATAATTAAAACTGTCCCTGAGCTCAAGAAGTATCAAGGCGAATAGTGACAATGTCAGATGACGAACTTGAGCAAATCCGTAAACGAAAACTTTTGTCGATGCAACATCGCATGAGTGATGAGCAAAGGCAAGCTCAAGCAGAACAGCAAATGGAATCTCAAAAACAGGCATTACTCAGTAAGATATTGGCGCCTGAAGCTCGGCAAAGACTAAATAACCTGAAAATGGTTAGGCAAGAGTTTGCTGAGCAGATTGAGATGCAGCTGATTGAGATGGCGCAAACAGGAAAGTTGCCCATTCCACTGTCAGACGCGCAGCTCAAACAAATCCTAGTTCAGCTTCAATCACGGAAGCGAGAGACAAAAATTAGAAGGATATAAAGATGGCAAGAGTTAAACCAACAGCTAAAAAACTCAGATTAGCCAAAGCTGGCAAAGAATCACAGTCTGTTCCAACATGGGTAATTGCCAGAACTGATGGTAAAGTTAGGAATAACCCTAAGCAGAGACGCAACTGGAGAACTAGGAAAATAAGAGCAT
>JGI20214J51088_10003734_pt1 | contig 10028 bp, 9 predicted proteins | sample WetSurMetagenome_FD_51088 | JGI IMG/M metagenome (IMG submission 51088) | reverse complement strand
ATTAGCACCGGCTTTTGTATTGACTCCAGTAGCACTTAAAACATTGACCCCATCAACTCTGACTTCATAGGTACCTGTGGAGGAATTACATTTTACTTTTAATTCAATAAAATACCATCTAGATAATTTTAAATCTAATCCTGTTGTAGTAGCTACTAAAGTAGAATCTTTATAGATTTGAATTTCACCCGCAGACGTTATTCTTAAATTAATCCCCACCTGTGAGCCATCATATAAAATCAATAAAGCTGAAGTATTACTAGTAACTATATCATCACTTTTATATGCAAAACCACAAATCAAAGTGTCATTAGTGGTTAAAGCAGGGGTTCTAAAGTACCCGTGATAAGTTGTACTTTTTACTGCATACCCTGTAACCCTTCCTGTAGCAATGGTATAATAACTACCATATCCAACAGAAATAGCACCATATCGGCGTAATAACAAGGTATCCGTTAAAGCACCACTTGTTTTATAGGTTTCAAAGCCATCTAGCCACAATAAAGCCATGACGAATACCTCATAAAAAGGAACCGCTAGGTACAAGATTACTCTTGTACCTAGCTAGATTCCGAGGGAGAGATTTAAGGAACACTTAGAGTATAAGTTACTTTAAGCGTATCACCATTAGCAACAGTCACAGTGGAACTAAACGCAGCTTCAGACCACATAGTACCTGTACTACCACTCTTGGTGTTGTTATTCGTAATAAATAAACCCTTTAACGTTGCCGATGCGTTTACGGTAAAATCTACAGTGCTAGCATTTGTCATAGCACGGGCAGCAGCAGCACCACAGGTCCATTGAGGACGGTTAGCATTAGAATAACAAACTGATTCAGTCCAACCAGCATGTGATGCCATTGTATGTGTTGCCGCCCAAGCCGTCCATCCTGTATTATCTACTAAACCAATATACCAGGTCGTTGACTGTGAACCGGCTCTAAATTCGCACTCCATCATATGATGAACACCCTCAGTGACGATGGCATTAGGAGCGCGATAAATACCTAATAGTTTGCCATCACTGTCTCGGTGTTCAACCATGAACAAACCAAAAAACTTTGCTTTATCTAACATAACAAATTCTCCAAAAGTTGCGGGTTTCGTCACAAAACATATGGTGCCGCTGTTTCGCGCCGGAACCCGCTTACATCCGGGGCGTGATAAAGGCACCTTAATTTAACTTCAATGTCTTACGTCTAACCATTCGTTGTAATCCACGACCAATACTTTCAAGCGTTTGTTGAGAGGTATCACCGCCCTGTACAGTAACATTTATATCACCTACAGTTGTAACACTACCACCCCTATCTCTAAAGATAGGTGTTTTACCAGCATTCATAGCTTGTAATTGCGGTGCAAATTTAGTTGATGCGGCTGAATTCATTATAACTTCATACGGACTCAACATAGCGGGTATTGTATCTGTCCATCGTGGTATCATTCCACCATTCGCTCTGTAGACAGTACCACCGCGAGCAAAACCCAAAGTACCACCCATTGAAGCAGCCTGTGCTGCTGCGGCTGCCATTTCTCTAATAACCATTAATGCATTCGCTGCCGCATTTTGCAATTGTCCACAAGCTGCGGCTGATGCGTTTATTGCTGGTGTTACATTATTATTAAATGCCTCTCCAATAGGTGTAACATTTGGAGTTACATTGGTTAAAGAACTTGTCATAGTAGCAATAGCATTACTTGCGGCCACGCCTCCACCAGCTAAATTAGCTAATTGTGCCCTAATGCTATCCAAATTATTTTGTAATTGTTCTTTATTTTTTAATTGAACATCTATATCTTGCTGTATAGGAGTGTTGCTTAATGCGCTAAAAGCATCCTTAACTGCCTGTTCCATATTCTTTGCTAAAGCATCAAACCCCTCAGGTGCGCCTGAAATATTGGCAACAGTTTTTAATTGTTCAATAGTCTCCTTTATCTCTGCAACTTTAGCTTTTGTGGCATCAACATCAAAAGGTGAAATTTTCGATAACTCAGTTAATTTATCTTTGAGTATTTCTAATCCCGGTTGTATTGATGTTTCGGCTTGGGCTAAATCATCTAAGGATTTACCATTAGGTAATTTATGCCCCGCCTCCTCAAATCCAGTCCTAACAGTAGCGGTTGCAGTTTGAATATCGCTTAAGGCTTTTTTAACCTGGGCTAATTCTTCCGTCCATTTTGAAATTTTAGATTCCATAGCGGAACCTATATCTAATTTACCTTCCTCACCTAACAGTTTTTTCATTTGATCTGACAAACCTTCAAAAGGTTTTTGTAATTGTTTATTTAGATTTTCTAAATCAACTACAGTCTTCAAATGTAATTCAGGTAGGTCTTGTAATTGTGCCATAATTTCATTATGAATTTGGCCCAATCCTAAGAAATCTTTGGCTTGTGGTGATTGTTTTGTAGCAATCTCCATAATGCCTTGCCAAGCGCTCATCATATCTTGAGCAGCTTTTTTAGCATCCTCAGGTGTTTTAGCCTTACCTATTTTCTTCAAACCGTCTTCATATTGTTTAAATAAAGCTGTGGTATCTTGCAGTAATTTACTTGCAGAAGCTATCTGGTCTGTTCTACTCTTACCTTCTTGTTTCAATAGATTTATTTGTTTTTCCTCTAATGAAACTTTATCTTTATCAACTTGAATAGATTTTTCTTTAGCGTGTCTAATTAAACTTTCTTCATTTGCTATGGATGCGACTTTATTATAATATTCTTGTGCCCTACCTAATAACTCTTCGATAATTTTTACATCTTCAGGAGTTTTAGCCGTTTGTATTTTACTTAAGGCTTCGGCACGTATTTGTTCGGCACGGAAATATTCTTTAGCGGCTTGGTCTTCTTTACTAAGTTTAGAGATTCGTAATTCAAATTCTCTATCTGAAATAGACATTTTACGCTGGGCTATACTCTGCTGTAAAGCAATAATTTTAGCCGCAGCTTCTTGTTCAGCCGTCATTAACTTAGTAATGTAACCTTGTTGTGCTGTGATTATACTGTCAAATCTATGCTTAGTTACAGTGTAAATCGCTTCTTGTGTTCTTTTTACGGCTTCTAATTCTGGTTGATACCGTTTGCGAACTTCAGCAGCAACTTGTAACATTGAAGTTTCACGTTTTTTATCGGCCGCAATAGAGGCATTGGTCTCGTCATTTATAGCTTTTTTAACCGCCGCCGCCGCCTGCTCAGATTGATCGGCAACAGATTTGTAATAAGCTTTCATTCTTGCTTCAGCACGATCCCACATTTCATTGATTGCTGTGCCAATTAAAACCCCCGCTGTAAACATAGCTACAAATGGATTGGTTAAACCTACAGCAGCGAAAAATCGCTTGGTAGCCATTGCAGCAGTTAGAATTACTGGGGTAAAGTTTCGCACAGCGGCTACTAAAGTAATGACTGCAGCCGAAAACATTATTGTTTGGCCTGTACTACTTGTCAACCATTCCACTAATGAAGTTTTTAATTGGTTGGACAGTGTACTAATCCATAATAATTTTTCTCCAGCTTTAGTCCAAGCATTTGCTAACTCTTCAACTGATCTTTTATATTCTCCACCCGGAGTTTCTAAAACTTTTTTAGATGCTATTGTAGCAGTTTCTTCAGTAGCCCGCTTTAATTGGTCTAATGCATTGGCGGCAGCATTAGCATTTTCTCCGCTGATAGCTAGTTCAGTACGCATAGCCCGAACGTTCGCGGTGAACTTTGCCATTTCAGCCGTATTACCACCCGACAATTTACCAAGTTGTTGAAGAAGAGGTAATACACCACCAAATAATGCTATCGCTTGTTCCCCTGAATCAACACCCCACATATCCTTCATAGCGGCTTTTAAATCTTTAGTCGGCTTCATTAACGCCGTTAAGAAAGCACTCATTTGTGTTGAGGCAGTATTGAATTTTGTACCCTGTTGAGTCATGATGGCAATAATAGCCATTGTCTCTTCAATGCTTACACCCATTGCATGGGCTTGTGGACCAATTTTACCTAGAACATTAGCCATATCAGCCGCTTCCATACGACCAATTTTAATAGCTTCAAAAAACATACCTGCTAATCTTCCAGCATCTTCTGTTGACAAATTCCAACCTTTAATAGCGGCTGTCATTAAGTCTACTGAATCTTTTACAGAAGCATTATTCGCTGCCGCTAATTTAGCCGAGGCTTGGAATACTTTCATAGATTCAGCAGCATTACCCACCTGGTTCTGTAAAGTTTGATAAAATCCTATCGAGACTTCACTTAATGGACGAGCAAATTCAGATGAAATTTGTAATAATTGTTCTCTTATTTTTCCTAAAGAAAGCGTGGTATCATCCATGATTGCCCCAATTTGTCCAATTCTCATGGAAAATTCGGAAGCCGATTGTACACTTTCAGTTAACGCTTGTGTAAAATCATTAACTGTAGAAATTAAAGCACGGAAGGCCATAATTCTAGCAGCATAGCTTATAAAGTTACCAATCTTTGATCCAGAAGATTGGGCCGATTCTGCCATAGAAGAGAATGTAGTTTTTAACTCGGCTACTTTTGCTTTCAAACCGTTGATAGAAGGGGAGACACCAGATAATGTCCCTGCAAAAGCTTGTATAACTTGAGTCTTTGTTAAATTATTTTGGGCTACGAAATCAGCCAAACTAGCCTTCATGCTAGCAAATTGTTGTTTGAAGGTCGCAGGCGCATTTGTTGAAATTCTACCCCAAGCATTTGTCAACTGTGTAATTTGACTTAATGCAGCCGAGGTATCAAAGGTTATTTGTGGTGGTTTTATATTACTAAAACCTGTTTCCACCTTTTGTGATAACTGGTCTATTTTTCCACTTAAATCGCTAAGTGCTTTATCAAAACCACCACCCGCTGTACTAAAACTTTTAATAGCATTAGTAGAAGCAGTTATAGATGTATTAAGACTCTCTAAAGCATTTTTAAGTGCTTCAATATTTGAAATTGAGTCGCCAGTATCAAAACCTAGCCTTTGGACAATTTCTTCAGCCATTATATTTATACCTTCTTAGGTATTAAAGTAATATAGTTCCACGGTGATAGCATTTGTATATCTTGGATATGTGCCCGAAATGCTTCATTTGCTGCCGCTTGAAAATTATAAGGTCCTGGGTGTAGTAACCGTGAAAAAACCCGACCTTCTCTAGGATTTAAATTTGCGTTATTATATTCATTATAAATTAAGTGCCATAAAGTCGTTGAATACTCAGCAATATAAGCACCACCCCAAGTTGTTATTCTACCCTGACTTTGTTGGCTCCCATAAGCAGGTCCGAGCATTCCTGGAAATCCATTACCCCCACTCACTGAAAATGTTTGACCTATTTTACCTGCCAACTTTATAAAAGTTCCGTGTGATGCACCAGACCAAACTGGTATTAATGAGATAGCGGTTTGAATCCAAAAAGCTACTGCATTTTTTAGTTTTTCAATTAAATCTTTATTAGCATCTTTTTTATAGGCAGATGCATTTAATTTAACAAGATTGAATTCACATGTCATTTTCATGGTCAGCGGGTCCATGTGAGCCGGGGGTTACATTGTGTCACCCCCGGCTAATTTTATTGCAAAATCAGTTTCGTCATGTTCTCGCGTTTGGTCATAAGCTAAAAATTTAGCCTTTATCCAGGTACTTAAATCATCCCAGCATGTTTTCCCCTGCAATCTAATTCCAGGTGGACTTATGCCGAAGCGTTCACAGGCTCTCCAGATGGCATATTCGGCTGTGCGACAGTCTGGCCAGATGATTGCTCTAGTGCCTTCCGCTGACCGAGTAGAAAAAGTTTTCTAGCTTCTTCTAATTTAGATTCATCTAAGGCATTAGCGGCCATGACACACTGTACAATTCTATTAATTTCAGCCGTAGCTAAACCTGCATTTTTAAAATCAGCCCGATAATTAACCCAGGTACGTGGGTCTTCAACCTTAACAGTGTCCCACTCAATATTACTTGGTTCTAATGACCGTATGATAATATATGCAGCACGCCGTTCACCCTGCATTTCCACTAGTTGTTTATAACTAGGATCATTCGTATTTGGTGCCCAGCCATCCTTCGTTAATATTCCAGGTGGTTTTGGTTCTGGACAAATTTTTTCAAATTCATCTAAATCAACTACTGCCCTGGCTCGAATAACTAGAGGCTCCTCTTCACCGCGGGGTAATACAAGAATTTCTTCATGTAGACCTTCTACAACTTTTCCACCAATTTTCATTTCAGTCTCCCTCTTTTAAAAGTAAAACAAAAGTAGGGCTGGGTGCCTAAAAAGGCACCCAGCTAACTTATTTAACATTATGTACGGGTTATTGAAGCCCCAGAAACATTGCACTTACCTGTTACCGAAATGGTAGCATCCTTCAAACTAAACTCCAATTTTTCATATCGGAAGTCAGGTAATATTGTTGTCTCAGTCTGAGCCGTTCCGCAAGGCGGATCATGTTCAATTTCCACGTCAACAGCATAAGGTTCACATGCATCAGATGAAGATGTAACCCATTCCGCTGCATCATTCTGTTGCTTCAACGCATCAACAGGGGTTATTTCCTCGCTCGTACCCGTGGTGACGAACTCATACACGAAATCCAGACTAACTTCTAATGGCTTCTCGTCGCCTTCTCGAACAGTGTCAAGATCGCCACGATCTAACATGTAGTTATATTCTTTATTTTCTGTGTATTTTAAATTACCATCCCCAATCTTAATATCAATCTGTTGTGAGGTAAAGGTAATAACATCGTTGTTAGCTGGAGTATTTGCACCCCAAGCTGGTGTGAATACGATATTATTAGTTGGTCCATTTGATGCTGGGGTTCTAGCCGTCACAGTGTATACAGTAGTATTATTAGTTGTATTCACTGTAAAACGGGCACCAACGGGTACCAAATTCGCCACAACGGTATTTAGATTTGGGCTTGTAATATCAACATTGGTATCATTCGCACCCGGCGTATCATTAATTGTTGCCGAGCCTGAAGTACCATCTTTCAGACGAATTGTACAATCCCTCAATTCGACTCTTGCCATATTCATTTCTCCTTTTGCAAAAAGATTGCTAACCTATATAGGATACATACACTACAAAATGACCATCAATCATTGACTCACGAATTCTATCTGAACGCCCTAATTGACCAAAATTCATTACTCGATTAGGGGGAACATTGTCTCGGCATGGCACAAGGCACATGACCCATGAACTATTGTCTCCATCCTCATTTCCATATTTATATATGTTTATGGGGCCATCCATTGCTTNCGCAATAACTCCGCACCATGTTTGTAAATCGTAAGCACTGTTGCTAGTCATTAATTCAGTGATTAAAACATTAACGTCAACTAAAATTTTAAAATAATTTTTACTTAATTCGGTAATTAAAGGTCCATTTATTCTTAACTCAGCGTGATCGTAATGAACGTCTTCGGAAATTCGTTCATCAATCCCATCTACAAGTAATGGTAATGGTATTGTTCCACATGTAGTAGAAAAATACTTCGCAACAGATGCCATTATCCATCGTGGCCAATCTTTATTCATTATCAAAACTTTCTGTAAAATTAAGAGTAGTAGTTGCTCCAGCCTCTTTATATACTGGGTCTTTTACTATTAATCTACCCGTTAGATGCCATCCTGTGCGCTGTTCTAAAATCTCTATATTCTTTATATCATAACGACGATTATCATATACAAGATAATCATCTAAATCAATATTATACCCGGAAGGAAGATCACGCGCATCAATAACAAATTCTCTTGTTCCACCGTCAAATGAACCACCATACGCAAACATTTTATTGGCAGATATTTGAGCAATGCTCTGTATTATTTCTCTTTGTAACCTTACTGGGAGAACAATACATCGGGGAATAGTTATTGATGAAGTGGTTGAACTTTTAATACCAGTAGTATAATTTGTAGATGCGACTTCTAGTTTATACAAAACAATCGTACTTCCAAATGCTTTTTTCAAAGCATAAAGAATTTGACGAATTCGTCTATTCAAATTATAATTGGTAATATTGCTCATTATAGTGTATCCGGTTTATCACAATCTCGTCCGACCATTCTAGGACAAACACGAACCAAATGTTCTAAAACCCTTCCAATCCATTTAATACACTCTGAACCTTGCGTAAGAGCCGAAATTGTTTTCTCAACTAAATTTTCTAGCGTATCACGTTGATAAGCTGCTAAAGCCTCTACTTGTTCTGTCAATCTTTGCTCCCTTTTCCAATCTCTCCATATGAAAAAGATTAATATCGCAACAAAAGGACCTACTTCTTTTAGAATATCAATCCAAGGAAAAGTCATGTCCTTACCCCTTCCTCTAAGATAGAGACCTCAAGGGGGTCTTTTAGAGACCCCCATTGAGTTTCTCTTTATTGTCTTAGCCTAATAGTACGCAACCGAGGTTTTCGTCTAATAGTGCAACACCGGCCAAGAGGTCAAGTGTAACAATAGTACCTTGAGTCGTAATATCATACTGCATTGTAACACGCATTGCAACGTCATTATAGTTGGCAACTGCGGCTTGAACGCCACCAGCCCGTGGAAGAGCCAGAGGACGAGTTACAAGAGCAATAGCATCACGATGGAATGCTAAGTTGAAGGAACCATAAGGCCCTGGGAAAGCATCCTCATTGTCAGCAATGTTCTTCTCCAATGGACGATCTAACCAAACAATAGTTTGGCTGGAGTTCGATGGATTCTCATAAGCCTCGACTATGGTGTAGGTATGACGAGTATTCGCCGTGACACCAAAAGCGAGTAACTGACCACACTGAGGAACCTTGGTGGCAGTATAACCATCAAGGGTAATGCCCTTAGAATAACCAGCCGCGTGAGCGCCATCAACGTCACAGTGTTTGTAAACGGTGATAACATCAGCATTAGCTGAATCATACTTCAGAGCCCCATCCAAAACGAGTGTAATGGTGTCAGCCGTGGTTAGAATCCAACGGGGTTGACCGTCATCATCAACTACGACGAAATCGCCATTGACCGCATTGGTTATGGCAGCATTGGCAACTACGGTAGAAACACCAGCAGCGTGAGCGGCATTAGCCACACCCGCCAAAGTATCACCGCCAGTAGTAATACCAGGTTGGTTCTGGTCAAGATAAGTATCAAAACCAAAAACGCGACCTAAAACTGCTTCCTGCAATGCATAACCACCATCACCGCGCTCATTGGACTTGGTGAATAGTTCAGTCTGTAACATTGCTGTTTCAGCGGCAGAGTTAAGAACCAACTTACGACCTTGCGTATAAGCAAGATTTTGGTTGAGAACTAACCGAGCCTCCAGTAAAGTATCCTTAGCTGTTGAGCTAGTTAACTTGCTGAGTTTACCAACCTTGTGGTTCAAGAACCGATGGACTTGACCGCAAAGAATACGATCCACAGATCGCGCGCACTCTTGCATACCTGGAGCAAGGTAAGTCTGAACTAAATCTTGGAAAGACTTGCTGGACTCACCATCCTTGATGGTAAAGCTGCAATAAATGTGCTGATCCAATGGCACTGGAACGTTGGTAGCAGTTGCATCTTGTAGATCAATACTATCAGCATCAGCCTTACGTCGCATCTGGAATGAACCAGGACGCCGAGTATTAACTACGTCACCAAAGTTTGCAACATCCATAGAAAAATCACGGTGAACAAGGTTAGCCATAACCATGTTCTCTTCAAGAATAGCAAGACCTTCATTAGCCCAACGCTCTGGGATAAAGGCATCATTGTTATTCTCAAAAGACAAAACAGAAACTTGCAATAGATAATTATCCATTGTATACTTCTCCTACTAATCTAACTGTTGTATTTATAAGAATTTACCAATACCCCAGATTTAACGACTTCTTGAACACTGGGTTGGTTCAAGTTAAACCCAACCTATTTGTTGCTAACCGATTGGTGGATATCCATGCAACTTATGCCCGATTTAAAATCGGTAAATATTTTAGCGCCCAGTACCTTTGCGAACACCCAACGCTTCCGGCTGCGTTCTGCGTATGCGCATGTACTC
>JGI20214J51088_10003733_pt1 | contig 10029 bp, 2 predicted proteins | sample WetSurMetagenome_FD_51088 | JGI IMG/M metagenome (IMG submission 51088) | reverse complement strand
ATAGGTTCAAGTCCGATATCCGCATTTAAAACGAATGGTAATCAGAATCTTGATTTGGTAACAGATGGAAATAATTTAATACCTTCGGAATATAATTTGAGTCAAAATTATCCTAATCCATTTAATCCGGTTACAAAAATTGATTATTCGATTCCTCAAAATAGTTATGTTACCTTAAAAGTTTATGATATGAGCGGAAAAGAAGTAGCAGCATTAGTCAATAGTGTAATATCTCCGGGATTTTATTCAGTAAATTTTAATTCGGTAACTTATGGTCTCGCGAGCGGAATTTATTTCTATAAACTTACGGCTGGTAATTATGTTAATGTAAAAAAATTAGTTCTTATTAAATAAAATATAAATTCCATTTTAATATGAATAAAAAATCAGAAAAAAAATTAAAGATAAAAGTATTCGATGATTCACGTAAATGCTTTTTGTATATTCACCGATTTTATTAAATACATATATATTTTCTGTTCCTGCGTTCCGGTAGATAATGGGGGAACTTATAATCTAAACTGGAACAATGGAACAGGAGAAAAATACTCTTTATTATATAATTGTAAGAATAGAGATGGGATTCTTTAAGATTTAAACAAGAAAGAAAAAATGAAAAAAATGAAATATTTTTTGATAGTGTGTATATTCCTGATATCATTTTCCGCAAATACATATTCAGCTACTAAGACCTGGACAGGTACTTCAAATTCTAATTGGGCGGACGGTACAAATTGGGGAGGCACAGCACCCGGAATAAATGATATTGTTAATATTCCAACGGTGGTATCAGGAATATATCCTGTCATCAATTCGGCGGTTTCAATTGGTAACGGAAAAATAACAATCAATTCTAATAGCGGAGCAGGAGCAAATCTTTCTATTATATCGGGAGGTACATTAACGACCACAGGATTAATAACTATATTGGCAAACGGAATATTCACATTATCAGGAGGAAATTCTACTCTTAACGGAATTACAAGTTCAGGAATAATAGATGTTCAGTCAGGCACTCTCACATCTACAACAAATATTACAATTAGTGCAGGGGTACTTACTCAGTCCGGAGGTCTTATACATATGGCAACAACTACCGTTACGAATCCCACAAATGATTTAGTAATTAATGGCGGTACAGTGACACAATCTGGAGGGACAATTTACACGAGAGATTTTACACCCTCTACCGGTATTTTTAATCAAACAGGTTCAACGGCTCTGTTCAGAATTTTTCGGAACTGGCAGCCTTCTTCCGGTCATACATTCAATTCAACATCAGGTACCGTAAGATTTTCAGGTACACCCGGTGCGAGTGCTACTTTTACAAGTACAAATTCACAATTTAATAATTTAATTATAGATACGGCTATTGACCCTGGTTTTGATAATAATGCCAATAGTATAATAAATATATCAGGTGATTTAACAAATAACAATTCTACACTGATTAACAGTGCAAATGCGACATTTCTATTTAATGGTACAAGTACTCAGACAATAACAAGTAGTTCCAGAGATTTTATTGGCAATCTAACGGTAAATAAATCAAACGGATTAGTTAGTCTTGCATCAAATATTTCTATTGCAGGAACGTTAAATATGACTTCAGGTAATATTAATACCGGTGGTAATATTTTGATTCTTGGAACAAATACATTTACCCGCGGAACATTCTTATATACATCAGGGGTAATAATAACCGGTTCGACCGGCGGATTTAAAAGATGGTTTATTAATGCTTCAGTATCTAACAGGGTTTTTCCTGTAGGTACTTCTAATAATAATAATTCAATTACTTTTTCATTTATAGAAGCTCCTTCAACAGGGGGTACATTAACTGCGAGATTTATTTCTTCGGATCCCGGTTCAAATTCTTCGACACCCATTAATGATGTAGGTTATACTATTAATACTTATAGTTCTATTGGTTATTGGCAAATTGATACCGGGGATGGACTTACCGGAGGAATATACAGCTTATCATTAAGAGGGCAGGGTTTTAATCCTTCTGGAACTGAAATTACAAATTATCAGCATTTAAGAGTTATGAAAAGAGAGGGACCGGGATTAAACTGGATTGTTGATGGAACGCATATTGATGCAACAGGTTCCAATAATGACCCGTCAATTCAAAGAACGGGATTATCCGGTTTTAGCCAATTTGCTATGGGTGGAAATGCATCCGATGGTAATCCATTACAAGGTGCACTCCCCGTAGAACTTAGTTTGTTCTCATATCTTGTTAATACATATGATGTTGTTTTGAACTGGGTAACAGAATCCGAAAAAAATAATAGGGGATTCGAAATTTATAGAAGTAATTTAAATTCGGACTGGAAAAAAGTAGGCTATGTGGAAGGTATTGGAAATTCGAATACCCAAAAGACATATACGTTTGAAGATAATAATCTGGGTTCAGGTATATATAATTATCGTTTAAAGCAGATTGATTTTAACGGAAACTTCATATATTATAATTTAAATTCAAATGTTGTAATTGGTGTTCCGGGTAAGTTTAATGTAAAACAAAACTTTCCTAACCCGTTTAATCCTTTAACAAAAATAAGTTATGCGATACCTACAGATGCAAATGTTTCATTGAAAATATACGATATATCCGGAAGAGAAATTAAGCAATTAGTTAATGAAAAACAGAATGCGGGATATTATTCGGTGATTTTCAACGGTCAAAATATTTCGAGTGGAATATATATTTATCAATTGATTGCCGGAAATAATATTGTTACTAAAAAAATGATATTGATAAAATAATATTTGTAAAATTTTAAAAAAAACATAAAAAAGAAAAAAAATGAACACATCGAAAGTACTTTTAGGATTCATGGTGACTCTTGCATTCTTTATTTTTGCCATGAGCAGTTTCGGGCAGAGTAAATATAATAAAGAGTACAAAGATTGCACCCCTGAAGAAAAAGCAAGCATAATAACCGATAATTTAAAACCGGTATTAAAGTTAAGTGATGAGCAGTATATTAAAATATATAATATCTATTTAGACAGGATAAGATGGAAAAGTGTAAATGAAGTTACAGGAATGCAAAATAAATCATTACGTAGAAAAAAGCTCGAGGAATTCAAGTCTGGTTTGAAAACTATATTGACAAAGGAACAGCAAGAAAGTTTGAAAAATTACTGCGAATCAAGAAAGAAATGAAATTGAATTAATTTTATCCGATTTAATATTTTCAGTACATATTTATTTATGATTAATTAAATATATTTGGGTAAAATAGAGAAATTTAAAACCCCGAAAACTGCTAGACTATGCGGTTTTCGGGTTTTTTATTTATATTAAATCAACCGCATCAACAATTGAGCTAAGACGGCAGTTTAATTTTCGGGAAATATGAAACCAAATATAATCTAATTATCATTTACTTAAATTTGAAAAATTATATATCAAATTTTTCTACTTTATCTTTTCAGTTTTTTTCCCCGAATAGTTTTTAATAATTCATATATTCTTTCGATAGATAAAGTCTATAAATTTTCAGACATCAATATAAACAACTGAAACATTATTGAGTTTAAAAAGAACTGATAATTCGTTTTCAGTGCAATATAAATAATACAAACTCAAAAATCTGCAAAATTTCAAGGAATTCGGAAAATAATAAAAAAATAATTTTTTTTTTGAATTTGAAAAAATCCTATTGTTGATTATATTAAATAACTCGGTTCATTGTTTTACAATTTTTTACTAATGAATAATTATATTCATTTTGAAAAATTAGAGATTGCATATATTACAGAATTAAAATTTTGAAAAAGTTATTTTCTGAATATAAGACATATCATAAACTTTTGAAATTTAATTTTTTCAATAAAGAATTATTTTAAAATTAATTATTTTTTTCATTAAATTATTTTTATTGAATTTTTACCAAAACATTTCTTTACATTAGCAATAAAATATTAATTAAATCACTATTTTAATAAATTATTACATATTATGAAAAAGTTATTTCCATTTTGCGTTTCAATATTTATTATTGGGACAGTGTTTGTGCAGGTTTCATTTGCACAGCTTACCGGAACGAAAACGATTCCAAGTACGAATTTTCCTACGATTTCGGTGGCGATTGATTCTCTAAATGCTTTTGGAGTAGGAACAGGCGGTGTGACGTTTAACGTTACAGCCGGGCATACAGAAACCACTTCAAACAAAATAATTACGGCAACAGGAACTTCAGCTAATCAAATTGTTTTTCAGAAATCAGGTACCGGTAATAATCCAAAAATTACTGCCGGGGTTGGAGTTGGAACCATGGACGGAATTATATTATTTTCAGGATCTGATTATGTTACATTCGACGGAATTGATTTACTTGACCCAACTACAAACACCACTGCAACAACACAAATGGAATGGGGTTATGCATTACTAAAAGTTGATGCGACGAATGGTTCGCAATGGAATACAATTAGAAATTGTAGTATAACGCTTCAAAAAGCTAATACTACTTCTTATGGAATTTATTCAGCAAACCATACAACAGCTTCTACGACGGCTTTAACTATTACTGTCTTTACAGGAACAAACTCGGGAAACAGAATTTACAGTAACTCGATTCAAAATTGTTATTCGGGTATATATGTAGGTGGTTATGCAGATGCTACTTCTCCCTATGCTTTTTATGACCATTATAATCAGATAGGAATGGCAGGTGGAAATACCATTAGAAACTTTGGAGGCAGTTCTGTTGCAACTTATGGTATTTATACGCTTTATCAGGATAGTTTAGCTGTAAACAATAATGATATCGCAGGCGGTACAGGTTCAACATCAACATGTTATGGTATGTATATATATTATGGTTATAATTCAAGCGTAATGGTGTATAATAACACTGTTTCCGATACGACTGCTGCAACCACAGCTATTACTTATGGAATTGCCTTATACTATGCTGGTTATAGTGGAACGGATAACACAGTTATGGTAAAAAGAAATACAGTTCAAGGAATGACGACTACTGGATGGACAAGCGGTACTTTTTATGGATATTATCTATATTATATTCCCGCATATAACATAATTATTGATTCCAATAAATTTATTAATAACAAATTAGGAGGTGCTTCTCAAACAGCAACAGGAACTCTATATGGAATGTATATATATCCATATACTACTTCACCGGTATCAGGGAGTACACAAAGTATTAGTAACAATTATATTGCGGGAAATAAAAGGACACAATCAGCAATAAGCAGCGGAACACTTTACGGAATGTATATTTACTATGGAAGTGCTACTGTAAATGCCTATAACAATATAATAGAAAATGATACTCTATCAACAACAACAGGTACAAGTTATTATATGTACATATATAATTATTATGCTACTACTGTAAATTACTATAATAATGCAATCAGAAATATTTACAAACCGACCGGGTCAAACACGACCTATATGTATTATATTTCAAATGCTGCATATACAGGAACATTTAACTTTTATAATAATACAGCAAATAATTTTAAAGCAGCAGGAACGGCAACGGCGTCGGTATACGGGATATACAATGCTGCCAGTTCCGTTACTAAAAATTTCTACGGAAATACTGCATATTCATTGCAAACAATGGGATCAGGAAGTGTTTATGGAATTTACCAATCCAGCGGAACAACAGCAAACTTGTACAAGAATTCCATATATGATTTGAGAACTTCGACAGGTTATGGATATGGTCTCACAATTGCAAGCGGAACGACCGTAAATGCTTATAATAACTATATTTCTGATATCAGATGTGACTCTATAAGCAGCACACTTGCATTGATGGGTTTATATATATCAGGCGGAACTACGGTTAATGCATATTATAATACTGTATATCTGAATTCTGTAAGTACGGCTACTACATTTGGGACAGCCGGATTATATGTATCAACAACGCCTACAGTTGATTTGAGAAATAATAATATAGTGAATAATTCGACACCGGGAACATTGGCGGGGTATACTGTAGCTTATTATCGAAGTTCTAATTCACTAACGTCATATTCGAGCTTATCAAATAATAATAATTTTTATGGAGGTACTCCTGATACGAATCATATTATTTATTACGATGGAACAAATTATATAAGAGCATTTAGTGATTATAAAGATTTTATGACACCAAGGGACGGAAATTCAGTTACAGAAAATCCTCCGTTTGTAAATGTAAGTACCAGACCATACGATTTACATATTAATACAGCAATAGCAACACAATGTGAAGGTACAGGTACGATAATTTCTTCTCCGATTTCTATTATAGATGACTTTGATGGAAATGCAAGATATCCAAATACCGGTTACCCTGTCAATCCGTCTTACCCGCCGAATGCTCCTGATATTGGTGCAGATGAGTTTGGAGGCATACCGAAAGATATGAGTCCTCCAAATATTATATATACACCTTTATCTAATACAAATCTCTCAACTGCAAGAACTTTGACGGCTACTATAACTGATCCTAATAGCGTACCGACATCCGGTATCGGATTACCAAGATTGTTCTGGAGAAGAAATATGGGCTTATGGGATTCTACTACAGCAGCTTATATAGGTAGTAATCAATATTCATTTACATTTGGTGCAGGAGCAGTTGCAGGTGATACTGTAAAATATTATGTAGTTGCACAAGACACTATTTCACCGCCAAATGTTGGAACTTATCCGGCTGGGGGAGCGGGCAATTTCACTGCTAATCCGCCAAGAGCAGGAAAACCTCCTACTACACCAAGTAAATATCTTGTAGTTCAATCTCCGATGTCCGGTGTTTATACTATTCCGGGCAGTTATCCTTCTTTTGTAGCTGCAGAAAATGATATGTATGAAAGGGGAATAAACGGAGCCTGTACGTTCAATGTTGCTGCAGGATATACTGAAACTGCAGTGAATTTGTTGATGAGAACAACAGGAACTTCGACAAATCCAATCATTTTCCAAAAATCAGGTTCAGGAGCAAATCCGAAAATTACAGCCGGTATAGGTACCGGAGCAATGGACGGAATAATTATATTTCCCGGAACTGATTATATAACATTTGATGGAATAGACCTTTTTGACCCTACTACCAATACAACATCAACCACGCAGATGGAATGGGGTTATGCTTTATTAAAAATTGATGGAACTAATGGTTCTCAAAATATAACAATTAAAAACTGTAGTATAACTCTTCAAAAAGCCAATACATCATCATATGGGATTTATTCTGCAAATCATAATACAATATCTACAACAGCATTAACTGTTACTGTATTTTCAGGTACTAACTCAAATAATAAATTCTACAACAATACCATTCAAAATTGTTATTCGGGCATTTTTATAGGAGGTTGTGCAGATGCAACTCCATATACATATTATGATAACGGTAATGATATTGGTTCTTTAGGCGGCAATACAATCAGAAATTTTGGGGGAGGTTCAGCTACTACCTATGGTATTTATACACAATATCAGGATAGTTTAGCAGTTAGTAATAACAATGTAGGTGGTGGTACAGGTTCGACTGCTATTACTTACGGAATTTATATATACTACGGATACAATGCCAATGCAACTATATATAATAATACTGTATCAGATACAACAGCATCGACCTCGTCAACTACATATGGAATTGCAGTTTATTATGTGGGGAATACCGGTGTCGATAACACTGTTACTGTAAGAAGAAATACTGTACAGGGAATGACCAATACAGGTGCAGGGGCATCTGCTGCATTATATGGATATTATATTTATTATACAACAAGTAATAATCTCTATATTGATTCCAATAAATTTATCAATAATAAATGGGGTAATGCAACAGGAACCTTTACAGGTACTATATATTCATTTTATAATTATACATATACAACAGCACCTACTGCAGGAAGCACAGAATATATTACAAATAACTATATAGGAGGTAATAAGATAATACAGTCTGCACAAAGTACTGCAAGTTATTATGGTATGTATAATTATTATGGTTTAGCGACTGTAAATTCTTATAACAATATGGTTGAATATGATACCTTGACAACAACAAGTACACATTATGGTATTTATATGTATCATTACTATTCAACAATTGCAAATATTTATAATAATACTGTCAGGAATATTTATAAAATAGACGGAAGTACAGGTTCTTATTACGGTATATACTTATCAAATGCTGCGTATACAGGAACTTGTAACTATTATAATAATTCGGTTTATAACATAACTTGCGGTGTATCAACTGCTCCACTCTATGGTCAGTATCTTGCAGCGACTTCAGCTACTAAAAATGTTTACGGAAATACGGTTTATAACCTATGGGCAACTACTAGCGGAATTGTTTATGGTATATATCAATCTGGTGGTACAACTGTTAACTTATATAAAAACAGTGTATACAATTTAAGAACTGCTACAGGTACCGGGTATGGAATGTATATTGCAAGTGGAACAACCAATTATATCTATAATAATTACATCTCCGATCTGCGGGCAGATTCTTCTATAAGTTATCCGGCACTATATGGTCTTTACATCTCCGGAGGAACTAATGATTATGTGTTTTATAATACTATATATTTGAATGCCGTAAGTACCGGAACTACATTCGGAACTGCAGCCATATATGCCTCGACAACACCTACTGTTGATTTAAGAAATAATAACGTTGTAAATGTTTCTTCTCCCGGCGCAACAGGCGGTTATACTTGTGCATACTATAGAAGCTCATCGACTATAACAAGTTATTCAAATTCTTCGAATTGTAATAACTTCTATGCAGGAACTCCTGATACAAATCATATAATATATTGGGATGGGACAAATTATATGAGAACATTGGCTGACTATAAGACATTTGTAACGCCAAGGGATGGATATTCAGTCACAGAAAATCCTCCGTTCGTAAATGTAATTACAAGACCATATGACTTGCATCTTCTCGCTACGATTGCAACACAATTAGAGAGTGAAGGAATAACAGTATCCGCTCCAATCGCGATAACAGTTGATTTTGACGGGAATGCAAGATATCCAAATACAGGTTATCCTGTTAATCCATCATATCCTCCGATAGCTCCTGATATAGGTGCGGATGAAATTGGAGGTATTCCGAATTATCCATTACCTGCCGTACCGACTCTTGTGAGCCCTGCAAATGGTTCGATAGGAAATCCATTAAGCTTGAATTTAGTTTGGAACAAAAAACAATATACACTAAAGTACAATTTACTGTTTGCGACAGATTCGAATTTCACAAATATTGTTTTGAATGATTCAACTTTGACGGATTCTGTAAAAGCTGTATCTAATTTGAATACACTAACAACATATTACTGGAAAGTCCGTTCGGGAAATTATACAGGGTGGAGTTCCTTCAGCGGATGGTATAGTTTTAAAACTATAGGTGTCCCGACACAGGTTTCCTGTTATGCACCTGCGAACAATGCAACTAATCAACCTATTAATATTACATTTGTTTGGTACAAAGCTGTTGACCAGACATATAAAACGGCTAAAGTAAATAATAAATCTGATAATAAAACAGATTTTAAATCAATTAATAAATCCGAAATAATTTCAGATAATAAATCAGATATTAAATCTGATAATAAGTCAAATTTTAAATCAGATAAAAAATCAAAAAATATATCAGATAAAAAATCAAATGATGAATCAGATAATATTGAAACTGTAACTAACTACTGGTTAGAATATACTACAGACTCTACATTTGCAACCGGAGTAATAAGAGATTCATCATTAACAGATACTACAAAATCAGTAACAAGTTTACCTTATAATACTAAATATTGGTGGAGGGTTAAAGCAAAGAATTCAATAGGATGGGGTGTTTTTAGCAATACATGGAATTTTAAAACAATAGCCGTCTTACAACTCAACCTGAAAGTATATCTTGAAGGATTCTGGAATGGAACGACTCAGGTAACAGATACAGTAGGACTTTACCTCGCAGCAGCTACAAGTCCTTATACACTTGTTGATTCACA
>JGI20214J51088_10003731_pt1 | contig 10030 bp, 3 predicted proteins | sample WetSurMetagenome_FD_51088 | JGI IMG/M metagenome (IMG submission 51088) | reverse complement strand
CGGTTACTTCTCAGTTCATTAACATAACCAAGAGCAGTACTCAGGTTTGTATTGGTGCGGGCGGCAGATTCTGCATACATCAGGTAAGCATCAGCCAGACGGAACATTGGGAAATCTGTATCAACACCATCGGTTGAAGTATTAGATGATACTTCGCCGTCATCGGTGAGATTACTCCATTTAGTTACAAAATATCCACCTGTGCGGTCTGTTACTCCATTGTCCATGTATTGTGTCTGGCCTGTGGTATATAACATGGCCCTGTCATCGTTATTTAAATCAAATAAAGCAGACAGTTCGCCACGGATACGGAACATACTCCAGGCACTGGCACAACCAACAGTACTGGCTGCCGGGCCATTATCTGTATCTACCTCACCGCAAACAAGGTATGTAGTTGCTCCCCATGATACTACGGAAGTACTGTTTACTACCAGCGGGAAGATTATTTCGTGGCCTTTGCCTACACGTTGATCATTGCTTGCGTTGAACAATTTGGCATACTCACTTTCGAGAACATAACCTTCATCCATTACTTTCTGGCAATAGGTCATACAGTCAGCATAATGGTCGCCTGCTTCGTAAGTTTCAGCATTAAGGTAAAGCCTTGCCAGCAGCATCCATGCCGCAGCGCGTGGAGCGTGTCCATACTCACAGTTATCAACATCAAGCATACTTTCGCTGCAATCCTTCAATTCTGATTCTATAAAAGTGAAAATTTTTGAAGAAGCCCACTGTTCAGGCAATTTAGAGCTGCCGATAGTGGTTTCATCGGCATACGGAATATTGTGAAACAGATCCAACGCATGGGAATAAGCCATTGCACGGAGGAACCGGGCTTCAGCACGGTAAGTTTTGATAGTACTTTGCTGCGTCTCGGTAAAGCCTGAAATTGCCTCGTCAGTGCAGTGTTTTAAAAACTCATTACATAATGAGATGGAGTAATAGCAACGATAGTACATATCAGCAACCCAGGGATCACTTGCATCCCAGGTAAGATAAGTCAGGTCGCCAATGTTATCACCTTCGATCCAGGTAGATCCTATTTCTTCCGTTCCGGCTTCCTGCATGTTAAAATAACAACGCATATAATCATATCCATTGTTACTGCTTAAATCGGCATCTCCGCCACCTTTCTCCTGACCGGCAGTTACAAATGAAGCATAACATTTGGCAAGAGCCATAATATAATTATCCGGATTAGAATATACTGAGACAGAAGTCTCTTCAATGTTAGGATATTGATTCAAATCATCGTTACACGCTGATAAGATCAATACCGATGCTGAAATCATTATATATAGTAACTTTTTCATTTTCTTATCATTTTAATATTAGAAATCCAGGCCAAGGCTTAAGGAAAAGATGCGTGGACGAGAATAGAATGTATTATCCATACCACTTGGTACTTCAGGATCTACCCCTGAATACCTGGTAATAGTAAATACATTTTGAATCATTCCTGTAATGTTAAGGTTGCAGCAGTTATAGATTTTACCAAAGTTGTAACCTAATGTCAGGTTGTCCATCTTTAAAAAAGAGGCGTTCTCAACATAGTAGTCAGAAAGATACTGACGGCTTTGGAAGCCGGTTTTCAGATAGCTCTTATTAAGGTTGTTTAGCTGATATGAGTTGTATGACATTGTGCCGAGCGCTCCGGTATTCATCGACATACCGTTATAAACATAATTGCCAATGTTAGCACGTAAGCTTGTGCCCAGGTTCCATTTTTTGTAGCGCACTGAGGTGCTGAAACCTAAGATATAGTCAGGTGCGGGTGAATGATAACGATAAAGATCACTGGAATTGATATCGCCGCTGGCATCAAGGTCTGCGTATGCACCTTCAATAGGTTTGCCGCTTTCATCATATAACTGGTGGTAAACATAGAACATGTATGGAGCATAGCCTTCAGTCAATACCTGAAAGTAATAGCTGTCAATAGTTGGCCCTACTGAAGTATTAGTAATTTCTGAGCCTTTGATTACAGACAGATTTTTTATTTTCTGTGTCTGCCAGGTGGCGTTAAAGCTAAAATCCCATGTAAAATCTTTGTTGTCAACAGGAGTGACGTTCAAAGTGACCTCATAACCTTTGCTGTCAACATTACCTACATTAGTCAGAATAGTTTTTTCAAAGTTTGTTCCTGCAGGTGATGGAACTGTTGCAAGCAAGTCTTCTGTTTTTCGGGTATAGTATTCAAATGATCCTGACAAGCGATCTTTAAAGAACCCAAAATCTATACCGTAGTTGTAAGCTTTTGTTGTTTCCCATTTCAGGTCAGCCACATATGCTTCAGGGCGATAAGTATTAACAACGGTAGTTCCAAAGATGTACTGAGCGCCTGTCTGACTGAGAGTATAAACAGGCAGATAGTTATAATTACCAATTCCTTCCTGCTGGCCGGTAACACCATAGCTTGCACGTAGTTTCAGGTTACTGAATATATTTAAATCTTTAATGAATGATTCTTCTGACAGTCTCCAGGCCAGAGCTACCGACGGGAATGTACCCCAGCGGTTGTCTTCACTAAAGCGTGAAGTACCATCACGACGGAGGGTTGCGGTCAACAGATACCGTGAGGCTAAGGTGTAATTTAAACGACCATAATAGGAGATTAAAACATGCCGTTGGTCAGTTGCAGCAGATGAGCTTTCTACATCGCCAGCTACATTTAGTTCTTCGTAAAATGGCGATGTGCTCTTCCAGAACTGATAATCGTAACCAACAGTGGCATCAATGGTACTGTTAATACCTGGCAGATTCTTATTGTAGTTAAAATAAGTGGTCAACAGTTTGTTTTCCTTTTTCTGAGGGCCATATTCATAGTCGCGTCCTCCTGAAAGATAGTACTGTGCTGCTGTTTCAGGAACATAAATATTGCCTTTACCTTCGGCATAATCGTAACCAACAGTAGCATGGAATTTCAAGTCTGGAAGGAAGTGAATTTTATAATCTACATCAAAATTGCCAATAACACGGCTTATATTACTTGTTGATGAGTATTGGTTTAGCAATCCCACCGGATTAAGAACGGCAGAGGTTACAGGGGTTCCTGTTCCATCAATAGCTTCAGTGTATCCGCCAAAATCATCTGAGCCGGAGTAAACCGGAAGTGTGGGATTAAAGGTAGCCCCACCCCATATTGCTGATGTATTGGCAAACTGATTCTTATTCAATGAACCTTTCAAACCCAGTGTCAATTTCAGATAATCATTAAAGAATGAGGGTGTCAGAGAGAGGTTCCCGGTCATACGTTCAGCATTATCTGAATCAAGTATACCATCCTGATTATAATAACCCATTGAAACACGGTAAGGTACTTTCTTTACGGCTCCGGCAAGGCTTAAATTATTATCTGTGCCAAATGCTAATTTGTAGATCTTATTGTTCCAATTTGTATTGTTGTCACCGAGAAGAGCTATCTGATTGCTGGAACCCTCGCTTTCAACTACATTTTTAAATTCACTTATTGAGAGCATATTGGCTAACTTAGTCTTAACCTGCAATGAATTAGTAGAGCTAAAATTTATTTTCAGCTTACTTTCTGATGCTTTCTTTGTAGTAATGATAATAACACCGTTTGATGCCCGCGAACCATATATTGCGGTTGAAGAAGCATCTTTCAAAACTGTTATGCTTTCGATATCATTTGGATTGATAAGACTAAGAAAGTTACTGCTATTGCCACTGATACCGCCTGCTTCAAGAGGCACTCCATCAAGTACAATTAACGGGTCGTTACTGGCGTTCAACGAAGCGCCGCCACGTATACGTATTGTACTTCCTGATGTAGGTGAACCGCTATTTGACATAATTTGAACGCCGGATATCTTACCATTGATAAGCTGTTCGGGCGAGCTGATTATACCTTTATTGAAATCCTTAGTGGAAACATTGGAAACAGATCCTGTAAGGTCTCCTTTTCTTTGTGTTCCATAACCAATTACCACTATTTCTGTAAGACTTCTGGCACTCGGTTTCATCTGGAGATTTACTAGATTATCGGCCGGGATTTGCATCATTGCCGTTTCATAACCTATGAAAGAAATACGTATTTCGTTTTTCCCTTCAGGCACTTTTAAAGAAAACTCCCCGTTATTATCGGAAATCACACCGGTTGTAGATTCAACTACAACAATGCTCACTCCAACCATTGGTTCGTTGTTCTCGTCGGTTATCTTTCCTTTAACAGTACGTTCGTTTGCTTGTTGTGCAAAAGCCGGAACTGTCAAGTCAAACATTGCCAGACACAATATTGTGAATATTGTGGACAATCGAAGATTAATAAATTGACATTTCATGGTTGTTAGTAGTTATTTAATTGGGTTTATTTAATGAATCTTTATACATATAGAATCACTTTTCAATTCATTTGCGCTTGCCTTAACAGTGATATCTGATGAAGAAATATCAGTACGAACAAGAGCAGTGGCAATGCCAGCCTGGGCATTTACAGTAGCAGGTCCGATTAACCGGGCACCATCCACCTTAAAGGTTACTTCCCTGTTATCGTTGTTTACGGTATTGTTGTTTTGATCATTTATAATTGCATAGACAAATATGATATCGTTACGTGTAGGGTTTATGCCGCTCTCATCAACCTTTAAAGACAGATGTTCAGGAGAAGATGGCGTACTAACGGAATACTCAGATGCAATTTTACCATTTATATATCCTGCAGCCTTTATTGCCCCGGGTTTATTACAAGATACGTCGAAAGTAAATGGCGGATGAAACAGGTTAGATGTAACCGAATTATTATCAGGTTTCTTTCTTCCTGCGGATTTACCATCAACAAACAATTCTACCTCCTCGCAGTTACTGAAGATCCTCACGCCTTTACTTTCGCCAGGCTGCCAGTAAGAGGCAATAAATACCATGGGTTTAGCAAACTGATCAGAGGCAGAATAATTACGCTGACTCTTAAAGAAATAGTAGCTGAATTTTGGTAATCTGAAAATATCCATTATTCCTGAATATTCCTGTTGAGGAGCCATACCTCTGTTATAGTCGAACATCACCCAGTAACAATCGGCAAACGCGTGTGTTGACAGGTTATCATTGTGTGCTTCCTGTATATTAAGAGCCTGCTGCAGCATCCGTTTTTCACCTGCGAAACGTGGCTGGCGACTATTGCGTTCTTCATCGAGTAAATTTTTCCAATCCTCCTGTTTGAAACCCGCATTTTGTGCAAAATATTCCCAATCGCCATATTCACTTACTATTAAAGGTTTTTCAGGATAAAGATTATGACGATGCTGACGTGCTTCGATGTAAATATCATAAGGTTGCAGCATCCAGCCTGCCGAATAACAGCCATTATAAGGAAATTCCTCATGTGCAATGATCTGTGCACTATCGGTAAATGATGCGGGCATAGCCGTCTCATTCAACGATAATTCCCATGCTAAGACACTTGGGTGATTGCGATCACGGCGTATCAATTCATGGCATGAGTTCAATGCCTGTTCCTCAAATTTGTTATTGCCATAATACTGCCACCCTAAAATGGCATCAAGAACCATAATACCCAATTCGTCACAGGCATTCAGAAAAGCTGGTGACATAGGATAATGAGAGCAACGTACAAGATCGAATCCGGCCTGCTTTATCTTGTAAGCATCGCGGTATTGTGCAGCATCGCTGAGGGCATAACCCAAGTAAGGATATTCCTGATGCCGGTTTACGCCCCTTAGAAATGTCTTTTCACCATTAAGCCATAATCCTTCCGGAGTAATATGAACCGAACGTATGCCTACCTGGTCTGTTTGCACATCGGTGAGTTTCCCGTCAGCATATACTTCTGTCTTAAGCTTATAAAGACTGGGAGTTGAGGGAGACCACAACTGAGGCATATCTATGCTTCCATTTAATACTACCTCTGCAGATTTTCCGCCTTCAACAAATATCTGAGCCGATTGTAAAGTAGCCACTACCGTACCTGATTTGTCAATGAGCTGATTTGTTATTCTTATTTTTACAGGTTTTCCGGTCTGGTTCTGAACATGTGACCTGATTTCAAAACTTGCCTGCTGTTTGCTGGCCACAATAGTAGAGAAAAACACACCTCCTCCGGCAATTAAGTTTGTCTGAACAGGATTGCTTAGATGTATATTCCCTTTTACAATGAGATGTACGTTTCGGTAAAGCCCGCCATACATATTAAAATCGAGTATTTTTAAAGGTTTGGGACCCGTTATTGAATTGTCGCGGTTATCAAGTCTTACCAGAACTGTATTTATAGTATCGAAACGGACAACATTGCTCATATCAATAGCAAATGGCAGGTATCCACCCAAATGATAAATCATCTTTTTGCCATTTACCCATACTTCGGCCACATTCATGGCAGCATCGAATTGTAGCGATACTATCTTATTGCGATAGGCTTGATCAAGTTTAAAATTCTTGCGATAAAAACAAATGCCCTGCCATTGGTCCTTTACAGTTACCTGTTCTAAATTGGCAGTGTGCGGCAAATCAACGGTTTCCCATTTTGCCGATGAAGGTGGAACGGCAGAAGTATCAATACTTCTGTAAAATTGCCACCCGTAATTGAAATTATCATTTATAGAAACCACATTCGTTCTGGTACACGCATAAAAACATAGTCCGGATATTAATAAGAGAACGAAATGTAAATATTTATTCATAACACAGTGTTAGTTTAGGGTAGTAGTTTTTAAAATGTCAGACAGATTGTCAGTTTATAAAATCTTTAATGATCTGTCAATTAGGTTTTCCTTTTGTTTTTCATTCAAGCCAAATTTTTTCAATATTTAAATTTACATCATCTTCCCTCCCTGGCTTAACAATCAATTGAAGGGTCTCAACAGATGACCAGTCAAAAGATTTGTTGAACGATTGAACCGTGTATGGTAAAAACTCAGGAAAAGGTCTTGGTATTATTAAAAACTGAGCTGTTTTGAAAGTGCTGAGTGCAACTCTGAATACCTTTTTCTCAGGAGTTATAACCATCTCCCCTGCTAATACCGAACCGTTTTTATCTATCAATCCCACTTCGATGGGTTGTGGCAATGACAGATAATCCGAAGCTTTCACTACCAGAAACTTCTTTTGTGACAGCTCATCGTAACGGCCTATTATTTTCTCTTTGAAATAGAATTTAAATGCATAATTTCGATTGTCTTTATTTACCGGGTCTACATCCGGGAGGTGCTTCATATTAATAGCCAAAGCTGTACCACCGTCATTGGTTGGCTTCAAAACAACTTCAGGGTTCCATATTTTATAGGTTGGCTCCCAATCTGTCTCAGCATCCCAGATGATTAAAGGTGAATTTTCAGGAACTAACCTGATTGTATAAGTAACATTATCGTGGTTTACCCAGCTCCAGGGGTTATCGTTTCCCCCATTTGGGAATATAGTTGTGCCTTTGCTATCCGCAACAATGACCCGGTAATTAAGGAACCCAGTTACCAGCATATTATCCGGTACATCAGCCTTATAAGAGTTTGTGCTCTGTGCAACAGCAGTTACGGTCTTCCATTTATCACCTATAGACATTACCACATCAATTTTACTGATTTGAGACGGCGATTCTGCCTCAAAACACACTTGTACAGGTTTACCCTCCAGTGCTTCAGCAGGAGAATGGTTCAAAAGAACTGTTTTTCTCAGATTTGATTCCGGCGCAGCAAATTCATTGATTCTTATATTTTTATATTTAAAATCTACAGGTACATCATTGGTAATATCTCTTCTTCTCAATAAATAAACACCTGGTACCAGGTCAAATTGCAGGTTAGAAACCAATGGGCTGAAAGTATTTCCATTATTGATAGGACGAGCGGTAAAGTTATTGCCCAGGTCAGGCAGAGAAATTTTCATTTGTTGCCTGCTATGTAATACGGCGGTTTTTTGCTTGTTTGGATTTACAATGCTGTAAGGATCATCAATCCAATATGCATCTGGCATTACTTCGAGACGCCATACACCATCCATAAGTTTATCAAGAAAATAGGCGCCAGTGCCACTATATTTTATTACAGGTGATGAGCCACAGCCGGCAATTTCCTTTAATTGAGACAGGTCTTTGGGCTGAGAGGTTGTATTATTGGAGTAGAAGAACTTTTCATCTGTCACCCACTCGGCCAGGTCATCAGGGTAACTGATTCTGAATGCATCAAACCTGGTAATATCGCTATGTTTCTGATACATCGGAACATTATGAAATATTGCCGATGCAATTTTCAGGCTGATAGCTTTTTGCGGTGCATAAGCAAGATTCATAAAATGTGTGCCATAATTTGTATTATAAGGGGCATCACACGTTGCATCGTATGCAAATTGCGTTGCAAGTTGCATTCCCGTTTCACGAAACGTAACCGCCATCGCCGGATACATTATATTACCACCCACATCGGCCGGATCAAATTCGTAAACGATTTTGGCCATCTTCTTAAACTCTGGCCGATCGGCAAATGGTATCCTGTAAGTTTCCACATGTGGTAAAAAATTGCCGTTAATCTGATGATTGGCTACCAGGTTTGTTGGATACCATTGAAAAGTACCGCCTTGTATATTGGCATTTAAATAAGCATCAGTAAGACTATTACTAAGGCTCAGATTATAAAAAATAGGTTTGGTACATCCCGTTTGCCGCATCGAAGCAACCATCTTATTAATAAACGATGTAACCTTTTCGGGTGCTCCATTATGGTGAGGTTCGTTAGAAACTTCGAAACCTATAATATTTGGGTCATCTTTATAGGCTATACCCGTATATGGATTCACATGATTTAAAAACTGGCTCAGATAATTAGCCTGTGCTTCAATAGCCCCTTCATTTGTCAGACATGCATCTTTCCCGTATTTTCCGGAAAAGCCCGGAGTAGACTCATCACGTTCAGGCCATCCGTTACCCCAATATGCTATTGGAGTTATTATAAAATTCATCCCACGCTGTTTCATTTCGTTCACAGCGAAATCAAACAATCTTAGGTGTTCATTACTGATGAGGTTTCCGAGGGTATCGCTTATCTCGGTATCCCAGACATGCACTCTGTATAAATCAAAATCCAAACGTGCCATATGATACACATCCTGTCTGATGAGATCTTCAAGAGGGATGCCTGTCTTTAACGCCATTCTATACTCATGTGCAAAAGGCAAAGTGTAATTCACCCCAAACCCATGCAGTTCACTATCATTAACCGACCAACGCATCACCCCGTTTTCATCAACATAAACCTGGTCAGGATGGGTCTGAGCTTTCAGACTACAAAATATTGCCGAGAAACATAAAACAACTATCAATTTACAGATATACATGAGTGTATCTTTATTTTTTTCTGCATTAAAGGCCCCCAAAAGCATATGTTCTCCCGTGAATTTGATTAGTTTAAATTAGTCTATAAAGTCTGCTTTTAAAGGTCTGAATTGACCCATCATCAATACAAATCGGACACGATTATCTCATTTTAGACAATTTTCACAACATTTTGGACAGACTTTCCTGAATGGAAAAAAAAGTATTGATAAAAGTTTAATTAATTTAAATTTGCTCCTGACAGATAATACTTTTTCATGATTGCATTCAATCATTATAATAAACCGCGGAAAGCAGGATTATTCCTGATTGGGTTCCTGCTGGGTTCAGTCTTTTCGCAGCAGGTAAATGCTCATGGATTGAAATATCACGAGTTCAGCCCTATCGATCATAGGCTGGGAATGGATGCTTCAGCAGTATATTGCGTGGTTCAGGATAGCCATGGTTTGATTTGGATGGGCACTGATCGCGGACTATACAATTTCGATGGATATCAGGCACATCAATATTCTGCAAGAGCACAGTTAGGTCAGGACAACGATGGTAATGTCTATTGCGCCCTGATGGTTGACTCAGTGCATATCTGGCTGGGAACTGATAACGGATTATTAGTGTTCAATACTTTTACTGACAGTTTTGAACCGGCTCAAGGTGTTTTGCCCGAAAATATAAGAGCTATCTCGCGTATTGACGATCACTTATTCTGGATAGGTAGTATTAACGGCTTGTACCGTT
>JGI20214J51088_10003730_pt1 | contig 10031 bp, 9 predicted proteins | sample WetSurMetagenome_FD_51088 | JGI IMG/M metagenome (IMG submission 51088) | reverse complement strand
AAATTTTTTGTGTAACTGAAAAAAGTATATTTTTGTACGCAATTAATGTATCAATTTATTATGGTGAAGAAAATATCGTTGATAGTAACATGCTTTCTGATTACAATAGGAAGCTATGCCCAAACAGCTAAGAGTTTGTATATAAATATGCCGGATTCGCTAAACCAACTATTGACAAAATCAAATCGTGAAGATTTTGCTGATTTTATGGATAGTAAGATGAAAGCCGAAGTGCAAAACCGATTTAATGCAAATTCGGATATGAAAGAACTTACTACCAACTATTTGTTGGTGCAAACAACTAAGGTTTCTACTTTCCAGATGAAGGTGTTGGCAATGTCCGATTCTACGCGTATTATTTGCGCAGTTAAAACTTTTTATGGACCTGTTGCCGACAGTGAGGTGCATTTCTATAATACTAAATGGCAGGAACTACCTGATTCTAATTATGTCCATATCCCTGAACAATCCGATTTCCTTACATCAGTTGATACGACGCAGGAAGAAGCCTATATTGATGCAACATCGGTCATTTCGATGGATTTTATAAAGGCTGACCTTTCTTCTAAAGACAGTAGTTTGACATTTACATATACCTCTCCCGAAACATTGGGCAAGGAGGATTTGGCTAAATTATCACCTTTCTTAAAGAAAGAACCTGTAATTTTATATTGGGATGTAAAAGCCGGTAAATTCGTTAAGAAGTAAGTTTGTTACGCTTTTTGTTTTTGGCAGTAAGTATGTTTTAAGCGTGAAACATACTTACTGCCAATTTTATGTAAATATGCATATTAAATGATTTAATAATACGATTTTTACATGATGCTGATGAAAATATTTTTATAAACAATTTATTATGAGTGATCTATGTGTGCTCTTAGGTATTAAATGAAAAAATATAAAAGTGCCGTGGAACATGATAATGAATTGAATTATACAAAAAAATATGATTCCGCGAAACGATCTTGCAAAACATTTGAAATGCTCTTGGAAACATGTTGTTTCCAAGAGCATTTCGGTCTGTAACTCAGAGTGTTGGCGATGCTTTCCCAGAGCGTTTCAAATGGATTATATTTGTATTGTCTTTCTGTTCCTTTTGCTTACTGTTAATGTAAGATATGTTCACTTTTATTAGCATCATGAAATTTAACGCCGAATCTCAGTCTCAAATCAGGGCCTTTCCCCCCTTTTTGAAAGTCATAACTAACATACCGTCAACGTTTACCATTTTTTACCTCAAAATTCTCTTAGTTAATATCCTATTTTTTATTTATCATATATATAATAATATTAATATAATATTATATTAGTAATAAATATAAACAAATAAGTATCAGTATAGTAAAGAGAATGGCAAAAACAAGCAAAAGTTAATTTTAATTTATGTGGACATTGTTTCCCAGTCTCAGTGAGACAAAATTGAGACAGCATAAAAGTTAATTTCACTGAAGTTAATTTAAGGTTGTCTCAATTTGTCTCATGTGAGACAATATTGAGACAAGGTCTAAAACAATAATTGCCTATAAATCAGAGAAATAGGTTTTTTGATGAAAGCTTTATTAAGATATTGCTTGGTTTATTTAACACCGTATTTTATTCACTTATAGCATCGATAAATAAAGGCATACGGCATCATTTCAGTGATGTATGGGGAAGGGGGGGAGGGGGGTGATTTGAGACTGAGATTTTATGGTTGTATTCATTTATTATGCAAATACATAATAATATATACTAATGTAAAATATGGTAAATATCAGCGTTTCGGATTTTGGCGATATTCTTTTCGATTTTATGTGGAAGATGAAAATGCGCAACATTCTTAATGAGCTATGAATGAATTATTATATAAATAGTGATATTTACAACAAATGTAGAGATTATTTTTTTTATGTAAAAATAAAATGTATTTTTGTAGTAAATTGAATATTATGAAAATTGTTTATCTTTATACTGCTTTAGTCACTGTTGGTGGAGCAGATAGAGTTATAACAGAAAAAGCGAATTACTTTGCTGAGAAATTTGGTTATGACGTGACGATTATTACCGATTCACAAGGTGATAATCCTCCGATATTCCCGTTATCTCCGAAGGTTCATTTAATTAACTTGAATATTATGTTCGGCCGTCAATATGGGCATGGATTATTACTACGCGCTTACTATTATTTTAAGTTGATGTATAAGTATAAACGGCTGGTAGCAAAGGAACTGAATAAAATAAAACCTGATTTTACGATAAGCACAATCGGTCGTGAGTTGGATTTTTTTTCTAAGTTGAAAGATGGCAGTATTAAAATAGAAGAAGGACACGTTGCGCGTTTTTTTATAAGAAATTTCCATTTAATGGAACAACGCTCATTTTTATATAAATCTGTAGCTATTTTTTGGCGAAATATAATGGATAATGCCATTAAGAAAATTTCTGCAATTGTAGTACTTACAGAAGACGATGCGACGCAGTGGCGACACGTTTGTAATCATGTATATGTAATCCCTAATTCACTTCCTTTTTATGAGAAATATAAAAACAATGATTATTTATCAAAAGATATCATTAGCGTTGGTAGACTGAATGAACAAAAAGGTTATGATTTGTTGATTAAAGCATGGGCTATGATAAGTAAAAAGTATCCCGGTTGGAAAATATATGTGTATGGAGAAGGACTTTTGAAGTCTTATCTGGAAAACATTGTAAAAGAAAACGATGTAGAAACATCTTTTTTATTTGAGAAACCCGTAACTGATATTCAGAATAAATACTTATCAAGCGCATTCTTTGTCTCGAGTTCACATTTTGAAGGCTTTGGCATGGCACTGATTGAAGCTATGGCGTGTGGATTGCCTTGTGTATCTTTTAATTGTTCATGCGGTCCTGCTGATATTATAAAGGATAACGAAGACGGCTTTTTGGTTAAGAATGGAGACGTAAAAAAACTTAGTGAGAAGATTGCATATATGATTGACAATCCTGAGGAACGAGCTAAAATGGGACGTAGGGCTAAGGAAAATGTAAAACGTTATTCTAAACCGGTAATTATGGAAAAGTGGCGGAGTCTATTTAATCATTTAATAGAACAACAATGAAAATCTTATTCTTTATCTTTCATGGATTTTCTCCATATAGTGGTGTCAGCAGAAAAATAATCGGTCAAGTTGACGGATTACGGAAAAACGGACATGATGTTGATATTTGCCATTACGATATATTACCTGATGGGCACCATTGCCGCATGATTAATGATGATGTTCTTGAGGATTTCGGTACAGGACTTAAAGCTTCAATAAAAAGAAGAATATATTATGGTGCTGTTGTAGATTATATTTTGACCCATAACATTGAACTGATATATATACGTTCTTTTAATAATGCCGATCCGTTTATAATTCATTTCTTGAAAAGATTAAAGCAACATGGCATTAAGGTGATAATGGAAGTTCCCACTTATCCTTATGACCATGAATATAAAGGATATCCTTTTGTTGAAAAAATGGGGTTGAGAATAGATCATATATTTCGCCGTAGGCAGGCAAGACAATTGTTTCGTATCGTTACATTTTCCGATGCAGAAAATATATTCGGAATAAAAACGATAAATATATCTAATGGCATTGATTTTAAGTCCATTCATGTAAAAGATAAAATGCGAAAAACGCCTTCTCCTTTCAACCTGATTGGGGTGGCAGAAGTACATTATTGGCATGGATTCGATCGCATAATCTCCGGTATGGGTGAGTATTACAAACAAAATATGGGACGAGAGGTTTATTTCCATATTGTAGGTGGTGTAGGAGCTTCAGAACAGTCGCTTTTTGATGATATAATATCACGTTATAGCATTAAAAAATATATTATTTTTCATGGTGAACTATTCGGAGAAAAATTGGATGAATTATTTGAAAAAGCAGATTTTGCCGTTGCCAGTTTGGGGCGTCACAGAACAGAAATTGATAAAATAAAAACATTGAAGAACCGTGAATATGCCGCACGCGGAATCCCTTTTGTTTATTCTGAAACCGATTCCGATTTTGATGACAAAAATTATATTATGAAAGCTCCGGCTGACGATAGTCCTATTCCTATTAAAGGCATACTTGACTTTTATGATTCTCATTCTTTTGATCCGAGCGAAATACGTGAAAGTGTAACACATTTGGATTGGAAAATACAAATGGGACGAGTTATTGATTACATAAAAGAGAATCAGATATGAAAATTGCCTATTGTATACCATCTCTTTATATATCCGGCGGAATGGAACGAGTATTGACCATTAAAGCAAATTATTTCGCTGATGAACTGGGATATGACGTTACCATTATTATGACTGATGGAGGTATGAAGCCTCCGTATTATGAGTTGTCGCCAAAAGTTCACCTCATTCAATTGAATATTGATTTTGAAGTTTTATGGACATTACCTTTATTTAAAAAAGCGTTGGTCTATTTAGAGAAACAACGGCTTTATAGAAGGAAATTAACCGAGTGTTTACTTGATTTGAGGCCTGATATAACCGTTTCGATGTTGAGGCGTGAGATTAATTTTATTTGTGATATACACGATGGCAGCATTAAAATTGGAGAGATACATATTAACCGTGATAATTTTCGTGACTTTGACGGACGTGATAAAAATCCTATAAAGAGATTGGCATCGGAGATATGGATGAAGCAGTTAATTCGTCAATTGAAGCGCTTGCGATTGTTTGTTTGTCTTACAGAGGAAGATAAAACCAAATGGAAGGAATTGGATAATGTAATAGTTGTGCCTAATCCCTTATCATTTAATACAACAAGCTATTCGAGTTGTGAAGAAAAAAGAGTAATAGCTGTTGGACGTTACGTTCATGAAAAAGGATTTGACATGTTGATTAAAGCTTGGAGTTTGATTGTCGTAAAACATCCTGACTGGAATTTGTATGTATATGGTAAAGGAGATAGGGCTCTATATCAAAATATAGTAGAAAAATTACATATTGGGCGGTCTTGCCATTTGAACGGAGAAGAGAAACAAATTGATAAACGATATGTGGAGAGTTCAATTTATATGTTAAGTTCTCGTTTTGAAGGTTTCGGATTAGCATTACTAGAAGCTATGTCATGTGGTGTTCCACCCGTAGCTTTTTCTTGTCCTTACGGGCCAAACGCTATTATTAAAGATAGCGTAGATGGTTATTTGGTAGAAAATGGTAATATAGAACAACTTGCAGCTAAAGTAAACTATTTAATAGAACATAAAGATATTCGTATAATGATGGGTAAAAATGCTAGAGAAATGGCAAAAGACTATAATATAAATTGCGTCGGAGGTAAATGGAATGACATTTTTGAGAATTTATTAAAATAAAGATAATGTTATGCGTAGAATTGTGTATGTTATTGGAGGGTTATATGGACCTACAGGCATGGGACGTGTGTTAAGTATGAAGGCAAATTATTTTGCTAATAGACTTGATTATAAGGTTTATGTAATATTAACTGAAAATCGGTATGCTAACTCTTACTATAAAATGTCTTTTTAATATCAGTTTTGTAAACTTTGGTATTAACTTTGATGATTTAGATATAATGCCTGCATATAAGAAAGTAATATATCATATTGTTAAAGTAAAGAAATATAAATCACTTATGAAAAATTTCCTTATGGAAACAAAACCCGATATAACGGTTTCAGCTATGCGTCGTGAGATTAATTTTATTAATGACATACCTGATGGCAGTAAGAAAGTAGGTGAGATACATTTCAGCCGTATAGGCTATCGTGAAGTAAATATAAAGTTCTTGCCGAATTTTATAAATCATTGTATTAGCAAGATATGGTTCAATAAATTATTAAAGGAAGTAGAACGTTTATCAGCTTTTGTCGTTCTTACAAATGAAGACAAAAATAATTGGCCTATGTTATCAAATATCCATGTAATACCGAATCCCGTTTCTTTTTCTCCGACAAAACAATCTTTATGTGAAAATAAGCAAGTGATAGCAGTCGGACGATATACTTATCAGAAAGGATTTGACTTATTGATTGATGCTTGGGCAATTGTCAATAAAAAGCATCCTGATTGGACTTTGAATATATATGGCGGCGGCGATAGGGATTTATATCAAAAGATGGCTGATAATAAAGGTCTTGGCCCTTCTTTTATATGTAATGGCGCGGTGAATAATATTGAAGAGAAATATGTTGAGAGTTCGTTCTTTGTTCTTAGTTCCCGTTATGAAGGTTCACCGATGGTATTGGTTGAGGCTATGGCATGTGGATTACCATGTATATCTTTTAGTTGTCCATGCGGGCCAAAAGATATTATCCATGAAAATGTAAATGGCTTTTTAGTAGATAATGGTAATGTGGAACAGTTAGCTGAAGAAATGATTTATACTATTGAACATCCGGAAAAAAGAAAATTAATGGGCATACAGGCGAAGGATAGCGTTAACCGTTTTAAAATGAATATTATAGGTAAGCAGTGGGAAAAACTTTTTAATAATGTGATTGGAGGATAATTATATGATAAAGTGGTATTATAGATATTTTGAAGATTATGGTATACCATATAGAACGATTTCTCCGTTTGTGTTGAAAGAGATATCCGATAAAATAATTGATAAGCAATCAAAGTGCCCTTTGGTATCTGTTGTTGTTATTGCTCATAATGAAGAAAATCATATATTAAGTTGTTTGTGGTCATTAGCGGAAAATGAATGCAAGTACCCTTATGAGATTATTGTTGTAGATAATGCCTCTACAGATAAAACAGCCGAGATATGTAATAAATTGGGTGCTCAGCTGCTATATGAAAAAGAGAAAGGTCCAGGCTTTGCAAGACAATGCGGATTGGATCATGCTCGTGGTAAATATTATGTTAGCGCGGATGCAGATACCATTTATCCTAAATATTATCTGCAAACGATGATAGATAATTTGAATAAACATAATGTGGCGGCGGTGTATGGGCTGTGGAGTTTTCTACCTGACAAAGATTTACCGGCAATGAGCTTGTTCTTTTATGAGTTATTACGTGATTGTTATTTAATTTTGCAGAATATAAAACGCCCGGAGTTGAATGTCCGTGGAATGGCAATGGCTTTTAGTGTTGTTGAAGCAAGAAAATATGGATTCAGAAAAGATTTGATACGCGGAGAGGATGGCTTCTTGGCGTTGAACATGAAAAAAGACGGAAGAATTAAAATGATATTATCTGGACGGGCACGTCCTATTACGAGTAATAGAATTTTAAAAGAACGAGGTACTTTGACAATGACGTTTATGCAGAGGATAAAAAAGATGATCAACGGCATTGGCGGATTATTTTCAAAGAAGCAATATTATGAAGATCACGATGATAATATAATTAAAAAAGACAAATAAAATGATGACCATATTATTCTGGATATGCCTTATTGTTGTGTTTTATACATATATTGGTTATGGAATTCTACTTATTATAGCGGTTAGGATAAAAGAGTTATTTATAAAAAATGCGAAAAATAAACTACCGAAAAAATTACCTGATGTAACGCTCTTCATTACAGCATACAATGAACAAGAGGTTGTTAGGAAAAAGATGAAGAATTGCCTATCTTTGGATTATCCTAAAGATAAGTTGCATGTCGTTTGGGTAACGGATGGCTGTGATGATAATACGAATGAATTGCTTAATCTTTATTCTGATGTGAAAGTTTATTTTCAACATAAACGTAAAGGTAAAGCATCTGCAATGAACAGAGGTATGAATTTTATACATACGCCGATTGTGGTTTTTACGGATGCAAATACTCTTTTAAATTCAAAATCGATTAAAGAGATTATTAAATGCTTTACTGATCCTAAAGTAGGTTGCGTATCAGGAGAAAAACGTATATATGATCGCGAAGAAGATGATGCCGCAGGTGGAGGTGAAGGTTTTTATTGGAAATACGAATCATTGCTTAAGGATTATGATTCAAGATTGTATTCGGTTGTTGGAGCAGCCGGAGAGTTGTTTGCAATTCGCACCAATTTATATGTTACTATACGTAAGGATACTTTGCTTGATGATTTTATTCTATCCATGAATATAGCTGCAGCCGGATACAAAATAGCATATTGCAAAGATGCTTGTGCTACGGAGGGCGGTTCTGTCGGGATGAAAGATGAGCAGATACGCAAGGTCCGTATTTCAGCAGGTGGTTTGCAGTCTATTTGGCGTTTACGCAAATTATGTAATATTTTCAAATACCGTACATTAAGTTTCCAATATATATCTCACCGTGTATTGCGTTGGTCAATAACGCCGATAATGATGTTTGCATTATTGCCTATAAATTTACTTATAGTCTTGTTTAATCCAACGGCATTATATGTAGCGTTTTTTATCATTCAATGTGTATTTTATTTGATGGCGATTATAGGTAAAAAGTTGGCTGATAAACAGATTAAGAGTAAAATTCTTTTTATTCCATATTATTTTCTGTTTATGAATCTGAATGTCTTAAAGGGAATGTCGTATTTGTACAAACACATTGAATCAAGTGACGGCACATGGGAGAAATCGAAGCGAAGATAAAAGATTTATGGATATAGCTATATGTATTGATAATAAATATGTGATGCCTTGTGGTGTCTTAATTTGTTCGATTTGTGAAAATAATATCGATTCCGGTATTAACTTCCATATTGTAAGCGAGAACCTTTTTCATGAAAATAAGGTTGTATTAAAAAGGATTGTAGACAGGTATAAGGAAAATATATCTTTTTATATGATTAATTCTGATAGTTTTAAATATTGTCCGGTTGGACAAAAAGGTCAGCCTTCATATATAAATATCTCTACTTATTATAGATTGATTTTACCTTATGCGTTGCCGGAATTGAATAAAGTATTATATCTTGATTGTGATATTATAGTTAGGTCATCACTTAATGATTTATGGGCCTTTGATGTAGATGCTGCTGCGGTTGGTGCAATCATTGATGACGATATATTTGATAAGAGCATATATGAAAGGCTCCAATACGATTTCAATTATGGCTATTTTAACTCCGGCGTTTTATTAATGAATTTAAAATATTGGAGAGAAAATAATATAACAAACAAACTCTTCGATTTTATCGAAAAAAATTCGGGGAAGCTTATGTGGCATGATCAAGATGCCTTAAATTTTATCTTACATAAAGAGAAAGTAAGATTACCAATCAAATACAATGTACAAACTCCGTTTTATTCTAAGTTGAATACTGATTTTATAAGTTATGAAGAATTTCATTTAGCTTGTAATGATCCTGCTATTTTGCATTTTTCAGGACCATTTAAGCCATGGTATAAAGAATGCGAAAATCCGTTTAAGAGTGATTTCTATTATTATTTATCAAAAACGGAATGGAAAGGCTTGACGCCTCATTTCATGAAAATGAGTGCAAAGGAACGTTTTTGGTTTTTACAACATAAAGTACGTGTTATTAAATCTAAGTGGAAAAAGTAGACATTTATTTTAATTGTTCAATAAGAGCGTCTTTGTCTGTTGATGGTTTAAGCCTATTTACAAAGTATTTTGCATCTAAATATGTATATTCGGTTTTATTAGCTAAATAAGCAGACACATAATGTTGAGCCAAATCTAATAAATGTTTTCTACAATTAATATTTAGCATTAATCTGTTATTGTAATTTGCATATGATAGTCCGGTCACATTGTCGCTTGAAGTGATAGATTTTATATCTTCTTTCTTCATTCCCGAAACATTAACTGTAATGCTAGGATAATAAAAGTAAGCACCACTCGGCATTGAAACTGTTATTTTAAGAGTTTTTCCACTAATATTTTTGTTAATCTGAGCATGATTTCTGTAATAGCAATATTCAAAATACTCTTCTTGAGATGGAAACCACATAGTATCATCTCCATCTTTGCCATATTTGTTATTAAGCCAGAGAAGCAACTCCGACATATCGTCGTAAGTGCGGTGGTTTCCTATACATATTGCAGGTCTGTATTCTTTATTAAATGATAAAAGGTTCTTTACAACTGCATATTCTATATCATATGGAGTATTAT
>JGI20214J51088_10003729_pt1 | contig 10031 bp, 5 predicted proteins | sample WetSurMetagenome_FD_51088 | JGI IMG/M metagenome (IMG submission 51088) | reverse complement strand
AAATTCTGAGTTTTTTGCCCCCCTCCCGATAGCTATCGGGACCCCCTAAAGGGGGGCTAATTCTTTCACATCAGGAAAAATTACAACGAATTGAGGTTTAATCCCGCCTAAACGGGAGCAGGGGGGCCTACATTATCATCTCACTCACCGGCAACCCATATTCCTCCTTCATCTCCACTCCAAGTGTTTTCAATTCTTCCAGAACAGGTTTGTAAATCTGTGGGATGACAGGTCTGTGAACACCCTTTACTTCTATCTTGTTTTCAAGAATCAATTTAACCGCAATAGAAGCCGGAAGAGCCACTGTTCTTGCTATCGATGTATCTGCGGAAGTAGAACCGAAGTCAAGCATTGATGACTTGATAACCTCCCTTCTTCCATCGGGAAAAGATGCCAGGAAAATATGCTGAAGGATTACCATATCGCGCTCCCCGGATGATAAGAGCATCTTCTTTATCATTCTGTCGGAAGTTATTTCAAAAGGTGTTGATTCGCGGTAATGCAATTCTTCGTCACTGAAAAATCCCAGATAATCGAGCGATTGTATCGCAGTTGACTGCATCGAAATTCCAAGCTTAAGGGAGAGGTTACTTTTAAGATCTTTTATATTCAGTCCACTCCGTTCTGAAAGAAATTCACCATAACTCTTACCTGAATAATCAGCTGCCGTATCATCCAGCATATTAAGGTTCTTCATAACATCGAGAGTTTCGCACCATCCTTTGTATCTGAAAGTGCCTCTGTACATGGTTTTTGTTTCAGGAATGCCGTAAATGTCGATATAACTTACTGAATCCCTGTTGGGATAAACATCCAGATCACCAATGCCGGGGAAGGTATAATTAAAACGGTCTTTGAACAAATCAGCAGGTTCAATATAGACTCTTTTTCCTCTTTTCAGGTAAAGAGCACTGTTTCTGCTTGCGAGAATTACACCTTTTGGGCTCCATGAGAATTTATACCTCATTGGATTGTCTGCAGCTTCAGGGGCGGGCAGTGCACCACACAGTGAATAGAACTCTTCAATCATCCCATCATTACCATGAATATGATCTATAATACTCATCGCAGTCATATGATCTATCCCCGGATCAAGACCTATTTCATTCAGAAACAATAATCCTGCTTTTTTTGCCGGTTCATCGAGATCCTTCATACCAGGCTGGATATATGATGTTGTGACAAGAGATTTTCCNTGCCGGAGACAAACATTTGCTACCTCTGAATGATATTTATATGGAAGAAGACTAACAGTGATATCACTCTCTGCAACAATTTTCTCAAGCATTGAAGGGTCATCCATTGACCAGTCAAGCGATGAGCCTAGAGGATTACCTTTTATCATTTCATCAGCTCTGTCTTTCATCGGAGATGCGATCATAAGTCCGAAATTATTTTTAAGCAGGTATTCAACCATTGGTTTGACTACCAATCCTGCTCCAAGAATTAAGACCTTTTTCATAAGATTCACTTTTTATCAATGTCCAAGATAATAAAAATGAAACTTAAAATTTGTGACTTTAACCCGATCATNATTTAATTAAGAACAACGAATAAGCGAATGATGAATTCAGAACTTGATTACACTTCTTATTTCTAAATTCGAATNTTCGTTATTCTTACCTTTCTTTTGGATCTATGAAATTATCAGGGACATCGTAATAAAATTCAAAATCTTTTTCATTAATATTACCGGCTATGTATCTTTGTTGAAACTAGCCGGAAAACTAACAAAATATTTAAAATACCTGTATTTCAGATGTCTGATTTTCAGAAGTATGTAGAAACACCGCTGATGAAGCAGTATTATGCTATCAAGACTAAACATCCTGATGCAATATTGCTTTTCAGAGTTGGCGATTTTTACGAAACATTCGGAGAAGATGCAATCAGAACCTCAGAGATATTGGGGATTACTCTCACACGTCGGGCAAATGGGTCAGCTTCATTTGTAGAATTGGCAGGGTTTCCTTACCACGCTCTTGATACATACCTGCCTCGTCTAGTCAGAGCAGGACAAAGGGTAGCTATTTGCGAACAACTTGAAGATCCTAAACTCACCAAGAAAATCGTCAAACGAGGTATCATCGAAATGGTAACACCTGGGGTTTTGCTGAATGANAATGTTTTAAATCACAAAGAGAATAACTTTCTGGCTGCTGTACATATTGACAAAAAAATTTNCGGAGTAGCTTTTCTCGATATTTCCACTGGAGAGTTTCTTACCTCAGAAGGAACTATCGAATATGTCGATCAGATGCTGAATAACTTTCAGCCAAAGGAGGTGTTGTTTGAGAAAGGAAAGAAGGAACTTTTTCTGGAATATTTCGGACCCAAATTCTATACTTTTAAACTCGATGACTGGATCTTTACCCAGGATGCAGCAAATGACAGGTTGCTTAAGCAGTTCGAAACAAGCTCACTTAAAGGATTTGGTGTACAGAATTTGAATTACGGTATTATAGCAGCAGGTGCTATATTATACTATCTGGATATTACTCAGCACGAACAACTTGGTCATATAACCAGNTTGTCGAGAATTGAAGAGAACAGATATGTGTGGCTCGATAAATTTACCATTAAAAACCTGGAGTTATTCAATTCTCCGTACGAAGGTGCAAAAACTCTTTTAGAAGTTTTGGACCATACTATTTCACCAATGGGAGGTAGACTTTTGAAAAGATGGATATCATTGCCTTTAAAAGATATTCAACCTGTAAATGAGAGGCTCGATGTGGTACAGTATTTCATTGAAAACAGAAAAGATGCGGATGAAATTGGGGGATTGATCCGACATATTGGTGATCTGGAAAGACTTGTTTCTAAAGTTGCCGTTAATAGAATAAATCCACGGGAAACAGTTCAGCTTAAAAGAGCATTAAAAGCAATTGAACCACTCAGAGAAATTTGCAANAAAAGCGGTTGTCTGCCTTTAACTACGATCGCAGAACAATTAAACCCATGTAAAACAATTGCGGATAGAATTGATAAAGAGCTTAATAACGATCCACCTGTACAGGTTAACAAGGGTAATGTGATTGGTAAAGGAATCTCAGGGGAGCTTGATGAATTGAGAAAGATTCTTTACCATGGAAAAGATTATCTGGCCGACCTGCAAATTAGAGAGAGTGAACGCACGGGGATTTCTTCACTTAAAGTCAGTTTTAATAATGTATTCGGATATTACATTGAGGTAAGAAATACTCATAAAGATAAAGTCCCTCCGGAATGGATTCGAAAGCAGACTCTCGTTAGTGCCGAGCGTTATATAACTGAAGAACTCAAGGAGTATGAAAGTAAAATACTCGGGGCTGAAGAAAAGATTATTGCCCTCGAAACAAAGCTGTTTACCGATCTTNTTTTGGCAATCCTGGAATATATACCCCCAATACAATTAAATTCATCGCTTATTGCCAGACTTGATTGTTTGCAGTCATTTGCTGCAATATCTGCTGAGAACAGTTATGTCAGACCTGTTCTTAACGACTCCCGAATACTTAATATAGAAGATGGTCGTCATCCGGTTATTGAAAAACAATTGCCGGTAGGTGAATCTTATGTTCCCAATGATATGGTCCTTGATACCGACGATCAGCAGATAATAATACTTACAGGGCCCAATATGTCGGGGAAATCTGCTCTTTTGCGACAAACAGCATTAATTGTTCTGATGGCCCAGACGGGTTGTTTTGTTCCTGCGAAGACTGCTACTATCGGCATGGTGGATAAAATTTTTACACGGGTGGGGGCATCGGATAATATAAGCCTCGGGGAGTCAACCTTTATGGTCGAAATGAATGAAACCGCAAGCATACTTAACAATTTATCTGACCGTAGCCTTATCTTACTCGATGAAATTGGAAGGGGGACAAGTACTTACGACGGTATCTCTATTGCCTGGGCTATGGTTGAATACCTCCATGAGAACAAACTAAGGGCAAAGACACTTTTTGCAACTCATTACCACGAACTGAATGAGATGGAGGACTCATTCGTTAGGGTAAAGAATTATAGTGTTTCAATAAAAGAACTTAATAATAAGGTAATTTTTCTCAGGAAACTGAAAAGAGGAGGCAGTGAACATAGTTTTGGAATTCATGTTGCCAGAATGGCCGGAATGCCGAGAAGTGTAGTAAACCGGGCAGATGAAATACTTAAAGAGCTGGAAAAGAGCCATAACAAAAAGGAACTGGCAAAACCAATTTCTGACCTGGCCGGACATAGAGAGGGAATGCAACTTAGTATATTTCAGCTTGATGATCCGGTGTTAAAACAGATCAGAGATGAGATCCTTGAGATTGATATTGATAATCTTACTCCTGTTGAAGCTCTTAATAAACTTTATAATATAAAAAAGTTGCTAAAATAGTTTTCAAACATTTATTTTTGCAAATTCATTTCATCAGTTTAGATAATTTAATACATAACTATGATTCTTAGAAGGGACCGGATAGGATATTTTATATTAAGTTTTTTGATGATTTCTTCCTTTTTTATCAATCCGGGTTATTGTCAGAAAGGTAATCCTGCAGGTATTAATCTACTTCGCAAGAATATAACCCTGAAGCAGGATACTATACCTGTACTGAATAAAAAGAATATCATGGCTGAGGAACCTGATACAAATTTTACATGGGAGAAATACACCGGTTTTCTCCAAAAAATATCCGATACCTCAAAATATATAGTTCTGCCATTAAATGAATTCCGTCAGACCTTCAGCAGTGGTAAAATTGTAATCGGATTGCGACACGATGTTGATATTGACCTTAATGTGGCATACGCGTTTTCACAGATAGAATCCAGTCTTGGTTTCCGTTCAACATACTTTATACTGCATACAGCTCCATATTACCTGGCCAATCAAAATAATATGGCGATTCATACCAATAATATTATTCCTCTTTTGAAGAAAATGCAGGATGAGAGACATTTCGAAATTGGCTGGCATAACGATCTGGTAACATTACAGGTAATCTACAATATTAATCCGGTTACATTCCTTCATAATGAACTGAACTGGCTCAGGTCAAATGGTCTAACGATTGTTGGTACCGCAGCTCATGGGTCAAATTATTGCAAGACATATCATTACATGAATTTTTATTTTTTTACTGATTTTACTTATCCACTTGTGCCTGGACGCGAAAATAATGTCATTGTTCCTAAAGAGAGTAAGAATATTACACTTATAAAGGGTAACATGNCTGATTTTGACCTTAAGTACGAAGCATATTTTCTAAATAATAACAAAGCATTTTCCGACGCTTCAATAACAGGTGGAATCAGATGGAATATAGGAATGCTCGATTTGACTCAGTTGCAGGCAGGTGACCGCGTAATCATTCTTCTTCATCCAATTCACTGGCATAAGGGATCAGTAAAGGCTAGTTTTGAATCATTCAGTTTACCAGGACAAAGGTCATGTTCAATAGATTCTATCAATTCAGTCATTAATGTTGACATGCCTTATGGGACAAATACAGGATCCCTTATCGCTTCATTTACAGTTTCCCCAGGCGCTTATGCAAAAGTGGAAGGTAAGTTGCAGGAAAGCAGAAGAACTCCAAATAGTTTTATTAAACCATTAATTTACAGAGTATACGCAGAAAACAGGAGTATTCAGAGAGAATGGATTGTTAACATAAATTATATAAAAAACTCAGCAAATTTTAATTCNTTCATCTTACCGGGTATGATAGGACAATCTGTTATAGACTCAATTCATAATACAGTTGAAGTGGAGATAAGGGAAGGAGTAAAGAAAGATTCTTTAAAACCATATTTCATTTTATCTCCTGGTTCACGGGCATGGATAGGAACGCAGGAACAGATCAGCGGAATAAATTACAGAGATTTCTCCTATCCTGTCAATTATGATATTGTCTCAAAAGACAGCCAGGTAATTAAAAAATGGAAGGTGTTTCTGTTAGATGGAGTACTTTCTTCCAGAAATGTGAAGTCAGAACATTCTGACCTCACAATATATCCAAATCCCTCTGAAGGACATGTCTATTTGCACTTTGCAAATGTTAAGAGATCACCAATGGCTCTCGATATTTTTAACACTCTGGGAGAAAAAGTGTTTACACAGACAATAAAGAAGACCGGCGATTTTACTTGTGAAACTGATCTGAAAAAGCTTCATGGCGGAGTATATATCGTTAAGTATTCAGAAGCCAACAAACCAGGAATAATTGTTATAAAGAGACATTAGATTAAGAAGGATTATATCTTTCCTTGTATCTTGTTGATAATAATTATACTATGAAAAAACACACTTGGCAGGGTATACTCCTGATATTTAATCTGTTTGTCTTTTCTGTTCATGGAAATTCTCAGTACGGGACTGTTAAACAGGAAAAGATTACCAGATTTGAATTGCAGTCTTCTGTTCTTATAAAAGAAACCGGAGCTGAAATTTCATTGTCAGAATATAAGTCGCCTGTTTACTGGTTTCCAGTTAGAGTCCCCTGTACTGTTCTTACCGGACTGGTTGACAATAAAATTTACCCCGATCCATATTCCGGGTTAAACAATATGCTGATCCCGGATGCCTCTGATAAGTTTAATAAAAAATACAATCTGGAGCANTTCAGTTATCTTCCGAATAATCCCAATCCGTGGAAAAAACCTTACTGGTACCGTGCAATATTCACTGTGCCTGCCGATGACAGAGATCGTCGTTTTCAACTGATATTTAAGGGGATTAACTATCGTGCTGAAGTATGGCTTAATGGGAACCAAATAACAGACTCTTCCCAGATGGCTGGAATGTTTGCTGAATATAGTCTTGATGTAAGCAAACAAATAAAAGCAGGTAAAGTTAACGCACTGGCAGTAAAGATCTTTCCTCTCGATTATCCCGGGTTGCCAGCTACGGAACAGCTTAAAGCTTTGGGAGACTTCTTCGAAAATGGAGGTCCGACAGGCGACATCGGAAAGAATGTAACCATGCTTTGTTCAGTTGGCTGGGATTGGATACCCCCGGTAAGAGATCGTAATATGGGTATATGGCTTCCGGTTTACCTGAGAACTTCAGGAGGTATAACAATTGCTAATCCAAAGCTTGTTACATTACTCCCATTACTACCCGATACTTCAATAGCAAAATTATCTCTGAGTCTAAATTTGAATAACCATTATCTTACAGAAAGAAATGGTGAATTGTCAGTTACAATATCACCTGAGAATTTCGTTGGGAAATCGGTTCACTTCTTAAAAAATGTGTCAGTAAATAAAATTGGTTTAACGTTAATTAAACTAGACGCAGAAACTACAAAAGAGCTGAATATTTCCAATCCCGTACTTTGGTGGCCAAATGGTTATGGTAAGCCCAATCTGTATAGAATCCAGCTCCGATATTCAGACAAATCGGGCCTTTCCGATGATACTGCTTTTGTTTTTGGTATCCGTACGGTTAATACAAAAGCAATAAATATGAATGGTTCATACAGGCGTGATTTCTATGTCAATGAACGACGGATCCATTTGACTGGTGGAGCCTGGGTACCCGATATGATGCTGAACAGGGATTCTATCAGATATGATTACGAGATGCACCTCTGCCAAAATTCAAATATTAATCTTGTTCGAATATGGGGTGGGGGAGTGACTCCTTGTGATGATTTCTTTGAAGCAGCCGACAGGTACGGATTATTAGTTTGGTCCGATTTCTGGATAACCGGTGATACACAGGGTGAATTCAAGGGATCTCCGGATTGGCCGATAGACGGCAAAATATTTATCAGAAATGTTGAGAGCACTATACTAAGAATCAGGAACCACCCAAGTCTGCTTGTCTGGACTGGTGGTAACGAAGGACATGCACGTAAGGAACTTTATGATGCAATGCGAGAGAGAATAATTTCTCTTGATGGCACCAGACCATTTATCCCCAGTTCATCGGGGTTTGCTAAACTCCCGCAGGGTTGGAACGGAGCCTGGCCCGACAACCTGCCCTCAGGGGTTTATAGTGGAGGTCCATATAGATGGCAGGATCCGCTGGTTTACTATAAAAAAGCCATAGAAGGCAAAGACTGGGTCTTTAAAGACGAAACAGGNATTCCATCACAGCCGCCTTATAATATAATGTCAAAGATAGTTCCTGATCTGGTATGGGACTATAAACTGCCTTTCCCATTGAACAATACCTGGGGTTATCACGATGCTGCTGCAGGTAACGGAAGGTATGACCTTTATTACTCTGAGATGCTAAAAAGATATGGAGAATCTTCCGGTATGGAAGATTTTTGTAACAAAATGCAGCTGATGAATGCTATCGGTTACCAGGGCATTTTCGAANCAGCGGGGCATAAGCTTAACGATATCGGCGGTGTAATGCTGTGGAAACTAAATGCTGCTTTTCCTAGTGTTATGTGGCAGGTTTATGATTGGTTCCTAATGCCAAATGCTGGCTATTATTTTATGCAGAATGCATGCGAACCGGTTCATATTCAGTTAAACCCTGTCGACTTTAAAGTTTCGGTACTGAACAGAACATTTAAGCAAACCGGGGAACTGACTGCAAGGATTGAACTATATGGGTTGGATTCGAGACTTTTATTTCGTGAAGATGAAAAAATCACTCTTGCCATTTCAGAAGTAAAAGATATGATGTCTTTATCTTCCATAATACANGAAGCCAAAGGCGTTAATTTTGTAGTTCTGAATTTATACAATAATAGNGGGAAGACAATCTCACATAATGTGTACTGGCTTTCGAAAGATGGCGACTTTAAGCCAATGAATCTGATGGAAAAAACCTTTGTTGAGGCTAAAGTACTTTCCAATGTAAATGACAGGAACGAAAAGAAGTGGACAATTCAGGTAAAAAATCCATCGCAGAAAATCGCCTTTTTCATTCGTCCNCAGTTAATGGTTGAAGGAGAAGAAATATTGCCAAGCTTCTGGTCGGCAAATTATTTTACACTGGCGCCATTTGAAACTGAAACTCTTTCAGTAAGTTGTCCGGCAGAGAAACTTAATGGTAATGACCCCGTAATTAAAATCTCGGGCTGGAATGTAGGAGATAGTATACTTCAATTAAAATAATTATAAAAATCCAGTTGATCTCTGATTTTTAGAAATACTTCCTGAATTTATCACCTATTTTAAAATAGGTGTACCTTCCGGCATCTTCCCCAGTAANATGCACTGACTCTCCATCTGTCTCAAAGGTACTATGTTCACCTACAATTTGAGAGAAATAGACATTGTGGCTTTTTCCATCTTTGTCCAGTAGAATAACATGGGCAAGATTTTTATGAATATCTGAAATGAGTGAAGCATTGCACAACGGGCAATAGAATTCCAGTGATTCGCCTTTATTAATTTCAAAAGTTGGGTGCTTCAGGCTTGTGTAATTTCCTATATGCGGACTTAATAAAAAAAGAGAAGCCTGTTTCTTACTGTTTTTCACCTTAAAGATAATATTGTCACCGACCCTTAGGTGATCATTGCATTTTGGGCATAAAAAATCCTGCATATTTTCCTACTTTTTAATTCTACTTCAGATAAAACAAAGAAGACAAAGGTTTTGTTGCTTTTTCTCTATATCTGACACTCATTGGAAATATTTTCTCCTGGCAAGGTCCTTGTCTTTCATGATTAAGAATGTCATTTGATCTTATCAGAGTCTTTTTACAGAGTGCTGGAATACAGGAATTTGCGAGACAAAGAAAATTATTTCCACAAACAAGGGTAAAATACAAATATTTTAGTGTAACAAAAACGTACGTTGGTCGTTTAAATAGTTGTGTTTGTCATATAAAACAAATCATTAGTCAAATCATAAAAGATATGAGAAATGTGCTTATACTGGTATTGCTATGCTTTTGCTCGTCGTTGAAAGGAGCTACATTTTACGTTTCCCCGAGTGGTAGCGATTCAAACCCGGGGACAATCACTCAACCATTCTTTACATTAAATATTGTTTATAACACCAGAGATGGTTCAGGATATGTGTTTGAATATGGAGCACATGCTACTTTAAGAAATAATATATCTTATGCCAATAATGCTGGCAATAC
>JGI20214J51088_10003727_pt1 | contig 10032 bp, 8 predicted proteins | sample WetSurMetagenome_FD_51088 | JGI IMG/M metagenome (IMG submission 51088) | reverse complement strand
GTTTCAGTGCCGGAGATTACGGCTCGGCTGAATTTCCCGCGCACGACGGCGCACGACCTGGTGCAGACCCTCATGGAGTGTGGTTATCTGGAGAGACTGGATAACCAGCCGCACCGGTTTGCACTCGGACTTCGCGTCTTCGAACTGGGGAGTGCCTACGGCGCGCCGCTCGACGTTGTAACCGAGGGTCAAAAAGTGGCGGTGAAGGTCTCCGAAACCTGTGACGAGACGGTTCAGATGGCCATTCGCGATGGTGCGGAAGCGGTTTTCATTGCCAAAGTGGATAGCTCTCAGATGGTACGATTGGTGTCGACTGTCGGCTCCCGATTGCCAGCGCACTGCACCGCCGTGGGGAAGATGCTGCTCTCGGCGCTCTCGGATGAGGAGTTGGTAACGCTTTACAAGGACAAAAAGCAGTTACCGCGGATGACTCCCAACAGCATCACCTCCTTGAAACAGCTCCAACAAGAGATGGTGCAAGTGCGGGCGCACGGCCTTGCTTACGACGATTGCGAGTCGAACCTGCATGTCCGTTGCGTGGCCGCCCCTGTTTATAGCCACAAGGGCAAAATGGTCTCGGCCATGAGCATATCCGTTCCGGTAATGCGCATGAACGCGAAGAGGCAGGCTGAACTGGCAGCGCTGGTGCAGCGCGGCGCGGAAGATCTGTCGCGCCGTCTGGGATATGGGACGGACCATCTTGATGTTCGTTTTGCCGAGATCTGAGATCCAGAGTTGGTGAGACGATGCGTTTTTCTTGGAAATAACGCCAGCGGGCATGAACTCTTCCTACCTCAAACAACGGGGAACCAGGTGGGGTCATCCTTATTTCACCGATGAAGGCGGGTGCTACGTGAAAAAGCCATAATGCCCTGCTTTCCGGAACGGGGTGAATTGCTACTATATGGCTTTGGGAATGGTCAGTCCCCAAAATGTAAATGGCTTTTCCCATAATAGAAGAATCCCGTGCTCCCACACGGGGATCTCCGCGGAATTCGGTTCTGTCCCGCGTGGCAAACAGCGGCGAATTCCATGTTATTGTCAGCTATGGCATTGACTTTACATTTGAGGGAGTCATGGTGGCACTGATTGAAGCTCACAAGATCACCAAGGCATTCCCCGGCACCCTGGCGCTGGATCAGGTTGAATTCGAGCTGCTCCCGGGAGAGATCCACGCGCTGGTGGGTGAGAACGGAGCGGGCAAGTCGACGCTCATGCTCATCATGGCGGGTGTGTACCCGCCCGACGCGGGAAAGCTTATCGTGGAAGGCCGGCCGGTCATGCTTTGGGATCCTCACCATGCCCAACGTCTTGGCATCAGCACGGTGTTTCAGGAGCTTGCCCTTGCACCCAACATGAGCGTCGCCGAGAACGTGTTTACAAACGCCCAGCCGGTGAACCGCGCCGGGCTGATTCGCTTCGAGGAAATGTTCAGCGCCACCGAACGCGCTCTGGCAGTCTTCGGCATTAAAGTCAACCCCCGAGCTCCCTTAAGGCGGTACAGTGTGGCGGTCCAGCAGATCATCGAAATCGCCCGCGCAATCCAGCGACAAGCGCGAGTGTTGATTCTCGATGAGCCGACATCGGCAATCGGCGAGAGTGAGATCGACCGGCTGCTGCAGGTTCTCCGGATGCTTCGTGACCGCGGTGTCGGCATTATCTATGTCAGCCACAAGCTCGATGAGGTCTTCGCCGTCTCCGACCGCATTACGGTGCTCAAAGACGGCAAGCTGGTGGGAACTGTCCGAACGGCCGATACGACCCAGGAGGCTGTGGTGCACATGATGGTGGGGCGCGAGTTGGATCAACTGTTTCCCCCGCGCAACGGGGGAAGGGAAGACACAGTGCTGAAGGTACGGAATCTCTGCGGGCCCGGCTACAGCAATGTGAGCCTGGACATTCACTCGGGGACAGTCCTGGGCGTGTTCGGCCTTACGGGTGCCGGGCGAACCGAGCTGGCACACGGCATCTTCGGCATCGAGCCTATTACCGCAGGCGAGATTCTGATTCGGGGGCGATCCGTCAAAATCACCGATCCCCGCAAGGCAATGAGTGAGGGTATTGCTTACATCCCGGAAGATCGCAAGCAGGACGGTCTCTTTCTGGAGATGTCGCTCTTGGACAATGTGGCGGCTGCCTGTCTCCCTGCTTTGAGCGGTTCCGTCTTCATGCATAGCGCTAAGGGTGTTGCGCTCGCGCGGGATGCGGTGGCCAGGTTGATGATCAAGGCACGGGGCGTCGAGCAGCGCGTTTCAAGCCTTAGCGGAGGCAACCAGCAAAAGGTGCTTTTTGCCAAATGGCTGGCCCGTCACCCCAAGGTGCTGATTGCCGACGAACCGACGCGCGGCACCGACGTGGGGGCTAAAGCGGAGATCCACACCCTTCTGCGCAGACTGGCACAAGAAGGAGCGGCGGTGGTCATGATCAGTTCCGAGTTGCCGGAAGTGCTGGGAATGAGTGATCGCGTGGCAGTCATGCGGGAGGGTCGGCTGGTGGCCGTGTTGGACCGCGATCAGGCGACCGAAGAGCGCGTGGCTTCCTATGCATTGGGTGCGAGCTGCGACGACGCGACTGCATACGGGAGGATCGATAATGAATAGAAAACCGGGAGGACCTGCGATGGCCGTCGAAACTTCTGATGCGTTACAGGGACCCGAAGTGGCTGCATCGCCGACGGTCCCCGGCACCGTTCAGGGATCGATCGGAAGCCGGGCAGGAGAGTTCATCGTCGACATCCTTCGCATACGGGAAATGGCCATGGTGGCCCTGATCCTGTTGACAGGTGTGATCATGTCGATCTGCTCGCCCTATTTCCTGAGTCTTCAGAACTTCATTGCCATCGCGCGCGGCTTCTCGATGGAGGGCGTCGTCGTGGTGGGCATGACATTGCTGCTCATCTCCGGCAACTTTGACCTGTCGGTGGGTTCTGTCATGGCCCTCTCCGGGATCGTCACGGCGTGGTTCATGGTCAAAGGCGACATGTCTCCACCTGTAGCGGTCTTGGGTGGTCTGGCAATCGGAGCAGCAGCCGGGGGCATCAACGGCGTGGTGGTAACGCGCATAGGGGTCAACCCGCTGATCGCCACTCTCGGGATGATGGCCATCGCTCGCGGCTGCGCGCTCGGCTTCACGTCGGGACACCCCGTGATCAACGTCCCCATGGGTTTTGCTTGGATCGGACAAGGCAGCCTGGCAGGAACTCCGGTTCCCGTTCTCATTATGCTGGTCGTGGTGTTGGTCGCCGATGTTCTGCTGCGCCGGGGCAGGGCGCTGCGCCAACTTTACTACGTGGGGGCGAGCGTAAAGGCCGCGAAACTGTCCGGTATCAACGTTGGCCGGGTTGTGTTTTTCGCCTTCATGGCATCGGGGCTCTTTGCGGCGATGGCCGGGATCATCTCGATGGCGCGTCTCACAAGCGGCGTCCCGACGGCCTTCGCCGGAGTCGAGTTGCGGATCATTGCCGCCTGCGTTATCGGCGGGTGCAGTCTGTCGGGAGGGGAGGGGACCGTCGCGGGTGCGCTGCTGGGGCTGATCTTCATGGCGCTGGTGACAAACGCGTTAACCCTGTTTGGCGTATCCATTTATTGGGAAGGCGTGGTTACGGGGAGCATTCTCACGACGGCCGTCAGTCTGGATATGATATCGCGCCGCCGACTGCGAACGAGTTAACTTGGGCGTTGTCCCAAGGTTTGGCGTCAGCTCGCTGAAAAAAAGGGTGAAGGACCCTCGTGAAGGTCCTTGGTTCTGGCAGGTAGAGGTCGGACCACTGGAAGTCTGTAGTGGTCCAGAGGCGTTTAACCGACTTATTCAAGATGAAAGGAGATCTACTATGTCTAAAGTCCGCAACAAAAATGGGAAGGGTGCTACTGCGTCTGAAGTCAAAAAGCAGTCGGTCAGCGGCGTCTCAAGGAGGCAGTTCCTTGCGGGATCGGCAGTGGCGGCGGGGTCGGCAATGGCGCTGGGCGCGGCAGGGTTGTCGCTGTCGGCAACAACCCAGGCCCGGGCTCAGAGCGCGGAGACTTACGTCTGGCTGGGCGCGGTCACGGCCATCGCTTTCTGGCTCGACGGACAGCAGGGGTTCAACGCGGCAGGCAAGGCGCTCGGCGTGAAGACCGAGTACCTGGGACCGGTCGAGTACGACGCCGTCGCCCAGTTGAAAGTCCTGGAGGAGCTGATCCCGAGGAAGCCTGCCGGGATCATGATCTTCCCGGCGGATGATCAGTCATTGAACGAACCCTTGAAACGAGCCATGAAAGAGGGCATTCCCGTCGTGGTCATCAACCATGACGTCAACGATCCCACAGCGCGCTACGGATTCGTTGGGCCCGACAACCGCGGGGTCGGACGGATGGGCGGCAAAATCGCCGCCAATATGCTGAAAGGCAAGGGCAAGGTCGCCTTCATGACCACCACCAATCCGGCCCATGGGATCCGAGTTGCCGGATACAAGGACGTGTTCGTCAAATATCCGGATATCAAGATTGTTGCCGAGGTCGACGAGAAGTCAGACCCGGCCTACGGACTTACCGTCGCGACACAGTTGCTTCAGGCCCATCCGGACCTGGATATGATCATCGGTATCGACGCCACGGCCGGAGCTGCCACCGCCCGCGCCCTCAAGGAGACCGGGAAGGCAGGGAAAATCAAGGTCGGCGCGATGGATCGCGATGACGACATGCTGCCNTACATCCAGGATGGGACGATCGAGTATACCCTGGCCCAGAACAGCGTTATGGAAGAATGGGTTGCCCTCTATTATCTCTACTGGCTCAAACATAACACAATCCCCGCTTTTAAAGACTGGCGGACCGCCAATGCACCGCAATGCCCGTGGATCACGGATACGGGTGTGACGGTCGTAACGAAGGAGAACGTGAAATACTTCTTTCACCAGAAATAGGACGGCGATACAACATCACCCATCAGGGAGCATGCTCTCCTGATGGGTGATGGATCTGTTACGGTTTCCCCAAGTTTGCTCCCACAAGGGGAAAGGAGTTATGTATGTCCGGGCCGTCATGTCCTTTTTGACAGAGCAGGAAAGATCATTGATGGCGACGCCCTACCCTTAGAGAAAATAGCTTCTCACAGGATACCTCTACGCGACGTCCATGAAGGCATCGATCTACCCCACAGGGAAAAGCGCTCAAGAATATCATACATGCTGAGGAATTGAAACCCTGTATAGCGTTGGATTAGTTTGGGGTATGCAAACAGTGCCGAAATTTTGGCCTTTTTCTTAAAGTCAGGGTAGAACTTATATGTCTAGCACGGGCATGCAATAAGCAGGAAGGTAAGGATTATGTCATTTAGAGTATTTGAGCAAACCACAATAAGTGTCTTGAAACTGGCTAACCGATTTGTGCGCTCGGCTACTTGGGAAGGGATGGCCTCGGAAAGGGGAGCATGTACTGCTCGGCTTAGCAAGTTGATGGGAGATCTCGCGAAGGGCAATGTAGGCTTGATCATTTCTAGCCACGCCTATGTGAGGGAAGAGGGACAGGCTGGCCCTTGGCAATTGGGCATTTATGGCGACACGTTAGATGATGGGCTTCGCCAAATGACTCAGGAGGTGCATAAACAGGGTGGCTGGATTATTGCTCAAATTACTCATGCAGGGTTGTTTGCGAATACAACGCTGACAACTCGTATTGCGTTGGCACCTTCCGCTCTGGATGAATATCCAAGACTATATCACAGAATGCTATCTATCGGGGAAATCCATGACCTTAAACAGTCTTTTGTCGAGGCTGCTCTCCGAGCCAGGAAAAATGGGTTCGATGGTATCCAGATACACGCAGCCCACGGATACCTCTTAAGCCAGTTTCTTTCCCCTTTCTTTAACAGGCGGACAGACGATTATGGAGGCTCGTTAGAGAATCGAGCTCGATTTCCACTGGAACTCGTTCGGAGCGTCCGTTCAGCTGTGGGAAGGAATTACCCAGTCCTGATTAAAATGAACTCCGAGGACTTCCTAGAGGGTGGGCTTACCTTAAATGATTCCCTCGAATTTGGACACATGCTTGAACAAACGGGAATTGATGCTATTGAACTGAGTGGTGGGACCGATGTTTCCGGGCGATTAGTGCCGGCAAGAGTAGGCGTCAAAACTAAAGAACAAGAGGCATACTTTCGAAAAGCGGGAAAGATGTTCAAGAAAGAACTCGGTATTCCTATTCTTTTGGTCGGTGGAATACGTTCTTTTGATCTTGCTGAAAGACTAGTTTTGGAGGGTTATGCAGATTATATCTCTATGAGTCGGCCGTTCATCAGAGAGCCTTTTCTTATCAGACGCTGGGCATCAGGTGATCTAGCTAGAGCCAAGTGCATCTCAGATAACGAATGCTTCAAGCCAATCACGGCTGGAGAAGGGGTCTACTGTGTTGCAGAGAGAAAACAGTCTCAGAAATAGCTCACTGTGGACTCATTGATCCGTATGGGCAGCGAGTAATTGGACAGCCACGGTGGGTTTTAATATGGTTACAAAGACTGAGCAAGATATCTCTTCTGATCTGCACTGGTGAGTGCAAACATGTTTTTTGCAGCTATCAAGGGATTATATTTCATCATATGAAACAACTTGGTTCGCTTTGAGGTTATAATGAAAGAAATCTGTATACACGGCAGGGGTGGCCAGGGGTCTCTGGTGCTTGCCCAGTTTATGGCCATTGCGGCGCTTGAGGATGGCAAGTACGGACAGGCTTTTCCCTTTCTGGGTGCCGGAGGTGAAAGGAGAGGGAAACCCATTGTGGCCTTCTGCCGGTTGAGCGAAGAACCCATTCTGCCTCGGTGCAGAGTGAGTGAACCGGATTACGTGATCGTGCAAGATGCGACCATCTTGGGAGAAGTGAGCGTTCTTAACGGACTGAAGCCCGGGGGATCGGTTTTAATCAACTCAAGAAAGAGGATCGACGAGCTTGCATTGCCTTCAAATGGTTCACTCAGGATATTTTGTTTCTCAGCAGAGGATTTGGCGCAGTCTATCCTGGGCAGACCCATTATGAACACGGCTCTGCTGGGGGCCTTTGCTGCCCTCACCCATGAACTCAGTCTTGAAGCGGTGCTTCAGGCCGTGCACCGGAAGTTCCCAGGGACTATCGGTGAAAAAAATGCTCAAATTGTCAAGGCAAGCTACGAACGCGTGATGGAGGACAGGACGTGAAACTTGTTGCTGGAGGTGTCGTTAAAGGGGGTACCTCTCTGGATTACAAAACCGGGTCCTGGAGGGATCAAAGGCCTGTGATCAGATTGGAACTCTGCACTCAATGTGGGAGATGTGAGATGGTTTGTCCGGACAGCGCCGTCCACTATGTGGAGGACGTTTATGTGATTGACGTTGACTACTGTAAGGGTTGCGGGCTGTGTGCCTATGAGTGTCAGTCGGAAGCGATCGAGATGGTCAAGGAGGAAAAATAGGGTGAGCCAAGTGATGGTGATGGAAGGTTCGGAAGCGGTCGCGATGGCCGTGAAGGGGAGCAGGCCCCAGGTCATCGCTTCTTACCCAATCAGTCCTCAGACCCATATTGTGGAGAGGCTTGCCGGAATGCTGGCCGATGGTGAAATGGATGTTCAGTACCTCAAGGTGGAGTCTGAGTTTTCCGCAGCCAGTGCGGTGAGTGGTGCTTCAGCAGCTGGCAGCAGGGCTTACACGGCATCATCCTCTCAAGGTCTGCTGCTCATGACCGAGGTTCTTTATGCGAGTGCGGGATTGCGTCTTCCTTTCGTCATGACCGGTGTGAACAGGACTGTGTCTGCCCCTATCAGTATTCAGGTAGACCATCAGGACACGATGAGCCTCAGGGATTCCGGGGTGATCCAACTGTTTGTTGAAAGCACTCAGGAAGCCTACGATACGCATATCGCCGCCTTCAAGGTGGCTGAAGATCCCCATATCCTCCTGCCGGTCATGGTGTGCATGGACGGTTGGATTCTTACCCATTCCTATGAACGAGTGGCCATGATCGAGCAGGAAAAAATCGATCGTTTCCTACCCCCATTCAAACCAGCCAATTTCCTTGATCCCCTTAATCCAAAGACATGGGGTTCCATCGGGGAGGAAAACGTCCTCATGGAACTAAGGTACTCCATCCAGAGAGCGATGGAATTGGGTAAATCAAGAATCAAGGAGGTGTTTTCAGAACTGGCCGAAATCACTGGGCGTGACCATGGCGGGCTCATCGAAGCTTACAAGACGGAAGGTGCAGAGATCATTTTGGTGGCTATGGGATCCATGGCGGGCACGATAAAAGCCGCCGTCAATGCATTGCGTTCGAAGGGCGAAAAGGTCGGCCTTGTCAAGATCCGCTGTTTTAGGCCTTTCCCTTACGAGGATATCTGGAATGCCATCAAAGGGGCCAGGGCGGTGGCGGTCATCGATGCGAATCTCTCAATGGGAAGCGAAGGAGCGGTGTGCATGGATCTCAAAGCGAAACTCTACGGCAAAACGAACGCACCCGCTGTGATCGATGTGATTGCAGGCCTTGGCGGCCGTGAAGTGAATGAAGCCACAATTCAAGATATTGTCGAGAAAGCAAAAGAGTCTCTTCATTCAGACTACTCGCTCAAAGAGCCGTATTGGGCGGGTCTGAACGAAGCTATTGTACCCTAGGGAGTTTTGTATGAACGAGGAAGAGGCCCAGGATATCATGGAGCATAAGGATTTATTTGTTTCCGGGCACAGGGCTTGCCAGGGATGCGGCATGGCTCTTGCGGTGCGGCATGTTCTAAAGGCCACTGGAAATGACATTATTGTTGTGACACCGACCGGCTGTCTTGAGACATTTACTTCGCCCGGCTCTTATTCACCATGGATGGTGCCCTGGATTCATCATCTTTTTGAAAACGGCCCATCGGTTGCCTCTGGAATCGCTGCGGCTCTGAAGGCGCAGAAAAGGGATTCAACGCGTGTCTTGGTCATCGGCGGGGATGGAGCCACTTTTGACATTGGCTTCGGCGCTTTGTCTGGAATGCTGGAGCGGGGAGATGATGTCCTCTACATCTGCGTGGACAATGGGGCTTATATGAATACAGGCGGGCAGCGCAGCGGGGCTACGCCCACCTATGCGGCGACCACGACCGACCCCCCAGGCAGCCAATCTCTGGGAAAGATTCAGAAGAAGAAAGACCTGCCAGCTATCGCTGCTGCTCATGGGGTTCCTTATGTGGCAACGGCTTCCGTTGCCTACATAAAGGATCTGCAGAAGAAGGTCAAGAAGGCGATGTCCTATCGCGGTGCGCGGTACATTCAAATTGATACACCCTGTCCCTCCGTCTGGGGAGTCGCCTCGGACCGCACCCTGGAGGTGGCGCGGCTGGGTGTGGAGTCCGGCTTGGTGCCTTTGTTTCAAATGGAGGATGGCAGAATCACGGGCGTTAGAAAACTCAAGAAGAGACTCCCTGTTGAAGAATACCTCAAGACGCAAGGTCGGTTTAAACACCTTTTTGAAAAGGGGAAGGGAATGGAGGAGATCGGGGAGATTCAAGCCATTGCTGATGAGAATATTGAGAAATATAGGCTATTAGTTATACGAGGAGGGAAAGATGGGTCTTAAGAACGGCGAAGAGTATATTGCCTCAATCAAGTCGCATGGATTGGAAGCTTATGTGATGGGCGAGAAAGTGGGGGCGTTGCACGACCACTCACTTGTCAAGCCAAGCCTGATGGCGGCAGCAGCAACCTTTGCATGCGCCCATGATGAGGGGACAAGAGACCTTTTTAGGGTGCGCTCTTCCCTCTCCGGTAAGGAGGTAAACCGGTTTACCCATCTGCACCAAAGCACTGAGGACTTGATGAAAAAGGTCATCATGCAGCGTCACTGTGGAAACATCACGGGGTGCTGCTTTCAGCGTTGTGTGGGACTTGACGCGGCCAATGCAGTGTTCAGCGTGTCTTACGAATGTGACCAAAAGCATAGAAGCCCATATCATCAGCGCTTCCGGGAGTACTGGACCTGGATTCAGGAAGAGGATTTAATGGTTGACGGGGCCATGACCGACGCTAAGGGGGATCGGGGAAAAAGGCCTGGAGACCAA
>JGI20214J51088_10003726_pt1 | contig 10033 bp, 6 predicted proteins | sample WetSurMetagenome_FD_51088 | JGI IMG/M metagenome (IMG submission 51088) | reverse complement strand
ATTTGTTTCCCGCATGACCACTAAAGAACGCATATCTGAAATTAAGTTGTTGTATCCAAAGGAAAATCCGCGTTCACAAACCATGATTTGTTGGTTGCTTGTTGCTTTGGCTTTCTCTGCAACGTTCTTCATTTCCCAAGGAGATAAAAATTGACCTTTTTTAATATTAACGGGCAGCCCTTGTTTGCAAACATTTTGAATAAAATTTGTTTGACGACATAAAAAAGCGGGCGTTTGCAAAACATCAACGACTTTTGAAATTTCTTCTAAAGGTGAATCTTCATGTACATCGGTTAAAATAGGTACGCCAATTTGAGTTTTAACTTTCTCTAAAATTTGCAAGCCTTTTTCTAATCCCAATCCACGAAAACTATTTAACGAAGAACGATTCGCTTTATCAAACGAGGATTTGTAAATAAAAGGGATTTTTAATTCTTGGGTAATTTCTTTCAAAATCCCCGCCGTATCCAATGCGAGTTGCTCAGATTCAATAACACACGTTCCCGCGATTAAAAAAAACGGTTTTTCTAATCCAATTTCAAATCCACATAAATTCATTTTTTACCCTAAATTAAAATAAATCTGAATGAGTACCAGTGTCTGCAAGCAATAATTCACTTTCATCTATTTTGTAAATTAATAGCCAATCTGGTTCAATATGACATTCCCAAAATCCCTGACGATTTCCAATCAATAAATGTTCCCGATATTTCGTAGGAAGTTTTCTCTGTTGACATAATAATTCAATTACAAACTGAATTTTATTTATATCCTTGCCGCGTTTAATCATTCTTTGTAAATTTTTCTCAAAACGATTTGTAAGTATAATTTTTAACATTACAAACCCAATTTATCACGCAGTTGATTAAAAGAATCATAAATTTTAGTATTATGTCTAGTATCAACATCGTAAATAGCCTGTTGAGTTTCAGAGTTATATTCGGCAATTAATCGAATATTTTTGTCAATAAACCCATGAATATCCTCTGTTAACAAGAAGTTGGCAAATAAATCTTGTTCTACTTCATTTAATTCAGAAGTTACTTTTTCAAAGGCTTTTTCCAATAAAACAGTCATTTATTTTTATCCTTTTTGATATTCAAGTGCGGCATCGACAAAGCTGCTAAATAAAGGATGTCCATCACGAGGTGTAGAAGTAAATTCGGGATGAAATTGACACGCCACAAACCAAGGGTGATTAGGTAATTCAATCATTTCAACTAATTTATCGTCGGCGGATTTTCCAGAGAAACACAAACCCGCTTGTTGTAAGGTGTTAGCATACGCGTTATTGAATTCATAACGATGACGATGCCGTTCTTGAATTTGCTCTGCTTGATAAATCGCTTTTGCTCTAGTATTTTCTTTCAAATAACAAACCTGTCCACCTAAACGCATTGTTCCCCCTAAATCGGAGTTTTCATCACGACGTTCAATTGCGCCTTGATGATCTGTCCATTCAGTAATTAATGCAATGACGGGGTGAGGCGTTTGTTGATTAAATTCAGTACTATGCGCGTCTTTTAAGTTTGCAACGTTTCTTGCAAATTCAATGACCGCGACTTGCATTCCTAAACAAATCCCCAAATACGGAACATTTTGCTCACGCGCAAATTGAGCAGCAGCAATCTTTCCATCAATTCCCCGTTCTCCAAATCCACCGGGGACTAAAATCGCATCGGCTTGTTTTAAAATATCTGTCCCATTTGAAACCAAATTTTCTGAATCAATGTAATCAATTTTTACTTTGCAGTTGTTTTGAACGCCTGCGTGAATTAAAGATTCGGTTAATGATTTGTAGGCATCGGTGAGTTCCATATATTTCCCCACCATTGCAATATGAACTTCACGATGCGAATTATCTAATGAATTCAAGACCTTATCCCATTCTGACAAATCCGCTTGTTGAGTATTTAATTGGAGTTTTTCACAAACAATTTGATCTAAACCTTGATCGTGGAGCATTTTAGGAATGCGATAAATGGTATCAGCATCTGGAACAGAGAAAACCGCCCGTTCTTCAACATTAGTAAAAAGAGCAATTTTACGGCGTTCGCTTTCTGAGACAACCCGTTCAGAACGACACAATAAAATATCAGGTTGAATCCCAATTGAGCGGAGTTCTTTGACCGAATGTTGGGTGGGTTTTGTTTTCATTTCACCAGAGGTTTTGATATACGGAACTAAGGTCAAATGAATAAACAACGCACGTTGATGACCTAATTCAAAACCGATTTGTCGAATGGTTTCTAAGAAAGGTAAAGATTCAATGTCGCCGACTGTTCCGCCGATTTCAATTAAAGCAACGTCAAAACCCTCTGCGGCTTTGCGAACGTGAGATTTGATTTCGTCGGTGATGTGAGGAATGACTTGCACAGTCGCGCCCAAATAGTCGCCACGCCGTTCTTTTCTGATGACCTCAGCGTAGATGCGTCCCGTCGTGCAATTGTTAAGGCGGGTCATTTTAGCGCGCACAAAGCGTTCGTAGTGCCCCAAATCCAAGTCCGTTTCCGCTCCGTCGTCGGTGACAAAGACTTCGCCGTGTTGAAAAGGGCTCATCGTGCCAGGGTCGACGTTAATGTAAGGGTCTAATTTTACTAAAGTTACTTTAAGTCCACGCGCTTCGAGCAATGAAGCCAACGACGCAGCGGCAATGCCCTTACCCAACGACGACACCACGCCGCCGGTCACGAAAATGAATCGAGTCATGCAAGTTTTCCCTGACAACGAAAAACGTATAAACCTAACAGATTTAGCTCTTTTTCTCAACTTTCGTGAAAACATGATTGTGAGAACAACGCTAGGTCTTTATACTATATGCTATTTTTCAATTTCGAATAGACTTAATTTATCATGACACAACCCATCACCCATTATCGTAAAGATTATCAACAACCTGATTTCTGGATTGATCAAATTGATTTAACCTTTGAATTAGAGGAAGACTACACCCTTGTTCACAGTATTTTGAAAATCAATCGTCGCGTCGATGCACCTAAAAATGCACCGTTAATTTTAAATGGCGAGGCTATTCAACTTAAATCCATCTCATTGAATAATAAAGAATTATTGACTTCAGAATATCAATTGGATGTTAATACATTAAAACTCTCAAATGTACCGGATAATTTCACTTTACAAACCACTGTTTTAATTCAACCAAAATTAAACACCGCATTGTCTGGTTTGTATATTTCTTCCAATAACTTTTGCACCCAATGCGAAGCTGAAGGTTTTAGAAGAATTACTTATTATTTAGATCGTCCAGACGTCATGGCACGTTTTACAACGACGATCATTGCGGACAAACAACATTATCCAGTGTTGCTTTCAAATGGAAATCGCATTGAAACCAAAGACTTAGAGAATGGTAAACATTTGGTAAAATGGGAAGACCCATTTCTAAAACCAAGTTATTTGTTCGCCTTAGTCGCGGGAAGTTTGGCGTGTCACGCGGGAGAATTTGTAACAAAATCAGGAAGAAACATTAATTTAGAAATTTGGGTCGAACCCCATAACATCGACAAATGCGATCATGCGTTAGTTTCTTTACAAAAATCAATGCAATGGGATGAAGAAAATTACGGTTTAGAATACGATTTAGATTTGTATATGGTGGTTGCAGTCAGTGATTTCAACGCGGGCGCAATGGAGAACAAAGGATTAAATATTTTTAATGCAAAATACGTCCTTGCAAGTCCACAAACCGCCACTGATGAAGATTATGAAGGAATTGAAAGCGTGATTGCGCATGAATATTTTCATAATTGGACGGGTAATCGCGTCACTTGTCGAGATTGGTTTCAATTGACCTTAAAAGAAGGTTTGACGGTGTTTCGTGATCAACAATTCACAGCGGATATGACTTCTGAACCCGTTAAACGTATTTTAGATGTAAATGGTTTGAGAACTGCTCAATTTGCAGAAGATGCGGGAGCAATGGCGCATCCAATTCGTCCCGATTCTTATATTCAAATGAATAATTTTTATACGGCGACGGTGTACAATAAAGGTTCTGAAATCATAGGTTTATACTATACCTTATTAGGAAAAGAAGGTTTTCGAAAAGGGATGGATTTGTATTTCAAACGTCACGATGGACAAGCGGTCACTTGCGATGATTTTAGAAATGCGATGGCGGATGCCAATGGTAAAGATTTTACGCAATTGGAACGTTGGTATGATCAAGCGGGAACACCTTTAATAACAGTAGAAACTACATACGATCAATCAGCACAAACTTTTGATTTAATTATTTCCCAAACTGAGGATAAAAAAGGATTAGTAAAAGATTGGAAACCTTGGCATATTCCGATTAAAGTTGGTTTAATTGATCAACAAGGAAAAGACATTACCTGTCGGTTAGAAAATGAGCTTAAAAATAAAGAAAATCACATTTTAGAACTCAAAGAAGAACAACAAATATTCCGATTTGTCGATGTGAAAGAAAAACCCGTACCGTCAATTTTAAGACATTTTTCTGCACCAGTGAAAGTACAAATGCAACGTCATCGAGATGAATTAGCGTTTTTAATGGCTCACGATAGCGATGCATTTAATCGTTGGGATGCTGCTCAAACGCTTGCACAAGATATTCTATTGAATTTAGCAGAGCATTATCAAGCGGGAGAAACTTTACGTTTAGATGCGTTATTTGTCGAGAGCTTTCATAAAGTATTGCACGATGAACGTTTGGATGATTCAATTCGTGCAATGATGCTCGATTTACCTGAAGAACGTTTATTAGGTCAATCACAGCATATTATTGATTTTAAATCGCTTTATGCTGCAAGAGAATTTGTGCGTTGTACTATTGCCAAGCATTTTGAAAATGATTTAAAGAGTCTATATTATTCTCAAATCATGTCGACTTATCAAAATGATAAGATTTCGGTTGCAAAACGCCGTTTGAAAAAGCGAGCGCTGCAATATTTAACCGCTCTTTCAACGCCTGATGCAACTGCCTTAGCATTACATCAATTTGAAATCGCTAATAATATGACCGATGCGCAAACTGCATTAGAATGTTTAGTTGAAATTGGCGGTATGGCAAGCGAGAAAGCATTGGAAAGTTTCTATAATAAATGGAAACATGATCCCTTAGTTTTAGACAAATGGTTTGTCTTTCAAGCGCAGTCTAAAGCGCCCACAACATTTGAAACCGTGCAAAATTTAGTGAAACACCCCGATTTTAATTTGAAAAATCCTAATCGAGTTCGCTCATTATTAGGCACGTTTGGAAGAAATGTCGTCAGGTTTCACGAAACACACGGTGGAGGCTATCAATTCCTAGCTGATTATGTTTTAATTTTAGATGAAGTTAATCCTCAAATTGCTTCTCGCTTGGTATCTCACTTTAATAATTGGCGCAAATTAGATGAAACTCGCCAAGTTTTAGTTGAAAAACAATTACAACGAATCGATCAACATTCGCACCTTTCCAATGATGTGCGTGAAATCGTTCAGCATAATTTGACAAAGCATTAGATAAATAAATGCATCAAAGGAGGATTTTATAATTTTATGAATTTATTAAAAAATTTGGTCTGCACTCAATACAAAAATTGGCTCATATCAAAATGCTTAAGTTATTTTCCATTAATTTTAACTATGATCATTGGAACTATTGTCTCCTTTATCTTGTTTTGGGTGGTTGGAAAATGGGAACAACATCAACGGGAAATTAATTTCAAACGAGATGCACAAGATCGAGTTATTGCTATAGAAAGAACTCTTGATCACAAGTTAAAGATTCTTAAATCAGTTGAAGGATTTCTGCAAGCAGTTGTAGAAATTGGACGCGGAGAATATCGTTTATTTGTTAGTCATTTCTTAGAATCTGAATTAGGACTACAAGCATTAAATTGGATTCCTCGTGTTCCTGATGATATGAAAGATGAATTTCAAATAAAAGCAACAGGCTCTCTTCCCAAATATTTACCTGACTTTCAAATCAGCGAATTGAATAATCAAGAATTGAAGCCCGTTCAACACCATCACGATCATTTTCCTGCTTATTTTTTAGAACCGTTAGACCATTTTGAAAACATTCTAGGTTTAGATTTAGCAGCTATTCCTGAATTCTCTGAAATGCTTGATAAATCAAGAGTTTCTGGAAAGGTCTTAGTGATTGCACATGCAACTTTAGGTTTTCCTGATTTAGGACAGCATGGAATGTTTGCATTTCATCCCATTTATTATTTAGATATGCCAACAGAAACCCCCGATCAACGTTATAATGCACTGCGTGGTTTTGTGGTAGGAGTATTTCATATTGGAAATATGATTATTGATGCAATGTCTGCATTAGAACCGCGTCCTATTGATTTAAAAATTTACGATGCCACAGATGAGGAAGACCTTCATTTTATTTATTTTCATTCAGGTTTATCCGATAAAGAAAATTTAGTTTCTGAAGAACAAGATGATGATGAAGATATTGAGAACGAAGGCGTGTATTATAAAAGATTTCCTTTTGCAGGGCGCATGGGACTTATTATTTGCAAACCTTCTCCCGGGTTTGGAATTACTAATCGAGGTTGGCAATCGTGGAGCGTTTTATTTTTAGGCTTGCTAGTAACTGCGTTGCTTACTTTATATTTTCATATTGTTATGTCAAAGGCGTATTTTAATTTTAAAGAACAAGAACGCCAGCGTGTTGAAGAAGAATTAAGAATGCAAGTAGAAGAACGCACGCGAGATTTACAAATAGCAAAAGAGTATGCTGAACAATCAAATCAAGCGCAATCAAAATTTCTCGCCAATATGTCTCATGAATTAAGAACTCCTCTAAATGCGATTATTGGTTACAGTGCATTAATGTTAGAAGAAGCTATTGAAAACGAAGAAGATTATTTATTAAAAGATTTAGGAAGAATTCATTCCTCAGGTGAATATTTATTGTCATTAATCAATGACGTATTAGATTTGTCAAAAATAAAGGCGGGCAAAATTGAGTTTCATTATGAAACCTGCGATTTGCCAAAAGTTTTAAAAGGTGTGCAAGATGTTGCTGTTCCATTAATGAGTAAAAACAATAATAATTTTAGTATTCACTATGAATATCATTTAAAAACGATTGAAACAGACATTTTAAGATTAAGACAGGTTTTGTTTAATTTATTAAGTAATGCGGCAAAATTTACCTATCAAGGAACGATAAAATTGGAAGTATTTAATCTTGACGAACAAGGTCATACATGGATTATATTTAAAGTAACTGATACAGGCAAAGGAATGACTGATGAAGAAATGAAGAAAATTTTTGATGAATTTGAGCAGGCAAATATTAAAATTGCGCATAGTTATGGAGGAACAGGTTTAGGTTTAAGTATTAGTCGTTATTTCTGCCGATTAATGGGCGGCGATATTCGGGTTGAAAGTGAAATCGGTAAAGGTTCAACTTTTAGCGTTTATTTACCGCCAAAGCAAATTATTCATTGAGAAACATTTTGAGATAAATAATTTTGAATGCCATTAAAGATTGCAATGGCGAGTTGCCGACGGTAATTCGGATCGTTTAATTTCTTCTCGTCATTTCTATTAGATAAGAAACCCGTTTCAATTAGAATTGAGGGAACATCTGGAGATTTCAAAACTAAAAATGCAGCTTGTTGAACACCTTGATGAATTAAACGGGTCGTTTGACCTAAAGAATTTAAAACATTTTGTGCTAATTTGCTCGATAATTCTAAGGTTCCCGTTTGAGATAAATCTAATAAAATTGACGCTAACACATCGTCTTTATCGCTTAACGTGACCCCACCAATTAAATCTGCGGAATTTTCTTTTTCTGCCAACCACTTAGCCGCTTCCGAACTTGCACCTTTTGGGGATAACATATACACCGATGCGCCATGTACTTGATTACTCTCACGATTTGCGTCGGCATGAATTGAAATAAACACATCGGCTTGGGCTTTTCGCGCTCGATCCAATCGTTCTCGCAATCGCAAAAACTCATCTTTTTCTCGCATCATAATCGCTTTTAAACTTTTGTTTTGCTGGATAATTTTTTTTAATTCTAAGGCAATTGCTAAAGAAATGTGTTTTTCGTAAGTATTTGAATTACCTATTGTTCCCGAATCCATGCCGCCATGTCCTGCATCAATGGCAATCACGATTTCTCGACCTTTTGGGATAAATTTTGAAACGGGAGGATCGGGAGTTTTTTCGACGGATTTTTTAGGTAAATCAATGGGTTTTGATGAAACGAGCGGTTGTGCATTATTAAAAGTAATCACCAAACGCGGGCTATTTTGCGGGGTGGTGACCCAAAACGCTTGCGGGGTGGTAGGGCGAGTCATGTCTAACACAATGCGCAAATGATTATCGTGATCACCTAAGCGTACCTCTTTGATTAATAAAGCATTTTGAGGTGCAATCGCATTTAGGTTGCTTTGGGTATTTAATAAATCAATCACAACTCGCTGAGGATTAGTTAATGAAAATAAACGAAATTTAATTCGTTCACTCACATCGATGTTTAATTGAGGACTTTGATCTGCACTTTGCAACCACCGCCAATCAATGACTGTCGCCGCAAAAGTTTGTATACTAATACAAAACAAAACACTCATTAAAAATAGTTTGACACGCAAGCAAGTTTCTCTCTTTAATTTGAAGTAAAAAAGTATAACATTTGAAAGTAAAGGATTCACACTTTATACTAGCGGCTCATTTTATCAAGGGAAGCGCCATGGAGACATTATCGCTGAGTTTGCAATTGAAAGGGCGGCGTTGTTTGGTGGTGGGCGGCGGCGCGGTGGCGACTCGCAAAGTGCATTTATTGCTCAAAACCCACGCGGTGGTGACGGTGATTGCACCTCATTTGACAAACGAGTTAATGCAACTCTCTGAAAAACAAAGAATTATTTACCACACACGACCTTTTCAATCTGACGATCTAAAAAATTTCTTTTTAGTGATTGCGGCAACCGATCAATCTTCTGTAAATTCAACTATCGCCCAACTCGCTGATCAACAAGGTATTTTAATAAATGTGGTCGACGCGCCGCATTTGGGAAATGTGATTTTTCCGTCGATTGTGGATCGGTCGCCCGTTCAAATTTCCGTATCGAGCGGCGGGGCTTCGCCAGTTTTAGCTCGACTTTTGAGGGCGCGGCTCGAAACTTTTATTCCCGCCAATTATGGGCAACTCGCTGATTTAACTCGTAAATTTCGTGATAGAGTTAAAAAAACTTTTTCCGATCATTCGCAACGTCGACGGTTTTGGGAGCAAGCCCTGCAAAGTCCCGTCACCGAATTAATGCTCGCGGGCAAACGTGAAGCCGCAGAACAACTTCTTGAAAAACAATTGGTTACGCACAAACCCACTTCTGGCGAAGTTTATTTGGTCGGTTCTGGCCCTGGTGATCCAGACCTCTTAACTTTCAGAGCGTTACGTTTGATGCAGCAAGCCGACGTGGTGGTTTATGATCGATTGGTTTCTCAGCCGATTTTGGATTTGGTGCGACGCGATGCCGAGAAAATTTATGTCGGTAAAGAACGTTCAAATCATGCCGTCCCACAAGATGATATAAATCAATTGCTTGCAAAACTCGCCAAACAAGGCAAACGAGTGCTGCGTTTGAAAGGCGGCGATCCGTTTATGTTTGGACGCGGCGGCGAAGAAATCGAAACTCTCGCGGCGGACGGCATTCCGTTTGAAGTTGTGCCAGCGGTGACGGCGGCATTGGGAACGGCGGCGTATGCGGGCATTCCGTTGACCCACCGCGATTATGCGCAATCGTGCGTGTTTGTAACGGGGCATTTAAAAGACGGTTCAATGGATTTGAACTGGCAAATGTTAGTGCAACCTAATCAAACCGTTGTCGTTTATATGGGATTGCAAGGTGTTGAGCAATTATGTGAGAAACTCATTGAGCATGGGCTTTCAAAAGATAAACCCATCGCATTAGTACAACAAGCCACCACTCAAAATCAAAAAGTGGTAATTGGCACATTAGAAACCTTGCCTGAAAAAGTGAAAAACGCCCACATTCAACCGCCGAGTTTAATTATTGTCGGTGAC
>JGI20214J51088_10003725_pt1 | contig 10034 bp, 7 predicted proteins | sample WetSurMetagenome_FD_51088 | JGI IMG/M metagenome (IMG submission 51088) | reverse complement strand
CCGCCATACTGATCAACCTGATTGGATGTTGACTCTATTAAAATCAGAGTACCATCTTCTTTAGCCTGCTTAAAGCATGATGCTAATACGTCGCTGTGGGCTGAACAAATAGAATATATTCCTTTTGTCGTCCCAACCCTGTTTCCAGCAACGATATCAAGAAAAATATTACCTGCATTTTTTATCATTTTAACTGACAGAAAGAAATAACATTGACAATAATGTGTTTTATGATTCCAGAAAGCAGATCAAAGGTTCATCTGATTAATTACCCGCCGTAGCATCTTCATAGATTGTCACTCCCTGTACAACTCTTGTAATTGATCCGCTGTTAGAAGGAGAATCGGGAGAAAGTCCTAAACTCATTGATTTGAAAAAACCGATAATCTGAGCAGGCAGAATGTATATTACCGGAAGGAACTCCTCCGGAATATTGCTTACTCCATTGGGTAATGTAATGGACAGGTCAAAATGAAATTCCTGCGTATCAAATCCATTACCGATCACAATTGACTTATGACCTTTTGATGTTTCATTCACTGACCGTATGAGGTCAAGTTCATATTTTTTTGCATGGCAGTTATTTGTTAAAAGATAAACAATAACTGCGGATGAGTTGATAATAGCCCTGGGACCATGTCGGAATCCCATAAAAGAATCATAGGCGCAAATCACATTACCATCAGACAACTCCTGAACTTTAAGGTGAGATTCACGGGCAGAACCATTTAATGGGCCTGATCCCAGAAATACCATCCTTTGAAAGTTTGTTTCAGAAAGCTTTCTCAAGCTATCTGTACATTCATTAAGAATGAAATTTCCATAATCTTTTAGTTGTTCCACTAACGGGAACATTTTATCAATATTCTCTAAGTCAAGTATGAGCAAACCAGCCAGTAACATAGAGGAAAAAGAGCTTGTCATGGCGAGTGATTTGTCATTGGTTTCATCAGGCAAAAGGAATACATAGGAATTTGTCGTACCTGTTCTTCTCGCCAATTCCCCATCCTTGTTACAGGTAATATTTAATTTATACAAGTCATCGCAATATTTATTAGCAAGTTCAACTGTTGCCAGACTTTCCGGACTATCACCTGAGCGTGCGAAGGAAATCAATAAAGTTGGTCTGGAACGAATGAAATAGTTCTCAGGATGCGTTATCAGATCAGTTGTAGCAATAGCACGAGTACAAACTCCCCATTTTTTCTGATATGGACCAACAAGAATATCTCCGATGAAGGCTGAAGTTCCAGCCCCGGTCAGAATTACATAAGGAGAATCTTTTTCGAGCACCTTCGTAAGAAAACTTCTTATTTTCTCCTTTTCACTCAACAGTTTATTATAAGTCTCTAACCATAATTCAGGCTGACGACTTATTTCCCTTGCTGTATTTAAGCCACCTCTGGATTCCAGGAGTTGTGTATCGCAATTAAGATATTCCATAATATTCCAATAACTTATTTCATTACAAATATAAATAATTTCATAATCTTTCCAAAAGATAGCAATAAAGTTTCAGAAGGTTACTAATGTTAATTCGAATTAAAAATAAATAAGCTAATAAATTTAGATAATATTACTCTGGAGAGCATTTTAACTTCGTCGGATTATTTTCTGTTGGCAGTAATTCCAGACCAATTATCAGTACGGAATGGTGAAGCAGGTAAGCAGGGCATACTTCCCTGTTGATTAGACAGATTGCATCCCTGTGGATAGTTTGCCCAGGCATATCTAACGGCAACAGGATCAGGAACCAGGCTGCACCAGACTTTTACCTTATTGGATTCCAAACAGGCATTTGCTTCGTGGAAAATTCTGTCTGTTCCGGCAATCGAAAATCCTTTCAGTTGCTTTTTATCACTGGAACACAGACCATCCCCAATATTTGAGAAGCTAAGGAAGCAATTCTCTCCCTTGATGTACATTGATTTAAAACCTGGCCCGGAGCTTAATATATCTTCTCCATAAGCCATACTGGAAGCTGAAAGAAACAAACGCCTGCCGACTTCCTGTTTGTTGGTGGGATGAATGTTGGCTGAATCACCGAGATCAATTGTTACAACCATGGCAGTATTTGTTAATTTGAGAGACAGTGATTGTGCTTCTCTTAGTTCCGGAAAGACCTGGGGTTCGAAGTAGTAGTTGGCCAATTGAACTATAATAAAAGGGAAATTTCCCTGACCCCAGTTCTCACGCCATTTTGTTATCATTGCAGGTAACAATGATCGGTATTGATATGCACGATAGGCATTTGATTCGCCCTGATACCAGGCAACACCACGGATACCATATGGAATAACAGGTGCAATTATACCATTATAGAGGACTGAAGGACGGTTAAAATAAACAGGCTCAGGAACTCCTTGTTTATGTGCTTTTTCAACATCCTTAACATAGCTTTCATATTCAGCTTTAAGCCAATCTTCATCATTATTATAGTCAGGCCAGTGAGCCACAATCAATTCTAATTCTGGATCAGATTTAAATGTATCAAACGGAGTCCATGCTTCAGCTGTTGTTCCTCCCCAGGAGGCATGGATTATTCCGATTGGAACATCCAGTTTCTTGTATAAATAAAGGCTAAAAAAATATCCGACACCTGTAAAGTGTCCGACATTTGAAGGGTTACATATTTCCCATGTATTCAGCCAATTGGTTTTTTGGTTTTCAACAGGTGAAACATCACTCAAAGGTTCAAGAGATTTGGTTCTCTTTACCTGAAAGTGCCGGATATTGGGATAATTAGCAGAACTTATTACCTGCTTGGCATTCATACTTTCCTGCACTTCCATTGCCATATTTGACTGACCTGAACAAACCCATACCTCGCCAACAAGTACATTCTGGATAGTGATGATATTTTTCCCTCTAATTATCAGTTGATATGGTCCTCCTGCCTCCAAAGGGCCAACGAACAATTTCCATTTCCCATCTGCTGCTGCATTTGTTTCTGCAATGTTTCCACCGAGTTCAACACTGACAGATTCTCCCGGATCAGCCCAACCCCAGATAGGAACCTGAATATCACGCTGAAGCACCATGTTGTCACTTAATAATCCTGGCAACCTGATATTTCCAAGGCTTAAACTTAGTGTAATCCAAAAAAACAGCAGAATAAGATAATTTTTTTTCATTTATGGATGATAATTTTTCTTAAATACCTTCAGGATACAGATTTACAGATCTTCAATAATCCAATCAGAAATATCTCTGGTACAACTTATTTGGTTTTTTTTGCCCTGGGACCATAATCAACTTCCCGCACTGCCTTCAATTGACGGTGAGGGTCACCTGTAGTAAGATGAATATCCTTGTACTTTTGGAGGATTGGTGGATTAGGCTCTGTCAGCATTTTATAGGTTTCGGGTCTGCGCGATTTATAATGCATGGCTTTTGTATTATTTGTGCCATTTATAGTTTCCCACCATTTACTATCTGATATTCTCTCTTTTGAAAAATCAATATCAGCTACTATAACAACATCTTCTTTTCCAACGGCTTCAGCCAGAACATCCCCGTTGTAGTCCAATATTCCATTTCCATCTTTTCCCAGTACAACCGGAGCAATATAGACCCCATTATCTCTTGCACGGGTAATAAACATTGGAGCTGTATCTAGACTCTTCCCCGGTTTATTGTCTGGAGCCATGGTTGGATTGAAAATGATGTCTGCTCCCTTTAGTGCATATATTGTTGATATCTCGGGATATGATATTTCCCAGCAGGTTGCAACCGCAACATTGGCAAAATCAGTCCGGTAAACTTCATATTCATCCCCCGTAGAAACCAGCCAGGTTTCCATGATAGGTAAAACTGTCTTGCGGTGTCTTCCAATAATTTTTCCCTGACGATCAAAAATTACAGCAGTGTTATATACTTTTTCACCATCGGCTTCATAAATCGGTGCAATTATATACATGTTATACTTTTTTGCAATTAAAGAAACCTGATCAGTTAATGGTCCCGGAACCTGAACTGCGAGGGCATTGAAAAGTACTTTTTTCGATTCCTGATCTTTAACATCTATATAAAGCCCATACGAACCAATATGTTGCATATCTTCCGGACCGCATACGAGATCAGCATGCATTTGACCGGCCTTTTCGAAAAGACCAAGAAGCTTTTTAAAATGATCCATCATCTGTGGACGGACCTTTGCAGGATCATAATTATCCATAAACGGATCCTGGTTTGGTAGTCCTGTAGCCTGAATTACAGCAATCTTTGCTGTCTTATTCAGCTGACCAAATGTTTGCATTGTAAATATTAGAAGTGCTATGATAATCCCTGCTGATTTAATTTTTGTTTTCATGCCAGTCATTCTTTAGTTAATAAGTATAATAACCTTTTGAAAGGTATTTTGCTTATATAATGTAATATTTTGCCTAAAAATAGATATATTCGCAAATATAAGTAAAAAGATAACGAATCATATAGATAATAAATTATATGCATAAGAATTTAGCTTTATCATTCATTCTTTTAATAACAGGATCATCAATTATATCAGCCTGCACAGAAAAAACGACAAAAGATCCTCCTGTTATAGTAACCGGGGTACCGGGATTACCTCATATTCAATCTATAGGAATGATTAGCATTCAGCCCCAGGAAAATGATACCACCACGATCTGGTATGATGATTTCAGCTCTGTCAAGACATATCTTGAGTCGTCAGGGTCAATAGATCTTTCAGAATCATTTGGGAAAGGGAGTGGTTCTATGAAAGCAGGATTTAAAATAGGAGAAATTACCGGAGAGGGCAACCGGAAACTGGCATTTGGTGATTTTCCGTCTGATGTGAATGTTGTAAACAAAAGAAACCACTACGATGAGATATACTGGAGGTTATATATTAAACATGAATATGGCTGGAGAGGGGCTCCTGCTAAACTATCAAGAGCAACCAGTATTGTTTCTGAGAAATGGCAACAGTCAATGATAGTTCATGTATGGAGCGGGGATGGCAATTCGCTCACTCTCGATCCTGCAAGTGGTGTTTTGGGGCAATCCGAGAGCATAATCACTGAAGGATATAATGATTTTAATCATTTGAAGTGGCTGGGAAACAAGCCAAATACCACATTTCAGATTTCATCTGCCGAGGAATCAGGTTATTGGGTTCTCGTGGAAGCCAGTGCAAAACTAAACACTCCAGGGTTATCGGATGGATCATGCAAACTCTGGATAGACGGACGACTTGAAACGGAGCGTAATAATCTGAATTTCAGAGGTAGTTATACGAAATACGGAATCAATGCTGTTTTTCTGGAGTCATACTGGAATGAAGGAGCATATAAAACAGAGGGAAGGTGGTATGATAACTTCGTTGTTTCCACAAAACCTGTAGGACCAGTAACTTGTCCGGTTAATCCAGTTTTGAGAAAGACTCCATATCAAGGAACAGGAACTCTGGAATCATGGGAGACAGAACTTGCTTCTGATTTTAGTGGCAATGATATAGTATATAGGTCCTTTGATCAGGGAACCACAGAAGAAATCACCGTTAATACGGATTCGGGAAACTTTACAGGATCATTACTGGGTAATACACACCTTTTAAGCGGCACAACATACTACTGCCGAGTACGCCAGAAGAGCCTCAATGGAGAATGGTCAGAATGGAGCAGATGGCATCAGCCATTCAAGGTTTCAGAAAATTAATCTGCCATTAGATAAACTGAGATTAAGGCAAAAACTATTCCTGTAATAATGACCGGGTTTGGAATTACCATATAAATCAGCAGAGACAGTATTATGGTAATCACAGGAGCAACAGCATTTGTAAGTGGCGCAACGATAATCACCTTCCCATAACGAATAGCATATACCAGGGTAAGTGCACCAATTGAATTGAGTACAGATACTATTGCAGCCAGATAAGGTCCTTGGAATCCCCAGTAAATTGGTTTTGACATATCAGTCATCAGGTATGCTACCGGTGCCAGCAGTATCCCTGAAATCATCATATAGAAAAAAATGCTTTCAGCCTTCATGTGACTGTTTGCCAATTTCATATAAAATGCCTGTGCTCCCCATGATAGAAATACCATAATAGCAAAAAGAAACCATAGATAACCACTTATGGCATTGTTATCTGGTTTCTGGAAAGACATCATCACTATGGCTATTATTGCCAGGACTATTCCTACCCAATGTCTTCGCGAAGTTGTCTCTTTGAGAAAGACTATCGACAGTAAAACAGTAACTACAGGAGATAACGATATGATTGGAAATACAAGGTAGGCTGGCCCATTTAAAAGCCCCTGGAATAATGCAATCTGTCCTCCGGCACCCAGTAAACCAATTACAAAGCCATGAAATACTGATTTAAGGTCAGTATCAAGCTTCCATTTAATTATTGCCAGTCCGACAAGAGAACATGGGATCATTGTAACGGACCATACGACGTATACAAGTGTAGGCGGAAATCCAACCCTTCCCGGAAGTTCAATCAGCGCTCCCCAGACTCCCCAGAACAGGGTGGTTATGAGTGCATACAATAACCATGGACGTTTAAGCATCTAAATGAGAAAAGTAAAATTAATTACAAAATGAACTTTCATTTCGTTACTTTTAGATAAAATGTATATTATATTATCATAAAGATAAATAAATCAATCTTACATATATTAACATTATGATGAATTTTTATAATTTAGTCCCTTCGAAAGCTGAAGTTTAATTATAATTCTATTACTGCATAAATTTAATTTTATAACAAAAAGCAATTTACCTACTCTCCCACTTCATCCCTATGAAATTATTGAATAGCGGTATTGGCAATTATGTCCGGAGCAATGGCAGGAAATATACATTTTTTGCTGGCAATAACTATCTTGGCCTTGCCAATCATCCTGACGTAAAAGCCGCATCTATCAAGGCTGTCAGGAAGTATGGAGTTAATCTTTCAGCTTCACGACATACTACCGGGACTTCAGAAATTCATCTTGAACTTGAAAAACAACTCTCTGTTTTTAAAGAAAAAGAGGATTCAATTGTATTTGCATCCGGCTACCAGGGGAATGGTATATTACTTGAAATATTGAAAACCAGATATTCTGCAATTTTCATCGATCAGTATGCTCACCCAAGTATTACAGGCAGTATTCCGAAGGAAATTTCAATTACGGAGTATTATTCTCATTGCGACCCCAATAACCTTGAGCAATTGCTTATTAAACATAAGGGATGCAGGCCTCTGATAATTACCGATGGCATATTCGCGCTTACAGGTGAGATTGCCCCATTAGATAAAATCTACTCATTGGCTAAGGCCCATAATGCAATTCTGATTGTGGATGATGCCCATTCAACAGGAATTCTTGGAAAAACGGGCAAGGGAACGCCCGAGCATTTTAATCTCCATAAAACAGAAAACATATACCAGTCAGAGACTATGAGTAAGGCACTGGGAGGTTATGGTGGATTCATTTCCGGAAGTCGGGAGTTTATTAACTCGATACGGGAAAAATCATCAACCTACCAGGCATCAACGGCTCTCCCACCACCAATTGTCGGTGCAGGCCTGGCGTCTCTGAAAATAATCACAAATGATCCCGGATTGCGCATCAGGTTACTTGATATGGCGGGTGAACTCAGGAAAGAGATTCTGAGAATGGGTTTCCTTACTACCTCTGATGGTACACCCATTATACCAATTATGCTATCCACTCTCGCCCGGGCAAAAGATCTTTCTCTCTTCATGGAAAACAATGGTATCATAGTTCCTTTCATTAATTACCCCATAAAACAGGAAAAGTTTATAGTAAGAATCACTGTATCTGTCAATCACACAACAGGCCAGGCAGGAAAACTGCTGGAAATATTAAAAAAATGGAAAGATAAAAATGGAACCAATTAAAATTATTAAAGTAGGAATAGAGCCAATTAACATAGAATTGGATGAACCATTCAAAATTGCAATCGGAACAAAATACAGTATTGAAAATGTTATTGTGACACTAGTGCTGGATAATGGTATTGAAGGCTATGGAGAGGCTGCTCCGCTGGAACCTATCAATGGTGAAAATCAAGCTACAGTTCTTGCAACCCTTAACAGTTGCAAAGAGTTTATTCTTGGTAAGGATATTTCTGAATATCGTGCAATCTCCAAAATACTCAGAAGCGTTTTCTGGGCACAGGTTACTGCACGATGTGCAGTCGAAATGGCTCTACTTGATGCGTTAACAAAATCCATGAATTTGCCTTTTTATAAATTTTTAGGGGGAACTAATAACATAATTGAAACGGATTATACTATTGATATTGTACCACCTGATATAGCAAAAAAAAATGCATCCAGTTATGCTAAAATAGGTTACAGGATCCTGAAAACCAAAGTAGGCAAAAACCTTATTGACGATATTGACAGAATATTAGCCATTAAAGAAGGGGCCCCTGGTTGTGGTATCACTCTTGATGCCAACCAGGGATTTTCACCATGTGAAGCTGTACATTTTCTCCAGGAACTTGAGAAGAATAATATCAGGCCTATACTCTTCGAACAACCAGTTATTAAAACTGATCTCCAGGGAATGAAGTTTGTAAAAGATCATACATCTGTTCCTATTGCCGCTGACGAGTCAGTATTTACCAGTGCCGATGCCATTAATATCATCCGGACAGGTTGCGCAGATGTTATCAATATCAAGATAATGAAATCTGGCATTATTGAAGCTATTGATATTGCTGCAATTGCCAAAAGTGGAAATATTAAGCTGATGATAGGATGTATGCTTGAAACTAAACTAGGATTGGGCTGCTCAGTTCATCTGGCAGCCGGTTTGGGTTGCTTCGATTATATTGATCTGGATCCGCATACTGACCCTGACAAAGAACCATTCACTGGGGGACCATTGTATGAAGCCCCTGTTTATACTATATCAGATAATAGCCCGGGAATAGGTATTAAGAAAAAGTAATCCGGAGGATCCAGATATTCTGCTGTGTGAGTTCTATTTGACAAGGTATTTTATTTTGTATGAGCTTATATATGCTTTCAGCCTGCTCAGATATCCCTCCAGATCAAGATCCTCTTCATCACAAATCATAAAAGAAAGATCTGCTCTTCTGTTTGCAAAATTCCGCTGCTGATCTCTGGAATGTACATATTTCTTATCAGGAGTCGACATTCCCTTGGGCAACTGGCTTTTTTCCCATATGTTTCTGATTTCACTAAAAACCTGATTACGCTCAGCTATGTTACCTTCAATAATCGTTACAGCTCGATTTAATTCATTGCAGGAAGCCTGATTGTCATCGAAATGCAATCCAGCAGCTTTTTGAATTGTTTTTTCCAGATCAGATAATGACAGATAAGTATTCGCTGTGTGTCTGAAAAGCTTCGCCAGTCCTGCAAATAGTTCGAAATCATAACCATTTTTGACACCACTGGCAAGGTTTTCTTCACAGATTGACAGAACACGCTGCATCTGAGGTAAAATTTCCTGTGAACGATTGATCAAAATGGAATATTCAGTATTCCAATATGGATCGAACTCCATATCATCCCTGGGAAGATCAGGAAGGTGTGTTTTCCCTATTTCACCCCAATGCCAAACCTTACGCTCGAAGGTACTCATATAATAGTAACTGGCCTTGTTAAGCAGTAAAAAGAGCTCTCTGATATCCTTTCCATCAGAACCATAATAATTTGAGAAATATGTATCTGTAAATTCCTCCAGGCCAGGCCCGTTGCCATTCCAGGAATACTCAGCTGCAGTAATATAACGGAGCATCCATATCTGATTATGAACACCAGAACAATTCCAGGAAGTTGAGATCATCCCTTTATACTTTCCTGATCTGGCAGCTTGACTCAGAACGGAATATGATGCTTCAAGATGAGGTTGTACAGGACCTTTCTCGTCCTCTCTGTAAAAATATGGCAGAAAAAGATGTTCAATACCGGGATTCGGATCATATATGTATAAAGGATAACCTGCTGCCAATGAAGCCTGATCAAGTCGCTGATCAAATCCACCAGGAGTAAAGAGCCCCTGAACCGGTTTAACCTTTTCATCCGGATTATA
>JGI20214J51088_10003724_pt1 | contig 10036 bp, 10 predicted proteins | sample WetSurMetagenome_FD_51088 | JGI IMG/M metagenome (IMG submission 51088) | reverse complement strand
GTAACTTTCATTCCTGCCATGTTGAAGCAACTCTCAAGGGTTGTGGCAATATAATCCTTCATGCTTTCACTAGAACTGCGGGCTAGTATTTTAATAGAAGCTTTATTATTGCCAATGTTTATTATTGCTAAGTTTGAAGATGTCTCAACAATTTCAGGTATTGAAGGTATGTTGCGAATCACACCATTATGGCATGCATATATTGCATCAATAAGATTATCTTGTATTTCAACAGGAACCTCTGTTTTTGGAGTCTCTACATCCTCCATAGAAAATTCAATATTTTTTTCAATTCCTTTATATTCATCATTGAAAAGTTGCTCGTAATCACCTACAAGTTCTTTGAGAGCCTCTTTATTTTCTTTAGGTAGAGTTAATACGACATCAGTTTCGAAAGGTATTGCATTGCGCATGTTTCCCCCGTCCCAAGATGCAAGACGGGCTTCAAAGCCGCTGATAGCCTCTCTAACGAATCTTACCATCAGTTTGTTTGCATTAGCTCTTCCTTCTGCTATTTCAAGGCCGGAATGGCCTCCACGTAGACCTTTAATGTTTACTTTTACAGCAATATCTTCGTTGTCAGTGTCTACTTCTTTATAATCAAGTTCGGCTGTGATATCAATTCCACCAGCGCTACCTATAATCATTTCTCCTTCAGTCTCAGAGTCTAAGTTTAGCAGTATATCACCATCCAGTTCGCCTGCAGGCAATTCGTTGGCACCATACATACCTGTCTCTTCATCTCGTGTGCACAAAGCCTCGATATTGCCATGTTTCAAGTCTTTAGCTTCCATTACTGCCATAATAGCGGCAATACCTAAGCCATCGTCAGCTCCCAATGTAGTATCTTTAGCCTTGACCCAGTCACCATCAACATACGTCTCAATAGGGTCTGTTTCAAAATTATGTTTACTATCTTTAGATTTTTGTGGCACCATATCCATGTGTGCCTGCATAATTACTGTTTTGCGATTTTCCATACCTTTAGTAGCAGCTTTGCGCATAACGATGTTGCCGGCAGGGTCTTTAAAAGCTTCTACACCAGCATCTTTTGCAAAATCCAGTAAAAATTGCTGAACCTTCTCTAAATGTCCTGATGGACGTGGAACTTGTGTTAGTGCATAGAAGTTTTTCCAAATGCATTGTGGCTTTAAATTTTTAATTTCGCTCATAATATTTGTTTTTAATATTAATTTTCTTGTAATGAATCAATTATATTTCTTTTGGTAAAACTTAGTGCTACCCATCCGTATATACCGATAAGAATCACTAGTATTGTCTGTATAGTATGCACAATAAGTACGAAGTAGAGTGCCTTTTCATCAACTACTCCGTAAAGAATAAGCATTGTCTTTACTGCAAAATGCCATGGCCCGGCGCCGTTTGGTGTAGGTACAATTACAGCAATGCTTCCAACAACAAATGTTACCAATGCACATTCTAGTCCTAGATTTGAAGTGAAATCGAAGCAAAAGAATGTAAGGTAATAATGTAAAAAGTAGCTTCCCCATATACCGAACGTGTAAAATATAAATAATGGAATATTCTTTACATTTTTTACAGAAACGACTCCTCTCCAAATATCTTTTAATGTTCTTTTTACTCTATCGTAAAAAGATAATTTGCGTAGTAGCAGATGTAATAGTATTATAGCTGAAATACCACATATTGCAGTTACAATATAGCCGGTTATTGAAAATCTTTTAAGTAAGGAATCTATGCTTGTACCTGTTCTGTTAAAAAAAGTTGCAAATACTTTTAATTGCATTATAAGTGTGATTCCAGTGACGATAAGCACTAAAATAGAATCTATTGCTCGTTCTGTTACAACTGTTCCAATTGCTTTTGTAAACGACACTCCGTCATATCTTTTAAGCACACCACATCGTGCAAATTCTCCACTTCTTGGTACTATAAGACTGGCAGCATAAGATATGAAAATAGAGTAAACACTTGTGCAGTTTCTTGGATGCTCTCCAATAGGCTCCAAGGTCTGTTTCCATCTCCATCCGCGAAACATCTGTGCTGATATGCCGAAAGGAAAAGAAAGTAACATCCATGTCCAGTTCATATCATGCAAAAGTACATTTTCAATACGTCTGAAGTCGAAACCACGGTACATCCAGTACAGTATGGCACCTCCTAAAACGAGTGGTAAAACAATCCTTATTATGTTATTTGCTAATGCCTTCATCTTCAGTTTTTAGGAACAATACCCTCAATATATTTGCATAGGATATCTATACCGGTTAGGTTTTCTCCTCCTTGCGGAATGATTAAGTCTGCGTAACGTTTAGTTGGTTCTATAAATTGCTCATGCATAGGTTTTAATACCTTTAGATATCTATCTACCACCATGTCTACGGTACGTCCGCGTTCTACGACATCACGCTGAATATTACGTATCAGCCGTTCATCAGAATCAGTGTCAACGAATATCTTCATGTCCATCATATCACGCAACTTCTTATTAAGCAAGGTCATTATCCCTTCTATTATTATAACCGGTTTTGGTTCAACATGAACTGTTTCTTTCAGTCTGTTACAATCCAGATATGAGTATGTTGGTTGTTCTATGGCGTTGCCACTTTTCAAATCATTAATCTGCTTGATAAGGAGCTTCCAGTCAAATGCATCAGGGTGGTCAAAATTTATGGCATAACGTTCTTCTTCAGTCATATCTGAAGTGTCATTATAATAAGAGTCTAAAGGCACAACAGCCACATAATGTGGAGGCAATGCTTTTACTATCTTTTTTACAACGGTAGTTTTACCTGAACCGGTACCCCCGGCTATTCCAATTATAGTCATGTTTGATTGCTTTTTCGAAAGTTAGTGCAAATATCGTGATTATAATTGACATAAATGCATAATTTTTGATTTTTCTGTTTATCTTTATACAAGATAGGCTCTGTGTAAACAACAAAAATGAATGAATTCATTTTGTGTTGTCTTCGATTTACACTATCTTTGCAAACAAATAAATTAAAACAACATATGAAAGCAGTCAAGCCAAAGAAAAATCTCGGTCAACATTTTCTTACCGATTTAGGTATAGCAAAGGCTATTGCCGATACAGTAGACGCATGTCCTGATATTCCTATATTGGAAGTAGGTCCGGGTATGGGAGTGCTTACACAATATCTGGTTACTAAGAACCGTGATGTGCGTGTTGTTGAAATTGATGCGGAGTCAGTTGCTTATCTACACGAAAACTTCCCGAAACTGGATGATAATATAATCGGTGAAGATTTCCTTCGCATGGACCTTACAAACCTGTTTGATGGTAAGCAGTTTGTTCTGACAGGCAATTATCCATATGATATATCATCACAAATATTTTTCAAAATGCTTGAGAATAAGAATCTTATTCCTTGTTGTACAGGCATGATACAGAGAGAGGTGGCACAGCGTATCGCATCGGCACCGGGTTCGAAAGCATTTGGTATTCTTAGTGTGTTGATACAGGCATGGTATGACGTAGAGTATCTTTTTACAGTAGACGAAAACGTGTTTAACCCTCCTCCAAAGGTTAAGAGCGCTGTAATAAGGATGACGCGTAATCAAGTTACAAACCTTGGCTGTGATGAGGTATTATTTAAACGACTTGTAAAAACTGTGTTTAACCAGCGTAGAAAGATGCTGCGTGTAAGTTTGAGGCAGATGTTCCCGATAACGAAACCGTCAGAAGGTTTCTATGAACAAGATATAATGACTCAGCGTCCTGAACAATTATCCATTCAGCAGTTTGTAACGTTGACAAATAGTGTAAATGAGGAATTGAAAAAGATTAATTTTTAATATCAGATTTTTATAATTATTGATTCATATTATATGCCATACATTCTACGGAATGTATGGTTTTTTTGTAGATATAATTCTTTTACTAAACTTTTTTAATATTGAATGTAACGTTTTACTCTAAAATTGCGTTTATAAGATTGAAGTGCTTTACTTATAGCAAAATGTCAATAATAACATCTAATATAAAATACATATTGACAGTGTGGTGAGTAAGCACAATAATAAATTATTAACAATATTAAATTTAGTAGTATGAAAAAATTAATTTTAGCTGTATTCCTAGTAGTAGCTGGAATGGAAGTAAAGGCACAGGCACAGACATTAGATGATGTATTCAACGAATTTAAGTCAAAACCAGGTGTGGAATATCAGGTTGTGAACCCTAAAATGTTGGAATCTATGAATTTAGATCAAAAGGCAAAGAAAGAATTAGAGAGTATTGATTCTTTGCAAGTATTAGATTTGTCAAAAAGTGATTCGTTGACAAATAAAAAGTTCGAGCAAGTTTCAAGAAATATTAATTTTAAGGGCTTTGAGACAATGGTCAATAGTAATGATGATGGAGAAATGGCAAAAATTTATTATCGCACTAAAGATAAATCAATAAAAGAGCTAGTTATTATTAATATCGAAAAAGGAGGAAAAGGTCAACTTGTCCGTATCTTTGGCAATATTGATCCGAGCAAAATCCATGATATGATGCACTCAAATAAGTAAAATTAGATGGACGCATCACAGTTTAAGCGGATATTCATCCCGTTAAGTAATAACTTATACAGAATAGCAATACGGCTAACATGTAATATCCAGTCTGCAGAAGATCTTGTTCAAGACACTTTTCTAAGACTATGGACACATCGTGACAATTTGCCATCAGACATAACGCCAGAAGGATATGCTATAACGACGATGCGTAATCTTTATTATGACACAGTTCGTAAAAGGCATTTAAATGAAAGTAGTAAGGTGGCAGAAGAGATACATATACCATCTGATACGGATATTATTCACCAGCTAGAAGTTATTGATGCAAGTCATCGTATCCGAAATTTAATAAACAGATTGCCTGACAGACAACTACAGGTAATCATTATGAAAGATGTCGAGGGACTTGATACAAATGAAATTAAGGCTCTTACAGGATTGACAGATATTAATATCAGAACAACACTAAGCAGAGCAAGAACAACAATAAGAAAACAATTTAAAAATATATTAGATCATGGATGTAAATGAAATAAAATTACTGTTAGGAAAATTCTACAAAGGGGAAACGACTTCTGACGAAGAACTGAATTTGCGCAATTACTTTTGTGGAGATGATGTAGATGCCTGCCTATCAGAAGAAAAAGAATTTTTCATAGCATGCCAGAAAGCTTTTTGCCCACCAGATATTGACAAAGATACATTTATAAGTCTCAATAAGAATCTGTCAAAACATATTGATCAATGGAACATGATTGAAAAAGTATCTCAAAGGAAGGCAAGAACAATAAGCCTTCGCTGGATTGCAGGTGTTGCAGCATCTTTGCTTATTATATTCTCTTTCAGTTTTTATATTAACAATTATCATCAGAAGACAGAACAAGCAAAACAGAATACATATAGTAATCCTCAAGATGCTTATGCTGAAACTCAGCGGGCACTTATGAAATTTTCATTGAGTCTTAATAATGGTTTAGACAAAGTTAATAAAATAAATAATTGATAATATGAAAAAAATACTTATTATAATGGTTATGGTGTTATCATGCAACATGATATTTGCCCAGGATGCATTATTTAAAAAATATAGTAATACTAACGGTGTTTCTACTGTTTATATTTCAAAGGCATTGCTTGGTATGATGCCGAAAATGAATGCGGGAAATAAGGATGTAAGTAAGATTGCCGGAAAACTAGACCGTCTTCAAGTTCTTTCATGTGAGAGACCATCTCTGGTGCCAAGCATCAAGAACAACGCAATTGCTTATTACAATAAATATAAGTACGTTGAAATGATGAATCTAAATGAAAATGGAGAAATCACTCTCATATATGGGAAATCTCATGGTCATGGTAAAAATGAATTTGTATTGCTCTCTATAGAAAAAGATGAAATCAATATAGTTAATATATACGGGAATGTTACTCTAAAGGATATAAAGCAGATTGCTAATCAACGGAACTAAATTAAATTTAATAATCTTATTTTCAGCATATAGTGAAATTATAAGAGTTTGATTTGCATCAAGAAAACGGCTGAATCTATCATTATTGTCCGGCTTTTCATTGCTAAAACATTGAAACATAGTATCTTTGCAACGATAAAAGGATTAAAGGATAACAAATTAAAGTTTTAGAAAGGTAAAAAGATTATGAGTATTTTAGTATTTACAGGATTAACATTTGTTGCATTTGTGTTAGCAACATTATTAGGAATTGCAATTGACCTAAAAGTAGAAGGTCGTAGATAATTTGAAAATTGATGATTTAATATAAAAGAAGAGGCTTTCTAAGTAATGAAAGTCTCTTTTTTTATATTATACAATTTTATATTTAAAAATAAATTGGTATATTTGGAGCATAATTTTGTGGAGTATAAAAACAAAGAATGAAAAAATTACTTGCATTGGTTTTGCTAAGCATTATATTTAGTGCATTACAGGCTAAAAAAACATATATCTCCAAAGAAAAGGACATGAAGACATATCTTATGGTCTTTCATAAAGATGCTACACATGGTTTGTATATGGCTATCAGTCGTGATGGATATACATTTACAGCTCTTAATAATGGTAATCCGGTCATATCCGGTGATACTATAGCTCAGTAAAAAGGTATAAGAGACGTTCTTATAAAGTCGTTTGACCTTATTCATTGGAGTAGGGCGAATATCCGTTTTGATGAGCTTGATCTATCGTTGGCTGATATAGGATGTGTATGGGCTCCGGAGACTGCCTACTAAAGTGCTATTTACATATCCAAAATCTAGTATATCTGCTATTGATGGAGATATAACCAATATTTATGGGAAGTACCATCTTTTCTATTGTTCACATGATGGTACAGCGGGTATTAAGCAGGCTGTCTCGGATAGTATTAATACAGGGTATAAATACGACGACAGCTATTATGATATGGAGAAAGGTGGTTGTGAAGCACCTAATGTATGGAAGAGAATAGGAGAAAATAAGTGGATACAGATGTATGATATATATAGTATTAAACCTAATATTTTTGGTTTCTTAAAGACGAGTGATTTTGTGCATTTTAAAAATTTGGGACATTTTGACGAAGGAATAATGAAACGTACTAATTTTACTGAACAAAAGCATGGAGTCGTTGTATGGATTACATCAAAAGAAGCTAAAAGATTAGAAAAATATTGGAAATAGAAGTCCTGTTTACTTAATTGCCTTTAAGCCAAATGCATGGAACCTACGTTTATATTTTTTATAATTTACCAATATATATATACTTATAAAAAACTAACATTTAATTGTTTTGATGCGTATTGATTGCTCTAATTAATATAACTTTTGGCTATTATGTAACATATGCGAATGTACGTGTTACAAAGAAAAAAAAGATATATTAAATAAACTATTACCTTTGCAGCATTAAAATAGTATTTATGAAAAAATATATTTGTTCAATATTGCTGTTGCTCAGTGTTACTGTTTATGGTGGTAATGTGTTTCATAATCCGGTTCTATGGGCTGATGTTCCAGATCCTGATGTGATACGCGTAGGTAGTGATTATTATATGGTAAGTACAACAATGCATCTTATGCCGGGTGCACCAATTATGCATTCAAAGGATTTGGTAAATTGGGAAACCGTAAGTTATTTATTCGATAAACTTACTGATTCACCTAAATATGATATGAAAGGTGGAACAGTTTATGGTCGTGGACAGTGGGCAACTTCTCTCAAGTATTATAAGGGGAAATTTTATGCTCTATTTGCTCCAAATGATTCGCAAGGGGGTAATACATATATATATACGACTGATAAGCCAGAGAAAGGATGGACACTTCATTCGCGACTTCCTCATTTTCATGATTCTTCGTTTCTTTTTGATGACGATGGAAAAGTCTATGTCTTTAGCGGTACAGGACGGTTGCAAGAGTTAAATTCTACACTAACAGGTCTTAAAACTGGAGGTGTGGATATGACAGTCTTCAAACGTGATAGTACTGAAACCGGATTACTGGAAGGCAGTAGAGCTATAAAGCACAATGGAAAATATTATTTATTGATGATATCTTGGCCATATGGAAAACCTCGTAGACAGGTTTGTTATCGTTCAGATAATATTACTGGTCCATATGAGAAAAAAGTTATATTGGAAGATAATTTTGCAGGATTCCCTTATGCAGGACAGGGTACTATTGTAGATGATATTAAGGGCAATTGGTATGGGGTGATTTTTCAGGACCGTGGTGCTGTTGGTCGTGTCCTTACTCTTATGCCATGCAGATGGATTGATGGATGGCCTATGCTTGGTGACGAAAATGGCAAGATTCCGGCTGTTATGAATATACCTGTCCAAGGGTATAAGAAAATGCCGCTTGTAGTAAGTGATGATTTTAGCAGTAGCAAACTAAAGATAAACTGGCAGTGGAATCATAATCCGGTGGATAATTCATGGTCTTTGACTGAACGTAGAGGATTTTTGAGACTCAAGACAAGTCGAGTCGTTGATAATATTTTTGCAGCTCCCAATACAATATCACAAAGAATGGAAGGACCTCAATGCAGTGCAACTGTTGCAATTGACATAACTCATATGGTGAATGGTGACAAAGCTGGTTTTGCTGCGTTCAATGGTAATTCAGGCTTACTTACAATTAGTAAGAATGGAAGTAAGACCAGTTTAGCAATGGAAACTGCTGTTGTTAATCTTTCTGATAGAGATAAAAAGATAGAAAGAGTTGACGTTTCAAAAGAGGATAGCGTAGAGTTGAATGTTAATAAAATTTATCTTAGAATAGATGGAGACTTTCGACTTGGACGTGATATAGCTACATTCTACTACAGTACGGATAATAAAAATTGGAAAAGTATAGGAAAAGAATATAAAATGCAGTTTGATTATCGCCGTCTGTTTATGGGCACAAGATATGCCATTTTTAATTATGCCACCGTTTCATCTGGTGGATACATAGATGTAGATAATTTCTCATACAACAAGAAATAGTTAGTTAGTTATTGTATAATAGTTGTCAGTTTTAGACAAAAAGTTGTTTTTAGGATATCATATTTAGGTTAATAGATTAAGGTTAGGCATCTCCATTCATTTGGAGATGCTCTTTCATGTATTCACGTGGCGACATACCGTACATATTCTTAAACATAGTAGAGAATGATGCTGTATTGCTGAAACCACAAGCATACATTACTTCTGTAACATTATGATGCTGACTTGCTAAGAGATTAGCAGCTTGTTTCATTCTTAAGTTGCGTATTAAGTCATGTGGCGTCTGATTGGTCAGCTCTTTCATCTTACGATGTAAGTGTACACGGCTTATACCTACATTTTCGGCTATCATGTCAACACTTAATTCAGAATTGTCAAGATTGTTGTTGATTACAGACATAACCTTTTCGAGAAGTCTTTCATCTGGTGATTTCATGTGTACCTCATCGACTTTACTTTCGCCTTCTTTACCTGTGAATTTGTTTTTTAGCATATTTCGTGCGTTAAGCAAATTTATTATAGTCCTACGCAAAATATCCATATTAAATGGTTTTACAATATATGCGTCAGCACCAGTCTCAAGACCTTCAAGCCTGTCTTCATCTCTATTTTTAGCAGTAAGTAGTATTACTGGTATATGGTTAGTATTAACGTTGCTCTTTATCTTTGTGCATAGAGTGTTACCGTCCATTTCGGGCATCATGATGTCACTTATTACCATATCTGGAATGTCTCTAAGTATTGCAGTATGTGCTTCTTTACCATCAGCACATTCAATAATTTTATATTCATTACATAGCTCGGTGTTAAGATATGAACGTATTTCTATATCATCTTCTGCTATGATTATAGTTGGTCTCTTTTTATTGAATGTTGTCTTCGTTGGCATTTCCACAGGACGCACCTCTTCGATTTCTTCAAAATTATCTATCCCGTAAAGTACAGAATCTTGGCTGCTGTCGTCATATATCATCTCTTCTGGTTTGAGATGTGCATTACCTAATGGTATCGAAACAATAAAGGTACAGCCATTGCCATCTGGATTGT
>JGI20214J51088_10003722_pt1 | contig 10039 bp, 5 predicted proteins | sample WetSurMetagenome_FD_51088 | JGI IMG/M metagenome (IMG submission 51088) | reverse complement strand
GAGGGAACCGCCGACGTCGGCGGCGCGCCGGGCGACCTCGTCCTGGCCGACACGGCCCAGGGCACGCGCCTCTACTTCCAGGCGGGCGACCAGGCGCTCCACTGCTTCTCTTCGACCCTAACGCCCGAGCCCACCTCGCCCTGGACCCAGATCGGTGGAGGCTCGCGGCACCTCTATCGGAGGGACAATCCACCGACCGTGGAGCTCACCTCCCCCGAGGATGGGGCCACGGTACAGGGCGCCGTGCCCTTAGCGGCAACGGCTTCGGACGATTACACCGCGTCTCCGAGCATCCGCTTCCTGGTGGACGGCGTGGCCGTCGCGAACAACTCCAGCGAGTCGCCCCAGTGGGATACCACCACGTATCCCAACGGCGACCACGTCGTGCAGGCGGAGGCCCGGGACTCGGCGGGCAACGTGGCCAGGAGCCAGGTCACGGTCACGGTGAGCAACAGCTCCCAGAAGAGCCAGGACGTTTACGCCGACGATGCTGCCATCGAGTTCACCTGGGCCGCCGGCTCCGAGACCAAGTTCCGGGTGGAGGTATCCACCAACGGGGCCTTCAAGCCCGTCCTCGCCTCGTCGGAAACTCTTCAGAAGCCGTGGCTCACCGGGTCCAGCTGGACACCCTCGAGCCAGACCTGGTCCAAGATCCTTGGCGCGGCGAAGAACGAGGGAACCTCCGACACCGACCTGGTCTGGCGGGTCGTCGGCAAGACGGGCGGTCCCATGGCGGGTTCGGGCGGGGTTCTGGTAGTCAAGGGAATTGAGGCGTCGATTCTCGAGACCCCGACCAACGGCCATTCGGAGGTTTCCACGACCCCCCCAATGTTCACTTGGACTCCCAAGCACACGGGTAAGTTCCAGGTGCGCATCAGCGACACGTCGGGCTTCACGGTGCTTCGCATGACGAGCAAGCTGCCCAACCACTACTGGCTGGACAAGGCCACCTGGACGCCCGACGCCGACAAGTGGAAGCGGACGGCTACCACCTACAACAACAAGAACCTCTATTGGGAAGTGATCTCGAAGGACGACATCGGCCGAACCGTGGCGAGCGCCGTCTTCTCCATGCGGATCACGGGGTGATATACCGCAAGCCGCGCTCCGGGGTCACCCCTTCCGGGTGAGCACCGCGAAAAAGGTGAGCGGCTCGCGGGGGTCGTTCTGGAGCCCGTGCGTCTGCCCGGCCTTGCAGACCCAGGCGTCCCCAGGACCCACCTCGAAGGCCTCACCCTCTAGAAACCCGGTCCCCGTCCCCTCGAGAACGAGGTAGAGCTCCTCGGTCTCGGGGTGCGGGTGCTCGCCGATGGAGGCGCCAGGTTCCAGGGTAATCCGGCTCGCCGCCAGAACCCCGGCCATCTCGTCGGGAGACAGGTAGTCCACAGCCAGGGCCTTGCCCACGCCCCCACGGATCTTCTCTTTGGGAGCCTGAGGCAGCTCCTTCGCGCGTTTGAGCATCGTTCCTCCCGTCGGGAGCAGGGAGCCGGGAGCCGGGAGCCGGAAAACTCGTGCCCGCGTGTTCCCCGGCTGCCGAGTCCCCTAGTCACCTAGTCCCGGTCCAGCCTGTCACCCTTCCAACGCCAGGAGCATGGGCTCCTCGAGGGCCTGGCACACCCACCGGAGGAAGCGCGCGCCGTCGGCACCGTCGATGAGCCGGTGGTCGTAAGAGAGGGAGAGGGGCAGCACGAGCCGCGGCTCGAAGCCCTCCCCTCGCCACACGGGCTGCATCTCGGCGCGGGAGACGCCCAGGATGGCCACCTGAGGCCAGTAGACGATGGGCGAGAACCCCGTGCCGCCGATCCCGCCCAGGTTGGAGATGGTGAAGGTGCCGCCCTCCATCTCGTCGGGGGCGAGGCGCTTGGTGCGCGCCTTCTCCGCGAGGGCGGCGATCTCCGCCGCGATGGCCGCGATGTTCTTCCGGTCGGCGTCGCGCACCACGGGGACGAGGAGCCCCCGGTCCGTGTCCACGGCCACTCCCACGTGGACGAACTCCTTGAAGACGATCTCGCCCCGCTCCACGTCCAGGCTCGCGTTGAACTGCGGGAACGCCCGGAGCGCCCCCGCGACGACCTTCGCGAGGATGGCCGTCATGGTGAGCTTGCCGCCCACGGCCTCCACCCGCTTCGCGTGCTTCGCGCGGAAGGCTTCCAAATCCGTCACGTCGGCCTTGTCGTACTGGGTCACCATGGGCACCGTGGACCAGGCGTGCGCCATGCTCTCGGTCGTGATCCGGCGGACCTTGGTCATGGGCTCCCGGCGCACCGGTCCGAACCGCGAGAAGTCGGGGAGCGCCCTGGGGGACACCGGCTGCCCCACCGCGGCGGCGGGCTGACCGCCCATGACGAGTTTGGCGTGGATCTTCACGTCGTCCGCCGAGATGCGGCCCCTCGGTCCCGTGCCCCGGACCTGGGTGATGTCCACGCCGAGCTCCCGGGCAAGGCGCCGCACGGCCGGCGCCGCAGGCGCGGAGGGCAGCGCGGCCGGAGGCGTGGAGGGCAGCGCGGCCGGAGGCGTGGAGGGCAGCGGGGCCGCGGGGGCCGCGGCGACGGAAGGTGCGGGAGGGCTGGAGAGTGGCAGCGCCGCAGGCGCCGCGGGCCGGGCGGGCACGACCGGAACCGCCGGGGCCTTCTGGGGCGCCGAGGCGACCTTTGCGACCCCAGCGGTCTCCACCCGGATCACCACCTCGCCCACCTTCACGCTCTGGCCCTTCTGGGTCAGGATCTCCACCACAGTGCCGGCCTCGGTGGAAGGCAGCTCGAAGACGGCCTTGTCGGTCTCGAGCTCAAGGACGGGCTGCTCGAGCGCCAGGACGTCCCCCACCTTCACGAGGACCTTCACCACGTCCGCGGAGTTCACGCTCTCGGAGAGCTCGGGAATCTTCACGTCTTTGATCATGAAATCCTCTTTTCGGGAGCAGGGAGCGGAGAGCGGGAAGCAGGGACATCAACCGATGCGCCGTGCGAGGGCTCTTCGGCTCCCTGCCCCCTGCTCCCTGCTTCCGGCCTCATGACCACACCGGGTTGGGCTTGTCGGTGGGGATCTCCAGTTCCTCCATGGCACGCTTCACGACCGACCCGTCCACCTCGCCCCGTCGCGCGAGCTGGTGCAGGGTCGCGAGGGCGATGTGCCGGGCGTCCACCTCGAAGAAGTCCCTCAGCGCGGAGCGGCTCTCGCTCCGGCCGAAGCCGTCGGTCCCCAGGGCGTGCAGGGGGCCGGGGAACCACTTGGCGACGCCCAGCGGCAGGACCTTGAGGTAGTCGCTCGCCGCCACGAAGACGCCCTTCTCCCCCTCGGTCGCCTTGGCGACGAAGGGGACCTGCGGCGCCTCTCCGGGGTGGAGCGCGTTCCAGCGCTCGGCGTCGGTGGCGTCGCGGTAGAGCTCCTTGTAGCTCGTGACGCTCCACACGTCGGCGCTGACGCCGAAGCGCTCCGCGAGGAGCGCCTGCGCCTTCACCGACTCGTTCAGTATCGTGCCGCTGCCGAGCAGGTGGGCCTTCGGGCCCTTGCCCGCACTGGGTTTGAACTTGTACATGCCGCGCAGGATCCCGTCCTCGTTGGAGAAGAACTGGCCGGGCGGCGTCTTGGGCATGGCGGGCTGGGCGTAGAACTCGTTCATGAGCGTGATGTAGTAGAGGGCGCCCTCCTGGTTCACGCACATCCGCCGGATGCCGTCGCGCACGATGACCGCCAGCTCGTAGCCGTAGGCGGGATCGTAGGCGCGCAGGTTGGGCAGCGTGAGGGCCAGGGCGTGGCTGTTCCCGTCCTGGTGCTGGAGCCCCTCGCCGGCGAGGGTCGTCCTCCCGGCGGTACCGCCCAGGATGAATCCGCGCGAGCGCATGTCCCCTGCGGCCCAGATCAGGTCGCCCACCCGCTGGAAGCCGAACATGGAGTAGAAGATGAAGAAGGGGATGGTGTGCAGCCCGTGCGTGGCGTAGGCCGTGGCGGCCGCGATGAAGGAGGACATGGCCCCCGCCTCGGTGATCCCCTCCTCCAGGATAGCCCCGTCTTTGGCCTCCTTGTAGTAGAGCAGGATGTCCTTGTCGACGGGGTCGTAGAGCTGCCCCGGGTGGGCGTAGATCCCCACCTGCCGGAAGAGGCTCTCCATGCCGAAGGTGCGCGCCTCGTCGGGCACGATGGGCACGATGAGCTTGCCCAGGTGCGGGTCCTTGAGGAGCTTGGCGAGGAGGTGGACGAAGACCATGGTGGTGGCCACCTCGCGGTCTCCCGAACCCTCGGCGAACTCGGCGTAGAGGTCCTCCGGCGGGGCCTCGATGGGCGTGAGGTCCACGGTCCTGCGGGGGACGAAGCCCCCCAGCTCGGCCCGGCGCTCGAGGAGGTACTTCATCTCCTCGCTGCCCTCGGGCGGCCGGTAGAAGGGCACCTCGTTCAGCTCCTCGTCGGAGATGGGGATGCCGAAGCGGCTCCTGAACTCCCTCAGCTCCTGCTCGTTGAGCTTCTTCTGCTGGTGCGTGATGTTCTTGCCCTCGCCCGCTTCGCCGAGGCCGTAGCCCTTGATGGTCTGGGCCAGGACGACGGTGGGCGAGCCCCGGTGTTCGAAGGCGGCCCGGTAGGCGGCGTAGACCTTCTCGGGGTCGTGGCCGCCGCGCCGCATCTTCCGGATCTGCTCGTCCGAGTAGTTCTCCACCATGGCGAGGAGTTCGGGGGAGCCGCCGAAGACGTCCTGCCGGATGTAGGCGCCGTCGGAGACGGTGTAGCGCTGCATCTGGCCGTCCACCAGCTCTCCCAACCGCTTCGCCAAGAGCCCGTCCCTGTCCTTCTCCAGGAGCGGGTCCCAATCGTCGCCCCAGAGGACCTTGAGGACGTTCCACCCGGCGCCTCGGAAGGCCGCCTCGAGCTCCTGCACGATCTTGCCGTTGCCGCGCACGGGGCCGTCGAGGCGCTGCAGGTTGCAGTTCACCACGAAGATGAGGTTCTCGAGCTGCTCGCGCGAGGCGAGGGTGATGGCGCCCAGGCTCTCGGGCTCGTCCATCTCGCCGTCGCCCATGAAGGCCCAGACCTTCTGGTCCGACGCGGGTTTGAGGCCGCGGTCCACGAGGTACTGGTTAAAGCGGGCCTGGTAGATGGCCATGATGCTCGTGAGGCCCATGGAGACCGTGGGGAACTCCCAGAACTCCGGCATGAGGTAGGGGTGCGGGTAGGAGGAGAGCCCGCCTGCGGGGCGCAGCTCGCGGCGGAAGTTGCGCAGCTGCTCCTCGCTGATGCGCCCCTCCAGGAAGGCGCGCGCGTAGATCCCCGGCGCGGCGTGCCCCTGGAAGTAGATGATGTCGCCCTCCTGCTCCGCCGTCCGGCCCCGGAAGAAGTGGTTGAAGCCCACCTCCAGGAGGGTGGCCGCCGAGGCGTAGGTGGAGATGTGGCCGCCGATGCCGTGCTCCTCCCGGTTGGCGCGCACCACCATGGCCATGGCGTTCCAGCGGATGAGGCTCTTGATGCGGCGCTCGATCTCGCGGTTCCCGGGGAAGGGGGGCTGGAGGTCCCGGGGGATGGTGTTGAGGTAGGGCGTGTTGGCCGTGAAGTGGGGCCGGACGCCGTAGTGGGAGGCGCGGATGTGGAGGTGCCAGAGCAGCTCCCGGATCCGCTCGGCCCCCTGTTCTTCAAACACGTTGTCCAGGGATTCGACCCATTCCCGGTTCTCGATCTCTTTCGCGATACCGGGCTGGGGCCTTTTCGTCTCGGTCATCTCAGATCCTCATGCTGGAGGGCAGTGCCCGAAGTGATGATAGGCGATTTCGCGGGCCGCCGCACCTGGGTCGGAGCCCGGCCCCGGTTGCCCGTGGGGCCTCTCATTGTCATAATGCTCCTCATGCCCGAACTGTTCCTGAACCCCCTGCTCGACGGCCCCACTCCCCACCTGGCCCCCGACCTGTTCCAGCGCATGGCCCCAGCCCTCGAGGGCCTCAGGCACGCGCTCCTGGCTCAGGCGAAGGAGGCCACGCACCCCTTCCATCACCTGCCGCCCGCCCCCGAGGCGGTCCACGCCGTGCGCTCCCAGGCCAAGGCCCTGAGGCGCGAGGCCGAGGTGCTCGTGGTGGCGGGAATCGGTGGGTCCTCCCTCGGGCCGAAGGTCATCTGCTCGCGGCCGGGGAGCTCGGTGCGCTTCCTCGAGGGCGTGGACCCCGAGACCCTCGCCGGGCGGCTCGGCGCCATCCCCTGGAACCGCGCGGCCCTTGACATCGTCTCCAAGTCGGGCGGGACCCTGGAGACCCTCACCAACGCGGCGCTCGCCCTGGAACACCTCAAGCGCGCCGTGCCGGACCGGTGGCGCCACCGGGTCGTGGTGACGGCGTCTCCGGGCGACGGGCGCCTCCAGCGCTGGGCCCTCGAGGAGGGCATTCCCGTCCTGGAGATCCCCCCGGACGTGGGCGGCCGGTACTCGGTCCTCACCCCCGTGGGGCTCCTGCCCGCGGCCTTCGACGGGGTGGATCCCACGGCCCTCGTGGCGGGCGCCCGGACGGGCGCCGACAAGTCCCTCCTGATGCAGGGGTCCAGAAACCCCGCCCTGTCCCTGGCCCTCGCGCTCTTCGCCCTCTACTCCAAGGGGAAGCTCGAGGTGGACCTCTGGGGCTACGGAGAGCGCTGCAAGCTCCTGGCGCTCTGGATCCAACAGCTCTGGGGCGAATCCCTCGGGCGGCGCCTCGGCGAGGGGCCCGACGCCCCCAGGGTCGGGACCACGCCGCTGGCCTGCTCGGGCAGCGAGGACCAGCACTCCCTCCTCCAGCTCTTCGTGGACGGCCCGGCCAAGCGCTGGGTGCTCCTGCTGACGGCCGACTCCGCGGGGCCGGCCCTCTCCCACGAGGCCAAGTCCTTCGCGGGGCTCCCGGAGGCCGTGCACAACGCCGGGCAGGTGCAGCGGGGGCTGTGGCGTGGGACCTCCCGGGCGCTCGTGGAGGCGGGTGTCCCCCTGGCGCACTACGACCTGGGTGCCCCCGACGCGCACGCCCTGGGCGAGGCCTTCTTCGTCTTCATGGCCGCCACCATTTACGCCGCGGCGCTCTTCGAGATCGACCCCTTCGGCCAGCCGGGGGTCGAGGCGGGCAAGCGCTTCACCCGCGAGTTCATCGAGCGGGGTTGAGGCCCGGGCTCACGCCTCCACGGCCAACCTGTCCCAGAGACCCACGACGACCCTCCTGTGCTCTGACCAGAGGCGCTCCAGGGCGTCCCCGCGGGGCGTACCCCTGAGCCCGGAAGGCCTGGGCGCCCAGAGCCCGTCCAGTTCCTCCAGGAGAGCTCCGCCCCAGCCCTTGGCGGGGGGCCTCTGGAAGCGGAGCCTGGACCGGTGCAGGAACCCCTCCATGAAGGTTCTGGCCTGGTAGAGTTCCCGTTGGGAGGGGGCCTCGAGGGCCCCCGCGGCCTGCAGCCGTGTGAGGAGGCCCGTGAACCCTCCGGGACCCGGCCTGAGGCCCGCGCGCACCTGGAGGACGAAGGCGAGCAGATCTTGGTGGAGCAGGCCTCCCGGGTGGAACTTGAGGGCGCCTTCGAAATCGGGCGCGGCCTCGAGCCGCCGCCTCAGATCCATCAGGCCTGCCAGGTCCGCCGCCGAGAGGCCCCGGGCGAAGGTCCGCCCCCAAGCCAGGTCGAAGGCCTCCCGGCCAAGATCGAGGTCCCCCGCCACCGGCCGGCCCTTGAGGAAGGCCACGCGCTCCCACCCCTGTGCGGGGCCGGCGAAGTAGGCGGCGAATGCGCCCAGCGACTGGACGGGCGGCCCCGAGGCGCCATAGGGGCGCAGGCGGAGGTCGGCCTCGTAGAGGGACCCGTGCCGCGTCATGGCGGCGAGCGCGCCCGCCATCTCTCGCACCACCTGTCCCTCGGCCCGCGCCGAGCGCACGGGATCTTCGGGCAGGACCCAATCGTCCCGCTTCACGAACACGAGGTCCAGGTCGGAGCGGGGATGCATCTCGCGGAAGCCCTGCCTCCCGATGGCCACGAGGCCGAGGCCCGAGAGCAGGCGCCCCGGCTCCAGCCCCTCCCGGACTTCCACCGTCGCGCAGGCGCCCTCGAGCACGTGCCTGCAGACTCGGTCCGCGAGGTTCGTGTGGACCCGCCACGACCAGGCGATGGGCTCGCCGAGGACCACCTCCCGCGCCTGGGCCAGCAGGAGGACCTCCTTCTGCCAGCGGCGCAAGGCATCGGGTCCCGCCTCGGGCTTCGGGGGCTCCTCGAGCCGGCGCTCCACGTCGCGCATGGCGTCGTAGCTCAGCAGAGACACCAGCGCGGGCATCCGGACGAGGGACTCCGTGAGGCTCTCGCTCTGGTTCGCCAGGCGGAAGAGGAGGCGGGGAAGCCGGGGGCGCTCCAGGAGCTCGGCGAGCGCCCCGGGCTCTCCCGCCAGGGCCTGCACGAGACGGTTCAGGGCCGCCAGCCCCTGGTGGGGGTCGCGGGCCCTCTCGAACTCGCCCCTCAGAGAGAAGTGGATCCGGACCAGGTTGTCCTTGCGCTGCGGTGTGAGGTGGAGAGCGAGCGCGCCGTAGATGCCCGCGAGGAGGGGAAGGGCCCGCCGCGGATCCTGGAAGCGACCCGCGCGCAGGACCGCGAGCATGCCCTCGGGAGAGAGCATGGAGGCCACCACGTCCTGCTCGGCATCGTGGCCCTCCAGCTCCTCCATGGTCCTCAGGAAGAGCTCGCGAAGTTCGGATCGCGCGCGGCCGACGGCGTCCTGCGCCTCCTCGGGACGCTGGTGCCCGAGGAAGCGCGCCAGCGGCCACCAACCCTCGGGCTCCGCGGGAAGCTTGTGCGCCTGCCGCATGTGCTGCACTTGGACCCAGTGCTCCGCCCGCCTCAGGAGCACGTAGTGCTGGGCGAGGACCGCCTGCCGAGCCGTGGAGAGGAGCCCCTTCTGCGCGAGCTTGCTGAGGGCCAGGAGGGTGTGGCCCTCTCGCACCCAGCGGTCCGAGGGCCCGTGGGCGAGCTGGAGCGCCTGAACCGCGAACTCCGCGTCCCGGATGCCCCCGGGGCCGTCCTTCAGGTCCTCCCCGGCCGCCCGCCCGAGCTTGCCCTCGCTCATGGCACGGCTCCGCCGGACCTGCCTCGCGATGCCCGTCCACGAGTAGGGCTGGTAGACAATCTCCTCCATGTCTCGGAGGAACCGTGCGCCCAGCTCCTCGTCACCGGCGCAGGCCCTCGCCCTGATCCACGCCTGGCGCTCCCAGAGCTCCGCCCACTCACGGTAGTACGCCAGGGCGACCTCGGAGGGGAGGGTCAGCTCCCCGTCGCGCCCCCGAGGCCTCAGGTTCATGTCCACGCGCAGGCTCGGACCGTCGGGCGTGGTCTTGGTGACGAGAGAGACGGCGGACCGAACCCAGGCGTCGAAGAAGGCGCTGTTGGGCCTCCCCAGATCCGTGGCGCCCTCTCCCCCGTAGAAGGCGACGAGGTCCACGTCGGAGGAGTAGTTGAGCTCCCGTCCCCCCATCTTGCCCAGGGCGAAGAGGGCCATGCCGCAGGGCGCGGGCTTGCCGTCCGGGGTGAGCGCCATGGGCAGGCCCAGGCGCTCCCGCAGGGGCTGGAAGGTGAGGTTCAAGCCCTTGCGGAGGAGCACGTCGGCGAGGGACGTGAGCTCCCGCGTGAGCGATTCGAAGGAGAGGACGCCGAGCACGTCCTGGAGGAGGATGCGCGCGCTCTGCAAGGCCCGGAAGGCCGCTAGGGCCGAGGCGTCGTCGGCCCAGCGGTCCAAGAGGAGGAAGCGCGCCAGAGCCTCTTCCATCCCCTCCAGGCCGAGGCCTCCCGAGGTGCCCACCTGCGTGGAGAGATGCGCGAGCTGGGCAGGGTGGCGCATGAGTGCAAGGAAGAGGGCCTCGCTGCTCCCTGCAAGATAGGCGAGATGCAGGAAGGGGGACTCGCCCTCGGGGGCGCCCACCTCGTCGAACCACCGGCCCAGGAGGGCCGACGCGGCCTCGGGGTCGGGCAGCCGCTCCCGGTGCGCCGACCAGAGCCTCGCCTGGGCGGGGGTCCAGCGGGGGTCTGCGTCTCGGGCGGCGGTCATGGGCTCAGTTTAACCCCACCCGCCCCACCGGAGATCGTCGTT
>JGI20214J51088_10003721_pt1 | contig 10039 bp, 8 predicted proteins | sample WetSurMetagenome_FD_51088 | JGI IMG/M metagenome (IMG submission 51088) | reverse complement strand
GCAAAATCAATTTCTTCTTTTGTAATAACTAACGGTGGGGCAAATCTGATAATATCTCCGTGAGTTGGTTTTGCAAGTAATCCATTTTCTTTGAATTCAAGGCATACATCCCACGCTGTTTTTCCTGATTTGGTTGGTTTGATTACAATTGCATTCAATAATCCTTTACCTCTAACGAGAGTTACAATTTCTAAGTCATCAACAATTTTTTGCATTTCCTGCCTGAAATATTTTCCCATCTTTTCAGCATTCTCTGAAAGCTTTTCTTCTTTAAGTACTTGAAGAGAGGCTATTGCAACTTTTGCTGCTAAAGGATTTCCACCGAAAGTCGAACCATGCTGTCCTGGTTTTATCGTTAACATAATTTCATCATCAGCTAAAACTGCAGAGATCGGCATAACTCCACCAGATAAAGCTTTACCAAGGATCAAAACATCGGGTCGGATATTTTCGTGATCGCAAGCAAGAAGTTTACCAGTTCTGCATAATCCGGTTTGAACTTCATCTGCGATGAATAAAACATTTTTTGATTTGCAGAGATCGTATGCTTTTTTCAAATATCCTTCATCAGGAACCATCACTCCAGCTTCACCTTGGATTGGTTCAACTAAAAATGCGCAAACATTTGGATCCTGAAGTGCTTTTTCAAGAGCAGTAATATTATTAAATGGAATTAATTCTATTCCCGGCAGATATGGTCCATAACCATCTTTGCAATCTGGATCGTTTGAAGCAGAAACGGCCATCATCGTACGTCCGTGAAAATTACCTTCGCAGAAAATAATTTTTGCTTTATTTTCCGGAATACCTTTAACTGCATATGCCCATTTTCTTGCAAGCTTGAAAGCTGTTTCATCACCTTCGACACCTGTATTCATAGGTAGAACTTTATCGTATCCAAAATATTCTGTTATATATTTTTCATACTCACCGAGACAGCTGTTATAAAATGCACGTGAAGTTAGAGTAAGTTTTTGAGATTGTTCAATAAGTGCATTAACTATTTTCGGATGGCAATGTCCCTGATTAACTGCTGAATATGCTGAAAGAAAATCGAGATATTTTTTACCTTCAACATCCCACACCCAGACACCTTTTCCTTTGTCTATTACAACATCAATGGGATGATAATTATGAGCACCGTATTTATCTTCTAATTTTATGAAATCTTGTGAAGTCATGTCGTTTCCTTGGTTAATGTTTAAAATTGTGATGCAAAATTACGAGCGATACAGAAGACTTCCAATGTAATTGTAATTCTTTCACCTAAACGGAGCTAATTTTTGTAACTTTAATTGATTGAGAATTTGATAATTTTATAAGAGATTTTATGGAAATTGATTTTTCTTCAATCTGGAATATGAAAGACGGAGATTGTAATATTGTTGAATTCTTTAGTCAGTTAAGAAAGAGAAATAGCCGTACGAATTCGCTTTAAGATAAAATAATTTTGTTAAAGGAATAAAAATGAGATCATTGACTTTACTTTTTACATTTATAATAATTTCTCAGCTGGCTTTTAGTCAACAGGCTGACAGTGTTTTTGTTACTTTTTATTATCATCCTGCGAATACTCCAACAAATGTTTATTTACCCGGAGAGTTTAATGGCTGGGTAATTAACAATCCCAGTTCATTAATGAATTATGATGCAAATACAAATACATGGTACAAGACAGTAAAGTTAAGAGTCGGAGGGCCAAATCCACTTCCTGCACCATTTAGTATCCCGGGTGCTTATCAATACAAAATTAATGATGGTACATGGTTTTCTGACCCTTTAAATCCAAGACAAAATCCAAACGATAATAACAATTCATATTTGTTCATCCGGAATCCGACTATTCACTATCTGCTTCCGAATTCTACTATTGCTTCTGGGATTATCAGAACAAGATTTCCAGAGATCACTGCCTATCTGTTTCCATCAATTTCATCGTCTGTTGATACAAGCACAATTAAAATAAAAATTGATGAAGATGATTACACCGGAATCGGAGATTTATATAATCCATCAACAAAAAAGATTTCTTTCACACCACCAACTCCACTCGGTGATGGTGAACATCAGTTAATACTTTATGCTGAAAGCACGGTTGGAACTTCAAGTGCTGATACAACAACATTCACTGTTCAGGCAAATGTAATTCAATTTTTAACTCTTCAATCTAAAACATGGAAAAATAATTGGCGAATTCAGGCAGCTATTTTTGATGAGACAGGTGGGTATGATACAACTGTTACTTCAGCACAATTAAAAAGATTTGATTCGACCTGGACAGTATCAATAAATGATGGAATATTGGATACAGTTCTTTTTCTTCTTGAGGGAAATAACAAATATGTTTTGGAAGCAGTAGTTGGAAGTCAAACTCAAACTTCAGATACTCTAAATATTATTAGAGATGTTAATCATAATCCAAATGCAGAAATTGATATTACACAAAATGGTAACATCCTTACATTAAGCGGTGCAAACAGTACTGATCCTGATGGTCAGTCACTTACATATTTCTGGGAACAACGTCCAGGAAATCCGCAATCACTTGGAATAACTGGCCAAACAACAGAAGATGTAATAGTAAATAAACCGTCTGTACCTGGTGAATACTATTTGTCTTTGATAGTCGGAGATCCGGATATGAATCTTGATACCACAGAAACATTTTTTGTTGTCATTCAGGATAGTGAAAATGTTAAGGTTTCTGGTTATGCAGATAATCCTGATTGGGTAAAAGATGCAAGAATTTATTTATTGTTTTTCAAAGCATTTACTCCTGCTGGAAATATTCAGGCTGCAATTGCAAATCTCCCGTATATCAAAGCAATGGGATTCAATACGATCTGGGTTTTGCCAGTTACAGAAGTTCCAGGAAATATGGATAATCAAGTAAACATCGGCTATAACATTATAGACTTTATGAAAGTCGAAACTTCTTATGGCAGCGATCAGGATTATAAAGATTTTGTAAACACTGCACATCAAATCGGATTAAAAGTGATTCAGGATATTACTCCAAACCATACTGGAAGAGAACATCCATTTGCGCAGGAAGCATTGCTTTATGGCGATTACTCTCAATATTGGAATTACTATCAAACACAATTCATAGCTCATAATACTAATGGGCTTGGGCAATGTGTCACGTCCCAGGGAATATATTATTATTGTGGATTTAGCGATGCACTCTTGAATTACAACTGGAGTGATCTTGATGCAAGAAAATATATGATAGATGTCTATGATTACTGGGTGAGAGAATTTGGAATAGATGGTTATCGCTTTGATGTTTATTGGGGACCACATAGAAAATATGGTGAAGTCAATATGGGCACACCTGTCAGAAATTCTTTGAAGCACATTAAACCCGATATCTTACTTCTTGGTGAAGATGATGGAACTGGTGTCGGTACTGAACTCATTTATGCAGACCGTAATGGTGGATTAGATGCCAGCTATGATTTTGCTCTATACTTTAATGCGATTCGTAGTTTTAATTTTACTTCGACTGGTGTGAATACCTTACACTCACAATTAAATAACGGCGGTTTTTATCCCGGCGAAAATTCTTACTTTATGAGATTTATGGAGTCACAAGATGAAGACCGCATAAGTTATTTCTATAATTCATTTGAAAAGACGATGCCGATGGCAACAGTAATTTTCACTGCACCGGGAATGCCGATGATGTATAATGGGCAGGAAGTTGGATATGGAAAAGGAATTAATAGTTCTATGGATGAAAGAAGAAGAGGAATTATTGATTGGAATTTTGGAGGAAGAGATTTACTAACTCCACACTACCAGAGAGTTGCACAAATCCGTTCACAGTTTCCAGCATTTTCTCAACACAAGCTTGATACAAATAACGATGGACAAGTAAATTCTTCTGACGAGTCTGATTTTGACAGAATCACAACTACTGATGGACTTGTTTATTCGTTTCTCCGACCGTGGAAAGATTCAAACGGATTGACGGTGGTAAACTTCAGCAGCAGCAGTAAAACAGTTACAATGAATCTGGCGACAGCTAATTTAAAATTTACGGGTGGTTTCATACAGGGAAATACATACTGGATAAACAATTTATATTCTGATAACAACACACAGGTTCTCGGAAGTGAATTAGCAAACTTTACTGTCACGTTGCCTGCCTACGGTTCAGCGATTTATACAATTTCAACAAATGAAGAAACGGTAGTTCTTCCAGCAATTCCGCCGATTGTTTCTGTAGATGATGAATTGACTTCTGTACCGGAAAATTATAATCTCTCTCAAAATTATCCGAATCCATTTAATCCTTCAACTATGATCAGGTATAGCGTTACTAATTCTGAATTAGTCCGCATCAAAGTCTATGATATTCTGGGAAGAGAAGTAACATCATTAGTGAATGAAATAAAGCAGCCCGGAACTTATGAAGTTCAATTTGACGCTTCTGGTTTAGCAAGCGGTATATATCTTTATAGAATTGAAAGTGGTTCTTTTATTCAAACGAAGAAGATGATACTACTGAAATAGTTATGAATTAATTGTAGGTCTTTTTTTCAATATAATATTTTTAAGAATGTAAATTGAGTATTTGTTCAAATAGTTCGCACCTTAACTAGGGAGAACTCCAATGAAAAAAAATAGTATAATTCTTTTAGAGCTCTTATTTACAGCATTCATATTCCCGCAGGAACAATTCACAGAACAAACATCAATATCTCTAACAGGAGTTGGGAATAGTAGTGTAGCATGGGGGGATTATGATAATGATGGTGATCTTGACATATTGCTGACTGGATATACTGGATATCCCTCCGCTCCAAGATCTGAAATATATCGCAATAACGGTAACAACACATTCACAAAACAAACATCAATATATCTAACAGGAGTTGATTATAGCAGTGTAGCTTGGGGAGATTATGATAATGATGGCGATCTTGACATACTGCTTACTGGGGCCGGTGCTGGTCCATCTAAAATATATCGCAATAATGGAAACAACTCATTCACAGAACAGACTGGAATATCTCTAACAGCGGTTTCCTATAGTAGCGTAGCTTGGGGAGATTATGACAATGATGGTGATCTTGACATATTACTGACAGGATTTTCAGACTCCATTGGTCTTCGAGTATCTAAAATATTTCGCAATAACGGAAACAACATATTCACTGAGCAAACATCAATTTCTCTAGCAGCAGTTTACTATGGCAGCGTAGCCTGGGGAGATTACGATAATGATGGTGATCTTGACATATTGCTGATTGGAGCTATAAACATCAGCAATGGTCAAGCAGTATCTAAAATATATCGGAATAACGGAGATAACACATTCACCGAGCAAACATCAATTTCTCTCGCAGCAGTTTATTATGGCAGCGTTGCCTGGGGGGATTATGATAATGATGGTGATCTTGACATTTTACTTACCGGATGGTCGGGCGTTCTAACATCTAAAATATACCGTAATAACGGAGATAACACATTCACCGAACAAACAGGAATATCTTTAACAGGGGTTTGTTATAGTAGTGCGGCATGGGGGGATTATGATAATGATGGTGATCTGGATATCTTACTCACTGGATACATAAACGGTGGTTCAGTTTCTAAAATATATAGAAATGACGGAGATAATACATTCACAGAACAAACATCAATAGATTTAATACCTGTTCAATCAGGAAGTGTTGCCTGGGGAGATTATGATAATGATGGTGATCTGGATATACTATTAACTGGATGGACAGGTGGTCCAACTGTGTCTAAGATTTACCGTAACAATAATATAACACCAAACACACTCCCAATTACTCCCTCAAACTTACAGTCAGTAGTTAGCGGTCAGGATGTAACCTTCAGCTGGGATAAAAGCACAGATAACGAAACTCCACAAAATGGATTAAGATATAATCTGGTTATTGGCAATGCACCATATGCAGTTAATATATTATCACCAATGTCTGATAGAAATACAGGCTACAGGCGAGTAGTAAATCTTGGCAATTCAAACAACAATAGCTGGACGATTGTCGGTCTGGAACCAGAACAAATCTATTACTGGAGTGTTCAAGCCATAGATAATTGTTTTGCTGCTTCTGATTTCGCACCAGAACAATCTGTACTTATAACATCTGTTGAAGATGAAGAAATAAATAAAACACCTACTGAGTATGAATTAACTCAGAACTTTCCCAATCCTTTTAACCCGACAACAACCGTTCGTTACAGCATAATTAAACCTGGCTTAGTGCGGATTATAATTTATGATATCATGGGCAAAGAAGTAAAGACGTTAGTAAATGAATTCAAGCAAGTTGGAACCTATGAAGTACAGTTCAATGCAAGTGAAATAGCAAGCGGAATTTATCTTTATAGAATTGAAAGTGGTTCTTTTATTCAAACGAAGAAGATGATATTATTGAAGTAATTTGGAAGCCTTTTTCATTTTGTTAACTGAGCAAGCATTACAGCCGAGGCTGATGCAACATTCAGTGATTCTGCATTTCCGATTTTCGGGATATATATTTTTTTGTTACTGACTTTTTCAATTTCTTTTGACGGTCCGTGAGCTTCGCTGGAAAGGATTAGTGTTTTCTTCTTATCACTTTTGTAGGCAAAAACATTTTCGCCTTCAATATCAGAACATAGAATTTCAAAACCAATTGACTTCAAATCATTTAAATGGTCAGTGGAAATATTATCAAAGATGTTTACGTGGAAAACTGATCCCATCGTAGAACGTATCACTTTTGGATTTGTATAATCAACAATATTCTCGCTCAAGAAAATATTTTTTACACCGAACCAATCACAGTTCCTTAATATCGTCCCGAGATTACCAGGATCGGAAATACTATCGAGCATTACAATAATTTTTTCATCTGAAAATAAATCAAGTGAAAATTTTAGCTCGGGTTTCACAAATATTGCTGCAATTCCTTGTGGTGTTTCGGAATCGGATAATTTTTCAAACTCTTTTTGCTTCAGAATTGCAAATTGCTTCTTTGTATCTTCTAATCTTTTAACAACTTCTTGATTCTCATCAATAAATTTTTTCGTAACGAAAATTATTTCACACGTGTGATTACTGGTTAATCCTTCAAAGACAGACTTTTTACCTTCAACAATAAATTTATTTTCTTCTTTGCGATGCTTCTTAATTAGCAGCGAAGAATAATATTGGAGTTTATTTTTTGAAATCATAAAAGCTTATCGTAATTCTGTTTTTGCTCAGATGTCTGTCCTTTATCAAGTTCCTGTAAATATTCATAGGTATAAATTCCAGTGTTATGTCCATCTTTCCAGGTAATCTGGATTGCATACTCCCCAACAGTCTCAATGTTTTTAATCATATGCATTTCAGGTGTAATCATTTTTTTTGCTGGTGATCTGTAAGTTTTTAACAGCACGGTTTCACCTCTGCAAGTTGCACAAGGACATTCATCTCTCAAATATTTCAAACCAATAATACTTATACTTTCATCTTCCCACATAATTTCGAGGGCTGACTTATCTTTTATTTTTATTGTTTTTGGGATCACCATATCTCCGAAAATTTCATTATTGAATAATCAATTTTAACCAAATTGACGTAATCATTCAATTATATATATAACTTATTAAATGGTTGTTTGGTATTTTTATCTTGTAAAATGAATAAAATTTTTCTACTAACATGAGTTATCCAATGAATAATCACCAAAGATGCACTCAATGGAGTTATTAATATTTGAAATAATAATGTTCATGGCTTCCATTTTCTTTGCTGCTTTGATAACAGCAAGTGAAATTGCATTGTCTTCTTTTGGAGAAAACAAGATTGAAGAATTAAAAGAAAAAGGGGATAAGATATGGGAAAAGTTTTATTTAGTCCATAAAAATCCCGAACCATTTTATGGAACAGTTCATTTACTCTCGCTTACATTTTTAATTTCAGCTGTTGTATTCGGGTTTCTATTAAGTGTTAAGTTGATAAGTCCCGGAATCGTAAAACTTGGGATAAGTATTTATGAAGATTACTTAAGCTTATTTTTTTCATTTGCCCTGACCATCATTTTAATCACTTCAGTGCTAACGATATTCTGCTTTCTAATTCCCAAAGCCATTGGTTTCAAATATGCTGATATACTTGGAAGAAATTTTGTAATAGTTCTAATTCCGTTATCAAAACTATTTATTGTACCGGCAAGATTATTAAACTCATTCAGTAATTTCTTACTTCTACCTATTAAAGAAAAAACAAACTTTGCTCAAGCAAACCCCTCGGAAGATGAAATACTGGATATATTTCAGATGGTGTTAAATCAGGTGCGATAGATGAAAAAGAAGAGATGATTATTAAAAATATTATTGAGTTTAATGATTTGAAAGCAGGTGAGGTTATGGTTCCGCGAACCGAAATGATTTCGATAGATATTAACGAATCAAATGAAAATCTTCTTCGAAATATTATTGTGAAAGGACACACGCTTATACCTGTATATGAAGATTCAATTGATAACATTCTCGGTATACTTCATAGTAAAGATGTAACCAGGTTATTATTGGAATCGGGTTCGATAGCTTCAGTTAAATCATTGATCAGACCAGCTTATTTTATTCCTGAAACTAAATTGATTTCTGAAATTCTTTCCGAGATGCAGCAAAGAGGTGAGCGACTCGCGATTGTATCTGATGAATATGGTGGAACCGAAGGTGTTATCACAATTGAAGATATACTCGAGGAAATAGTCGGTGAAATAAAAAACGACACAATAGTTGAACAAAAAAAATATTATAAATTTCCTGACAATAAATATTTTGTATTAGGGTCTATGCAGATAGATGAATTTAACGAAGTATTTAACCTGACACTCCCAGAATCTGATGAGTATAATACTGTAGCAGGATTTATTGCAGAGAAATCTGGTAAAATCCTTAGTCTAAATGAAACTGTAGTTTATGAAAAAGTTAAGTTTGAGTTGATTAAAAAAATCAGACAGAAGATGGTGCAATTCAAAATTTATTCTGATGAGATTGAATTCAGAGAAAGAGAAAAAGAAGAATAAAGAATAATACTTGTAAGAAACAAGATAAGTAATTCATAGTTGGATTATTTTTTTTATCCTATTCAATTATATCAATTTAGAGTAAATCTTAATTAGGATATTTCCCAATCATAATTTTTAGAATAGAAATATACTCGAAATGAAAAAGACATTTGTCTTATCAGCTTTTCTGATAATAATTTTAGTTTACTTTTTTTATCCCGAAAAAGTAGTCACATTTCCTCCCGGAATAACTTCTTCCGATCAGCCTAAGCAAACAAATTTAACGGAGACAAAAGTATGGACTGTCGGAGAATTTAAGATTGAAGCCCTTGCTGAATACGATATCAAAGCAAGAGTATTAAGTCGGAATAATTTTTCAACAGGAATCGAAAGTGAATTATCTCCATTTGATTTAGCACTTGGATGGGGACCAATGTCCGATCAAAGCGTAATTGATAAGATTGATATCTCTCAAAGCAACAGGTGGTATCATTGGAATGCTGATGTTCTACCGATACCAAGTCGAGAAATAAGTTTAAATAGTGCAAATGTTCATATTGTTCCAAAGGATGAACAAGTTGAAGAAAAGTTTGACGAAGTTTATAAAGGAAGTTTAGTTGAAATGAAAGGTTATCTGGTAAGAATAACTAAAGATGATGGTTGGCGCTGGGTAAGTTCATTAACACGCAATGATACTGGTGGTGGTTCATGTGAATTGTTCTGGGTTGAAGATTTGGAGATATTTGATAAATAAATTTTGAGAATTATTTATTTCTTGTTTAGATAGTATGAAAGTGGTAATTTTGGCTTACAAAAAATGCTGGTGTAGCTCAGCTGGTAGAGCAGCTGATTTGTAATCAGCCGGTCGGCGGTTCGAATCCGTTCACCAGCTCTCAAAACCCCGGAAATGAATAATTTTCGGGGTTTATTATTTTAAATATTTTTCGAAATGTTAATAATTAAATATCGGCCAGTCGGCTGATCTTTAGAAGGAATCTTCTAAAAGAGTCTTT
>JGI20214J51088_10003720_pt1 | contig 10042 bp, 8 predicted proteins | sample WetSurMetagenome_FD_51088 | JGI IMG/M metagenome (IMG submission 51088) | reverse complement strand
GTTGGCGCCAACTGCGGGACAACCCTGGAGAACATGGAAAAGATCCAGCAGGAATATGCCGCCGCGGATCATGGTTTCCCGCTGTGGGCCAAGCCGAATGCCGGCCTGCCGCACCTGGTGGAGGGCGTGACGGTTTTCGATGTGACCCCCGGGCAGATGGCCGAATATGCCGTGAAGTACGTCGGTCTGGGCGCGCAGGTGGTGGGCGGCTGCTGCGGCAACATGCCGGAGCATATCGCGGCGATCGCGAAAGCGATCAAGTAAAGAAATGCTTTAAACACAAAGGCCACAAAGGATCGCGAAGGAAAACCACACGAAGGGAAACAACAAGAAAATGCCTTTGATCATGCAACGGAGGAAACAGCCTGTTCTGAAGACAGCCGCATGCCTGGGCTGTCTGATGCTTTTAATCCTGGCGGGCTGCGGCGGAACGCCAGCAAGCCTGGCAAACCCCTCCCCAAATTCTTCCCCTACGGGGACAAGTCCGACTTTGGTGAGGGGAGATGCCAGCCAGGTTCCTCCCACGGCTGCTCCCAACAGCACTGCCACGAAAGTCCCAACTCTCGTTGTCACTGAAATTACGGCCTCCCCCGCCGCCACGCTCAGTCCAACCGCGCTTCCGCCGGATTTCTGGCAAAAATTGCCGGTCATCCCGGAACAGGTCAGTCCACGGGTGCGTGAAATTTATCTGAGCGGGCTGGCCATGGGGAACAACCCGCGCATTTTCTCCCGCATCGGCGACTGCGCCAGCGCGGCCCCGGCTTTCATGGTGGGCTTCGACCNCAACTACAATTTGGGGGAGTACAGCTCGCTTCAGCCTGCCATTGATTATTTTAANGGTTCCTTCCAACGTCCCAGCCTGGCTGCCAAGGCCGGCCTGAACAGCGCCGGCCTGCTGACCACCNTGTGGACCGGCGAGCAGTGCCAGAAAAACGAGTCCCTGCTGGACTGCCAGTACCGGCTGGACCAGCCCAGTTTTGCCATCCTCGCCATCGGCACCAACGAAGCCTATTACGTGAAAATGAGCCCGGGTTCCTTCGAGCGCAACATGCGCCTCATCCTCGACGATACGATCAGCAAGGGCATCGTGCCCATCCTGGGCACCAAGGCGGATGATGTGGAGGGCGACGGCTCCATCAATGCCACCATCGCCCGCCTGGCCCTGGAATACCAGCTGCCGCTGTGGAACTTCTGGCTGGCGGCCCAGCCGCTGCCCAAAAATGGCATGGCCGACCCGGAACATCTCAGTTCTGTTTCTTATGCCAATTTTACCGATTTCACCATTCCGGACAGCCTGAAATACGGCGTGCAGATGCACAACCTGACCGCCCTGCAGATGCTGGATTTCCTNCGCCGGCAGTTNGCGGTGAACCCTCCAGGGGAGGTCACGCCAGCCCCTGCATCCACGCCCTAAGCGGCTCAAGAGCTTAAGCAGAAAGGGTCAGGTCATGGATCCAAAGATCGCCGCCCTGTTCAACAAGGATATCCTGGCTGCGGCCTGCCAGCGCTACGATATCGCCCCCAATGCCATCCGGCTGTTGGACGGATTCGAGAGTTTCATTTACGAGTTCAGCCGCCCGGATGGCGAATACATCCTGCGCATCGGCCACAGCCGCCGGCGCTCGCTGAATCTGATCCGGGGCGAGGTGGACTGGATCAACCACCTGTCTGACGGTGGAACGAGCGTCGCCCGGGCGGTATTCTCCTCGGCCGGGAACCTGGTCGAGCCGGTCGATGACAGCCTGGGCGGACAATTCCTGTGCACCGCCTTTGTCAAGGCGCGTGGCGGGACTGCCGGGAAGGGGTACATGAACGAGCGCCTGTTCATCAATTACGGCCGCCTGCTGGGACGCATGCACGCCCTGGCCAAAACTTACCGCCTGCCTGAGCCAGCCTGGAAACGCCCGGAGTGGAACGACCCCAGCAATCTGTATGCTGACCTGTGGATGCCGGAAAAGTACGCCCACCTGCTGACCAAGTACCGGGAGCTTATGGCGCATCTCGCCTGCCTGCCGCGCGAGGCGGCCGGCTACGGGATGATCCACCAGGACGCCCACCTGGGCAACCTGTTCGTGGACGAAAACTACACCCTGACCCTGTTCGACTTCGATGACTGCGTATACGGGCATTTCATATACGACATTGCCATGGTCTTGTTCTACATCCAGGGCTGGGGAGGCGAGGATATCCCAGGTTTTATCGGGCGCTTCATGCCAGTCTTTCTGGAGGGCTATCGGGAGCACAACCGTCTCCAGCCATGCTGGCTGGCCGAAATCCCGTACTTTTTAAAACTGCGCGAGATCGATCTGTTCGCCACGATCCTGTTCAGTGATGGTGAGAATCCTTCCAACCCCTGGTCGGCGCGTTACATGACCGGCCGGCGCGAACGGATCGAGCAGGACAAGCCATTCATGGAATTCGACTGGGGATCGTTGGAAAAATACTTGTAGAAGAAAAATCAGGAAGGCGCGCTGACCGGCGCGCCTTCCTGGTTTATTAATCTCCGGACGAGTTGCCAAAGCAATCGTACGTTTTCCCGCCGGGGGTCGTGACAGTTACCGGCCAGGCCTCGCTTTGGAGCTTGTACTGCTTCAGGCTGGCCTGCACCGGTTTCAGGGCGGCCTCGCTCCAGAAGCGGGTCAGGGTGAAGGCGCGCCAGTCCGGCTTGGGCTGGTTCGAGGTCCGGTAGGCCTGGCAGGCCAGCACCGCCGCGGCCGCCTCCTGCGTCGCAGCCGGCAAAGCGGTCGACCGGTAGGCCTGAACCAGCGCCGGAACAGAGTCAGTCGAGAGCGACGCCAGGTAGGGCACATCCAGTCCTTCGCCCAGTGTGGCGCGGCGCACATTCTGGCGGACGATGCTGCCGTCCACGTTGGTCAGCACCAGCGTGGCAGCAAACGCGATGGAAGCCAGCAGGGCCGCCAGCGGGAAGAGCCGCTCCCTGCGCAGAAGTTCCAGGACCACCACAGCCGCCAGCAGTACGCCCAGCCAGATCATAAAGATGTGCGTGTACATGCGCAGGCGCGAGAAACCGTAGGCGGCCTCGTAGAGCAGCAGACGCTGGAAGGCCGAGACCAGCATCACTCCCACCAGCGCGACCATGCCGATCCCCAGCGCGGAGAAGGCCCGGCGCTGGTTCCGGCTTTGGCGCGTGACGATTGCGCTTAATCCCAGGAAGAGCAGCAGGCTGAAGAAGGCCACCGCCACCAGTTCGCCGAAACCGCGCCGGGCATATTCGGAGAAGGTGTAGCCCTGCACGCCGATATTGGTCTGCCCGCCAAAGAAATACTGGAACTGGATGACCACGAAGATGGCAAACAGGAGCACCACCGCTCCCAGCACCACGGCTGCCTCGGTGAAACCCAGAAACTGCGGCACAAGTGACTTTTCCGTGCCGGCAGCTTTCTCATCCTGGCTCTTCAGGGCGGCATGCAGGAACGCGCCCGCCAGGGCATAGGCTCCNATCAGGATATAAATGGCCCGGAACAGGTATTCCGGTAATTTCTCCAGCCGGAACAATTTGGCAAATTCATTCAGGCGCTGGGCAAAGACCAGGTCGGCCGAGCTCAACAGNGCCGCAAAAACAGCCACAATTGGCAGGGCGATCAAGACCCCGCGCAGGATGGCCCAGAAGCGTTTCCGCCCGGCCCGGGAAGGTGTCTTTTCAACCTCCATTGGCGCCTCCGCTGCGGCGGCCTTTTTCATTTCGGACCGGAACATCAGCGGCCTGGCAAGCAGGCTGCCGATCAAGCCGGCAAATTTTGCCACGTAATCCGTCAGGCTGTACCGGGGCCAGTACCCGCCCAGGAAGCTGACGGTCAGCAGGGCCATCAGACCAAGTGTACAGACGAATGAAAGGAACAGGCTGAGCGGTTCCTGGCGGAGCAAGGTCATGGCGGCAAAGAACAGGACCGGGAGGAGCAGGAGCAGGGATTTCCAGGAGGCCTTGAGACCGTTCAGGCCCAGCACCAGCAGACCGCCTGACAGGCACAGCAGCACGTAAAGGGCAAAGTTGAGGCCCTGGGCATGCTTCCAGAAAAGGAAATCAAAGAGCCAACCCAGCAGCAGGGCCGTGATCCAGAGTACGTTCGTGCGCTTCATAGATTCTCCTCGTAAAGAATTTCACCACAGGATACGCCCGGGTCTCTCGCAGGAACTGACACGCGCCTATCAAAAGGTATCAGCAAGGATTTTTGATCGTATGTCAGTATGGTGGAGTGGTGAAGAGACATCCTGCAAAAATCCGGAATGTGCAGGCGGCTTACGGGTGCGCTGAGCCGGGTTTTATGCTATCATAATCTTGAAGTTCCGTGGTCATGTTGCTGCAACTGATCCAGGTCGTTGGGCCGCCCGGGTCAGTCCCATTCAACCGGGTCTAGAAAAGGAGAGACGATCGATGCCTGCTCCCAAGAAATTAACCCCAGCCACTGCCAGCGCCAACCCGGCCGAACTACAGCCGGTCAGTCATTTTCGTCCCCACCCATGGCACGGGCTGGAGGTGGGCCANGCCCCACCCGAGCTGGTGAATGTATTTGTTGAAATCACGCCCTTCGACCTGGTCAAGTACGAAGTTGACAAAGTCTCGGGCTATCTGCACGTCGACCGGCCTCAGCGCAGTTCGTCCCAACCGCCGGCTTTGTATGGCTTTGTGCCGCAGACCTACTGCGGGTGGCGCGTCCAGCGCCTGTCCCCGAAGTCAAAGCGCGGGGATGGGGACCCGTTGGATATGTGCGTGCTGAGCGAGCGGGAGATCACACGTGCGGAGGTCATCCTGCATGCCCGCGTGGTCGGGGGGCTGCAAATGATCGACAAGGGTGAGGCGGATGATAAGATCATCGGGGTGCTGGAGAACGATTTTATCTGGGGGGAGGCGCGCGACGTTTCCGAACTGCCGCGGGTGCTGATCGAGCGGCTGGAGCATTATTTTCTGACCTACAAGCAGGTACCCGGCCAGCCTGCCATTGCTTCAATTGAAAAGGTGTATGGGCAGAAACATGCTTTACGGGTGGTGCGGGCTGCTCTGGAAGATTACAAGGAGAAGTTCGGCCAAGCGGGCTGAATGCCAGCCTGGCCGGGTTCAGCATGATAAATGTTTGCTTCCTATGCGGCCTCTATCGCGCCGACAAGATCATTGACCCGGCCGGCCGTTGAACAGACCGCCCGGCAACCAGCTTCCCTGCAGGGACTGCAGGGCCAGGCGGCCGGTTTCACATATATGCCCCTTTAAATCGGGGGCATTTTCATTAAAATGATCTTCTTACGAATCTGTTAATCTCAGATGACCTGCTTCCCCTTATACTGGGAGTATAGGAAAGGAGGACAGCATGTCGAACAGCTATGATCCAATCGATTCACTCGTGAGTGACTTAAAAAACAATGCGGGGTTCCTGGACCGGCTGTTATTTCCCAGGATCGGTCTCGTGCTTGGGGTCGTTGGTATTTTGGTTGCCATTATCTTTTTATTAAAGTAGGAACGCCCCTCCGGGTGATCTTCCCGTCCAATATCGAGTCAGTTCGCCGCGTAGATCGAAACAGTTTTTTCCGGAACAGACTGTTTATCTTAATAAAAAGAGTGTCTTTCAAGGGGGAAGAACATGAATGACCGTCCAGCAGATGGCCCGCACCAAGCCAGGCGCCAATCTGCTCTTTTGGTTAATCCATTTCGCATTTTGTGATTTCACGGTAAGATAGGGGGGAGAACTATTACCANCCAAACCAGATGGAAGAAAAAACTGATATCATCGNNGCTTTTTCCGAGATGGCTCCCCGTTATGAGCAGGTGGTCGATTCGGAATTAAACNGGTTTTGGGGTTGGAGCTATCAAGGATTTGTAAATCTTATCCTNGCCTCCACGCCAATCAGCCCGCAGGACATCGTTTTGGATGTCGCCACGGGCACGGGTGTCATCCCATACCATCTTGAAAAAGCCGGGCATCCTCACAGCCAGATCCATGGCCTGGACATCACATTTTCCATGCTCAACCATGCCAGCCGTCGTCTGGCCGGCCTGGATGGTCAAGTGAAACGAAACCTGGTCTGCGCTTCAGCAATGGATATGGCTTATGCAAAATCAACCTTTACGCAGGTCATTTGCGGGCTGGCAACCCATCACATGGACGTCGAGAAACTGCTGCTCGAATGTCAGCGCGTCCTGCAAAGCGGGGGGAAACTAACGCTGGCAGACGTGGGCGGTTCCAGCCTCTGGAAAGTCCCCGGGCTGAATTTCCTGCTCAGGGTGGTGGTCTTTGGCTATTTCTTAATGTTCGAAAATAAATCCCGGGCATGGGCAGAGGCCCGTGCAGTATCCAATGTTCTTTCCAAGGCTGAGTGGAACCTGATCCTGTTGGGCTGCGGATTCCGGAATATCGAGATCCAGGAACTCAGTTCCCGCTATTTCTGGGTTCCCGCGCCCCTGCTGATAAAAGCTGAAAAATAGAGGTGGCAGCATGCATAACTCCTACAAAATGATCGCAGAAGGCCGCAAGGATGAATTATGGAGGAAACATTGCGGATATCTCAGCCTTAGCCGCAAGGAATTCCGGGATATCCAAACGCGCCTGATGCTTGAGCAGATCAACCTGTTGGGTTCTTCAAGGATCGGGAGGATGCTCATGGGAGGGCAGGTTCCGACCAGTCTGGAGGAATTTCGCCGCGTAACGCCACTGACGGAATACGCGGATTACGGAGAGCTATTAAAGGATAAGAAAGAAGAAGATCTCCCCGAGAAACCGCATGTCTGGGCGCGCACATCCGGAAAAAGTTCCGACCTCGGGCCGAAATGGATCCCCTATACAAAGGCCATGTATGACGGCCTGAGCGAACCTGGCCTGGCTGCAATGATAATGAGTTCCTGCACGCATCCCGGAGAAGTAAGGATCGAACACGGAGACAAGTTCTTGATGGCTACCGCGCCGCCTCCATATTTGACAGGTCACATCAGCCGCTCTGTGGAAGAAAACCTGGAGGTGGTGTTCCTGCCTGACCTTAATCGGGGCGAGATCATGCCTTTCGGCGAAAGGATCGCCCTGGGTTTTAAACTTGCCATGCGCGAGGGGCTGGATTATTTTTTTGGGGTCTCGGCGGTCCTGGCAAGGATGGGGGAGCAGTTCGAACAACAAACCAGCAATACGTCTCCATCGAAGGAACTACTCGACCTGCGCACACTCTGGCGGCTGTTAAACGCTGTGGTCATCTCAAAGATCCAGAAGCGCAATATATTACCCAAAGACATCTGGCATCTCAAAGGCATCATTACGAGCGGGACGGATACTGAAATATATAAGGAACGGATTGAACATTACTGGGGCAAGAAACCGCTTGAGGGCTATGCCTGTACGGAAGCGGGTAACCTGGCAATGCAGTCTTGGAATTACAAGGGGATGGTGTTTTTCCCTGAAATTTGCTTCCTGGAATTCATCCCGCTGGAAGAGTATCAAAAAAACAAGGATGATCCTTCCTATTTTCCGAAAACCCTGCTATACGACGAGTTGGATCTGGGCATCTATGAATTGGTACTCTCCAACATCAATGGAGGCGTGTTGGTGCGTTATCGAATAGGCGATTTTTTTGAAGTGATCGCCAATGAAGACGAGCAGATCGGGTCGGTACTTCCCCAGGTGAAGTTCTACTCACGTTGTGACGATCTNATTGACCTGGGGAGTTTTATCAGGTTGACGGAAAGAGACATCTGGAAAGCGGTTGAGACGACCGGATTGAAGTACGTTGACTGGGTGGCTCAAAAACAGATCACGGCGACATATCCCACCCTGCACCTTTTTATTGAACTGGTCAGGCACTCAGATGTTCCGGAAGAACTCGTTCAGGAGAAGATCCGCCAATCGTTTTCCGACCGTTTTCCGGATTACAACGATATGAAAGAGATCCTGGGTATCGAACCTGTGGTCGTCACGCTCCTGCCGGTCGGGGCATTTGATGCTTATATGAAGGCCAAGGTGGCAGCCGGGGCCGATCTGGCGCATATAAAACCTCCGCACATGAAACCCTCCGACGCTATCCTGAGGAATTTATTCTCCAGTTCGATTGGATCGAATCCATAGATGCATTGGACGATTAGCACCTTCATAACCATTTTTGCCGCGCTCCTTTACGGGGTTATTTTTGCATTTGTGCTGGTCTTCAAGCCTTTCAACCGCCTGAGGCGGATCTTTGCATTTTATTTGCTGGCCATGCTGGTATGGTCAGGCAGCGCTTTCTTCACGATTTCAGGATTTGGAAATGTACTGGCCTGGTTCAGGCTGATGACCGCATCGCCAGTCATGATGACATTGGCCATCTTCTTCTTTATTCAAACCTTGTTCGGTTTGCGCCGGAAATGGTCAGTCCTGGCGATCCTGTATGGAATAGCCTCCGTCCTGATCACGTTGTTTACCAGCATCACGGTTCAATCCGCCTCCCTGAACCAAGCCGGGGATCTGAGCTATTCGTTGGGAGCTTACTTTCCCCTGGTGGCGGCCCCCGGATATTCCCTGGTCCTGTTTTGTGTGGTTGATCTGATCCGTGGATATTACCGGACGCACGACATCCAACAACGCAACCGGATCCGCTACCTGGCGATCGGGTTATCCATCACGGTATTCGCTTCCCTGATCAATTTCACGAAATATGGGAAATACCCCATCGATATCGCCGCGAACGGCATAACAGCGCTCCTGGTCGCCTATGCCATTCTCCGGCACCAATTGCTGGATATCCGGGTGGTCGTCCGCCTGGGCATTTTATATTCGATCACGACCGCATTCTTCAGCGCCATTTATTTCCTGACCATTTCCCTGGTTTTGAATGCCTTTCAGTTATTGACCGGAAAAACGGTTTTTCTTGTATCGATCCTGGTGGGCGTTCTAAGCGCGATCCTGCTTTCTCCGCTGCGTGACCTGGCCCAGGGCTGGATCGACCGGATCTTTTACCGGGATAAATATAATGCCGAGAAAATGCTCCAGGGACTCAGCCAGACGACCGCCAGCCTGCTGGACATCCGCAAGATCACAACCACGATCCTGTCCGAGATCAAAAAGACGATCCATATCGAAAATGGGACCATTTTGATCAAGCACGTCGATAGCGGGAATTTCCGGGTTATTGCGGAAGATGGTGAAAATAAATATTTCCCGCTCGGATTCCGCGCCGATCATCCCATTGTTACCTGGCTCTCCGAACATAATCAACCGCTCTTGAATCGCGATCTGCCCTTCATTCCCACCTTCAAGTCAATGTGGAAGGAAGAAAGGGAGGATCTGGAAAAATTCGATCCCGAGCTGATTCTCCCCTTAAATGTAAAGGGGGATCTGATCGGCATTATTGCATTAGGCAAAAAACTTTCCACCCAGCCTTTTACACAGGATGAACAACTGATCTTTTCCACCCTGGCCAACCAGACTGCTGTCGCGATCGAGAATGCACGTTTGTATGAAGAGCTCAGGACTTCCTTCATCCAGACCGTCATCGCCCTGGCGAATGCCATCGATATCCGCGATACCTACACCAATACCCACAGCCAGGAGATCGCCGACCTGGCTGCCAAAACTGCGCGCGCTCTGGGCTGTTCACTGGAAGAGATAAACGAAATTTATCTGGGCGGCCTGCTTCACGATATCGGCAAGATCGGCATCCCGGATACCATCCTGCAAAAAACCACCCGGCTGGAAAAAGAGGAATGGGACATTGTCCGTTCGCACCCCAACCTGGGAGCCGCGTTGATCGCTCCGATCAAGCGGCTGGCGGGTGTATCCCCGCTNATCGAGCACAGCCACGAACGCTANGATGGCCTGGGATATCCGCATGGCATCAAAGGGGAGGCCATTCCGCTGGGCGCCCGGATCATCAGCGTGGTCGATTCGTTTTCCGCCATGCAGGATAAACGTCCGTACAAGGAACCGTACAGCCGTGAAAAAATAGTCGACGAATTGAAACGAAATGCCGGCAAAATGTATGACCCGCGTATTGTGGATGTGTTCCTTAGCATTCTCACGGCGGAAGACAACATCTCCTCCCAGGTGACGAGGCCAATCGGCGCTTAGAACGAGTGGGG
>JGI20214J51088_10003719_pt1 | contig 10042 bp, 9 predicted proteins | sample WetSurMetagenome_FD_51088 | JGI IMG/M metagenome (IMG submission 51088) | reverse complement strand
AAAACGCCGAGAGAAATTATGCTAGAAAATAATTTATTAATTTAAAAAACCGAGGCACAAAAAATTGCACTTCGGGGGTGAACTGGCGCAAATTTAACTACTATAGTAGTATCATATTAAACTAATTTTGTCAATATAACTATAAAAATATGGCTAAAATTACACTTAATATCGGCGGGATGGATTGTGCTTCGTGCGCGATGAACATCAGCCGAAATTTAAAAAAACAAGCGGGCGTCGTTTCGACAGACGTCAATTATGCCAATAAAAAAGCTTATGTCGAATATGACGAGACTAAAATCGGCTTAGATAAAATAAAGGAAGTGATCAAAAAAACTGGGTACGAAGTTTTAGAAGATGGCACGACTAACGATCATTTACACACCCCGTCCGGCCAGGGGCCGTCCACCCCTCTCAAGAGGGGAATAGATTGGTTCACGGTTAAAGTCATATTGGCGTTGATCTTTACCGCTCCCCTGCTTTCCCGAATGATCTGGCATTGGGAAATACCGGGTGGTGATTTTGGTGTTTCTAATACTGATTGGCTGCAAATAATTTTGACCGCCTGCGTGGTTTTTATTTTCGGCTGGCAATTCCACCAGAGCGCGGGCAAACAGATCATTCGCGGACAATTCAATATGGATTCGCTGATCTCGCTTGGCACTTTAACCGCCTTTTTTTACAGCCTCTGGGCAGTCTTTGCGAACAAGCCGATGTATTTTGAATCCGCCGCCTCCATCGCCGCTTTAATTTTATTGGGCAAATATTTTGAGGCAAAAACTACTGGGCGAGCATCAGAGGCGATGAAAAAATTAATGGAGCTGGGCGTTAAAAAAGCTTTGATAATAAACGGGCAAGGATTAATCGCTGAAAAAAATATTAAAGATGTAAAAGTTAATGAAATTGCCATCGTTAAACCTGGCGAAAAAATTCCCTTAGACGGAATTATCATTAAAGGCTCTTCTGACATTGACGAATCAATGCTAACCGGTGAAGGTTTGCCGGTTGCCAAAAGTGTCAATGAAAAAGTTTTTGGCGGGACGATTAATAAAGATGGGCAGCTAAAAATTAAAATTACCCAGACGGGAGAGAATACTGTTTTAGCAAAAATTATTAAAACTGTGGAAGAAGCGCAAAGCTTCAAAGCGCCGGTGCAAAAATTAGCCGATACTATTTCGGGAATTTTCGTGCCTTCGGTCATCGGTGTGGCGATTTTAACTTTGATCGGCTGGCTCATTTACAGCCACAATTTTTCCATCGCTATCATCAATGCGGTGACGGTTTTGATCATCGCCTGCCCTTGCGCCCTTGGTCTGGCCACACCGATCGCTGTGATGATTGGCACTTCGGTGGGAGCGAGAAAAGGAATCTTGATCAAGAGCGGTGAAAGTTTTGAAAAAGCCAAAAAAATCGATACGGTGGTTTTTGATAAAACCGGAACTTTGACTCGCGGCGAGCCAAAACTTTACGAAATAACTCCGGCGGAAAATTATGCGCCAGAAAAAATTTTGAATATTGCCGCGCGCTTGGCCGCCGGATCAAATCATCCTCTATCGCGCGCGATCGCAATTTATTCGGGCAACGAAGAAAAATTTTGCGCCTTGAACAGAGAAGATGCGGACGAATTTCCTTTGCGGGCTGGCGGCGAACTTCCGAATTTAAAGAATATGCCGAATGACACATGCGAAGCGGAAAATTCATCGTCATCGGCTCGCACCAGCCTTAACACACCCCGGCCTACCGGCCACCCCTCTCGAGAGGGGAATTTTTCTAGCACCTCTGGTATAACAGAATATCCTGGTCGAGGGATTGGCGGCAAAATCGACGGACAGAAATATTTCTTGGGTAATTTAAGAATACTCTCGGAAAATAAAATTGATAAAACTTGGGCGGAAAAAATTTCCCAGGAAAAATCCGACGAAGGCGGCAGTTTATTATTTCTGGCTAAACCGGAAAAAATCATCGGCGCATTTTTATTACATGATGAATTAAAACCAACGGCCGAATCGGCGATTAAGAATTTGAAAAAAATGGAAATTGCCTCAATTATTATTTCCGGCGATCGCGAAGCGGCTGTGCGTTTCACTGCCGCGCAATTAAATGTCGATAATTTTTTTGCGGAAATTCTACCGGCAGAAAAACAAACTAAAGTTAAAGAATTACAAAGCACAGGAAAAAAAGTGGTCTTTGCCGGCGATGGTATCAATGACGCGCCGTCCTTAGTACAAGCCGACTTAGGCATTGCCATGGGTGCTGGTTCTGACATTGCCAAAGAGGCGGGCAATATCATTATCATGAAAAACGAGCCGATCAAGGTCGTTGAGGCGATAAAATTAGCGCGTAAAACTTTCGGCATCATCCAACAAAATCTTTTCTGGGCTTTCTTCTATAACATCGTCGCCATTCCGCTCGCCATTTTCGGCATTGCCAATCCGATCGTCGCGGCTTTTGCCATGATTATGTCGGACATTACGGTAATCGGGAATAGCTTAAGAATTTATAGAGATTAAAAAAATAAAACCCCTGCTGCGCTTGCATTAGGGGTTTTTGTAATTCATTACTTCGCCGTCTTTGTTCTGATTGTTAGGCTTTAGTCGCTAAATAATCGAATGCTTTTTGTACCGTAGTGATTGTGAACGCATCTTCACGGGGTATCTTGATATCAAAAGCATCCTCGAATTTCATTATAATTTCGATTTTATCCAGCGAGTCCGCGCCAAGATCATCGACGAAAGAAGCCTGGGGAACAACTTTATCCTCACTGACACCCAGCTTTTCCGCGATAATTTGTCTAATCTCTCTCTCGCCTTTTAGGTCTACCGTGTTTTCCTTTTTCATCCTGCCCTCTCTTTCTTGAGATAATGTTTACCGCTAACAAAACAAAGAACTATTGTTAATAAAACTAATCTTAATGGAACAATGGAAAAATGTCAAAATAAAAAGACCCTCTCGAGAAAAGGGCCTTTTTTATTTTATTTATTTCACTTTATAAGTAAGCACCACATCGTCGGTAATGTCCAGCGAGCCGCTTTGAATTGAAGCTGCCGGCGCCGGCGCTGATGCCACTCCTCCGCCCAAAGCTTTCATGTCATAAGTATTGGCGTAATAAATCGGGCCAACATTTTCCGTAACATTGATCAGTTTGCCTAATTTCAAACCTGATTGTCCGGCAATTGTTTTGGCTTTTTCCATCGCCTTAGTGATCGCTAAAGCGCGCGCCTGGGCTTTTAATTTATCTTGATCGTCAATTGTGAAAGAAACTCCGCCAGCCTGATTGGCGCCGGCCGCTATCGCCGCCTGAATCACGTCGCCGACCGTATTCAAATCACGAATTTTAACCGTAATGCCTTCAGTCAATTGATAACCTTGCAAAACAGTTTGCGTGGTAGTCATTGTACTGCCAATACCGATCGAAGAATCGGAAGACATTGGCCTGCTGGTGATAACCGGGTAATTATAAATAGGATTCAATTGATATTGATTGGTTTGGATATCCACTTTATCGATTTTCAATTTGGTGAGAGCATCAATGATTGCATTCATTTTAGTGTTACCGTCTTTAACAATGTCGCCGATATTCTTACTGATGGTCGATTGGACGCTAAAATCAACCGTGGCAATATCCGGCGGAGCGGTGATTTTCCCTTGTGCCGTAACCACAAATTGGTTCTGGTCGCTCTGGATAATTTTGTCACGCAGAATAGCCAGAACTCCCATAGCGATGACGCCTAAGACAAGCGCCAAGACGATAATCATCTTGAGCTTGCCGCCGTGAAAACATGTTTCTTGTTCCATAAAATTGGTTGATTAGTGAATTAATTAGTTATTTTATATTAATATAAACGAAAGATGTAATAAAAAATTACAGTTCATCTTTCACTTTCTCAAAATCCAACAGCCATTTTTTGTGCTTCAAGCCGCCGCGATAACCGGTAAGACCGCCTTTATTGCCGATCACCCGATGACAAGGAATGATGAATAATAATTTATTCTGGGCGCAGGCCGAGGCGACTGCCCGGGCCATTTTTTTGCCGCCGAGTTTTTCCGCCAACTCGGAATAAGAAAAAGTTTTGCCAAAAGGAATTTGCAAAAGTTCTTGCCAAACTTTTTTCTGCCAGGGGGTGCCGCCCAATTCCAAAGGTAAGACGAATTCTTTTCTTCCCTGATAAAAATATTCCTTTAATTGTTTAAGGCAATCTTTGAGCACTGTCGGCTGGCGGCCATTCTTCTTTTTTTCATCAGAAAATAAAACTGACAAAATTTTATCTTTATCCGCTTCGATCTTTAACACGCCGACCGGCGACTCCAAAAAAGCCTGAAATACTTTATCCGGCTTATCTTTACCCATGTCTAAATTATACCAAAGAATCAAAATAAAAAAAACGCCCCGTTGCTTGACAACAAGCAACGGGGCAATAAACATTATTTAGAGGTGGGACAAAGTAAAAATCTTCCCGGCATTCTTTCCTTTTTGTAAGGATCTATTAAAAGTCTTTTGATAAGGCCGCAACGCGCCCCTATCACAAATATGATTTCCGCCGGATTTTTTATTTGCTCTCTTGTTTCATTTGGACATTCGGCCACCGTGATATAAAAATGATCTGAAGTTTTAAATCTCCGGCAAAAAACGGCTACTTTACCATCTTTTGACTGCCTAAGCCTTTCTTTAACGACCTCGCTATTAACGTCAACCTCAACAGCTCCTTCAAGTTCCATAGCATCTGTAATTTCTTTCTTAGACAAAAAGCCCACCTTATAGGGAGATTCTTCACCAAAACCTAACATGTGGTCCTCCTTTTATGTACAATATTTATTTTTCATTTTAAAAAAACAATCCAAATATATTATTTAAATAATAGCATATACAACCAATAAAGTCAATAAAAAACTAACCATTATAGCGATTTTTTTAACTAATATTAAAAATAATATTGAGAATAAACCCTCCCCGACGCTGATGCGCCACCCCTCCCGTGGAGGGGATTTTTTAATAATGGTAAGTTTTGCCTTGAATAATAGTTGCTGAACGATAAATCTGCTCCAAAAGTACTAGGCGAGCCATTTCGTGCGGGAAAGTCATTTTGGACAAAGAAAACTGGCGGTATTTTTGCAAAACTTCTTCGGAAAATCCTAAGGCTCCAGCAATAACAAAAACAGTTTTGCCACCGGACGATTCCAAACGGCGGGCGAATTTAACCGAATCAATTTCTTCGCCGCGCTCGTGCAAAAGAAAAATTTCCGCGCCAGAATATTTTTCCAGGGCGCGCAAAATCCTCTCCCCTTCCGCCTTTTTAGCTTTTTCCTTGTCGGAATTACCAAAAGCTTCGGGCGCAAGCTCGACAATTTTTACGGCTGCGTAAGGCTTAAGTCTTTTTAAATATTCTTCAATCGCGCCGGCAAAAAATTCATTCTTAACTTTTCCAATGGCTAAAATATTTATTTCTAACATAAAATTTATTCCCCCTCCTTGCGAAGGAGGGGCTAGGGGTGGTTCAAATTTTTATTATTTTCCTTGAGCTGGCGGAGTTTGACCGGCCGGCCGATTGCCACCCATTCTAAAATCGCCAAGTTGCACTGTACTAGCCGTAATGCTGCCGTCGGAATTAGCAGTGCCGGAAACCACAACTTGATCACCGACATTCAAATCATTAATACTGCTAGTAGCTGATTTCATAATTTTTGAACTGGGGGAAAGAAAAACAATTTCCGAACCACCGCTGTTCAATTTTACTGTAAAACTGGTGTTATCGTTTTTGGAAAGAATACTGCCGGTGGTAAATCCGGCGCCGTTGCGATTGCGCTGGCCATTGACCGAACCGGAAAAATTTCCTCTGTTAAATCCGCCCGGCATTTGCGCCACAATTTTCTTGGTTGTCATTTTTTGATACTGCGTGCCGCCGAAAAACCCGGCGCCCAAAGCGACAATTACGGCGATGACTAAAATTGTAAGTTGCTTTTTCATGTTTGCAAATAACAGGTAGCAAGTAGCAGGTAGCAGTCATCAAATTGATGTTTACTACATGTTACATGATACATGCTAAAAAATTATTTATTCAAACCTCAACGCTTCGATTGGATTCAATCTTGATGCTCGGCGCGCCGGATAATAGCCAAAGATCAAACCGATAGCTGCGGAAACTCCGAACGCCAAAATTACCGAAGACAAAGAAACGGCCGCCGCAATGCCGGCAAATTTCGTTACGATCAGAGACAATATCCAACCCAAAATTATTCCTAATACTCCGCCGGTAAAAGTTAATATCACCGCCTCGGTCAAAAATTGCAGATTAATATTGCTGCGCGTCGCGCCAATCGCTTTGCGTAAACCGATTTCACGAGTACGCTCGGTCACGGTCGTTAACATCATATTCATAATACCGATGCCGCCAACCACCAAAGAAATTCCGGCGATCGAAGCCAAGAGCATGGTCAAAGTATTAGTGACGCCGGAAGCGGCATTAACAATATCTGATTGATTTAAAACAGTAAAATCAGCCGTGGCCGCGGTCAATTTGTGCCGCTGTAAAAGCAAATCGGTAATTTCCTGCTGGATTGCGCTCATGTCGCCGGCATTATTTGCTTGAACGCTGATTTGAGAAACGTAACTGGCGCCGGTTAAAAAATGTTGGGCGGTGGAAATCGGCACATAGATCGCATCGTCTTGATTATTAAAACCGCTGCCGCCTTTGGCAACCGTCACGCCGATAACTTTAAAAATTATTTGCTTGATTTTTATTGATTGACCGACAGCGTTAGCGCCAGCGCCGAACAGATCGTCGCGTGTCGTCGGGCCAAGCACCGCCACTTTGGCGTCCGAGGCCACTTGTTCCGCGGTTATCGAAGTGCCTGCATCAATACTTAAATTGCGCACGGCAAAATATGAATCATCAATGCCGGTTATCGATGTGTTGGAATTAGTGCCCTTGGCCGTAACTTGCGAACGCGCGGAAACGCTGGGCGCCACCGCCTTGGCTTGAGTAATTTGCGCTTTGATCGCGTCAGAATCGGCCTGCGTCAAAGTTTGAGCGCTCCCGCGGCCGGCCGAAACTCCGGCGCCAAAATTGCGCTGAACTCCGGGTGTGATGATCAATAAATTAGAACCAATCGATTGAATACTAGCTTGAATGGAATTTTTTGAGCCTTGGCCGATTGCAACCATAGCGATTACCGAACCAATACCGATTACAATACCAAGAATAGTCAGACCGGTTCTGATTTTATTGGCCGTTAAGGCGACATAACTTTCTTCGAATAGGTCGTTTAGTTTCATAAATCATGTAGCATACAGCAAGTAACAAGTAGCAAGTCGTTATTACGTGCTACATGTTACATGATACATGCTACCTATCTAACGTCTGCGTTATCCTCTTCTTAACATTTTTAGTATCACTTAATATCTCACCGTCCTTAATCATAATAATTCTGTCCGCATGCTCAGCCACATACGGTTCATGGGTGATCAAAATAATTGTACGGCCATTGCGATTTAATTCCTGAAAAGTTGCCAGGACTACATCGCCGGTTTTGGAATCAAGATTGCCTGTTGGCTCATCAGCTAAAATTATGGAGGGATTATTTACTAGCGAGCGAGCAATGGCCACGCGTTGCATTTGCCCGCCTGACAATTGATTGGATAAATTATGAAACCGCGATTCATCTAAACCGGCTTGCTTCAAGGCGCTCTTGGCGATTTCTTCCCGCTTGGTTTTTTCCACATTGGCATAAACCAAAGGCAAGGCGACATTGCGCAAAACCGTGGCGCGCGGCAAAAGATTAAAGGCCTGAAAAACAAAACCAATCTTGGCATTTCTGATCACCGCCAATTTATCATCAGACAAAGTGGAAACATCAACGCCGTCCAAAAGATATTGGCCCCGGGTTGGAGTATCCAAAGCGCCGATTATATGCATCAAGGTCGATTTGCCCGAACCGGAAGGCCCCATGATCGCGACAAATTCGCCATCATTAACCTTAAAAGAAACATCTTTCAAGACATCAGTTTCGACGTCGCCGGTTTTATATGATTTGTAGATATTTTTGCATTCTATCATTTTGGTAATCTGTCATTCCCGCGCAGGCGGGAATCCAGAGTTTGGGCGATAAATAAATCTACTAGATTCCCTGCCTACCGGCAGGCAGGCCGCCGGAGTCTGCCCTCGTGTAGACGGGGGCGGGAATGACGAAAAAAATTAACAACTAAGTACCTAATTCCCTCTCGCTCCGCCAGTCGCCCTGAATGTTGCGCCGCCGCCGGTAAATCCGCCGGCACCGCGATTGGCGCTACCGCCTAAAATACTGCCGATGCCGGAAGTTGTCGGTGTCGCAGTTTTAGTGGTGCTTAAATTAATCGTTTGCGTCACAACCTGATCGCCTTCGTTTATGCCGGAAATAATTTCCGTATAAGAATCATCGGCGATGCCAATCTGTACACCAACATTTTGCGGTTTACCTTGCGCGTCAAGAGTCTGCACATAATTATTATTACCCTGAACTTTAATTGCGGCATTAGGAACAGCGACAACATCGGTTTTCACTTGAGTAATAATGGCAGCATTAACGCTCATGCCCGGTTTGACTTGCGGATCATCAGCATCAAAACTTATTTTAACATTATAAGTGACCACGCCTTGGCTTACCGTACCCAACGTGTCAATATCAATAATTTTTCCGGTCAGTGACAAACCGTCGATCGCATCAAAAGTCAAAACGGCTGGCTCGCCTAATTTTATTTTGGCCACATCAACTTCATTCAACGGAATGTTAGCTACTTTTTGATTTGTAATTAATGTCGCGATTACGGTTGAAGCGGAAACCTGATCGCCTTTCTGCGGAGTGACAACAGCGATCTGCCCGTCAAACGGCGCCGTAATCGTCGTATTATTATACGTATCAATCGCTTGCAGATATTGCGCACGGGCCGAAGATAAAGAAGTTAACGCTGAATTAATTTCCTGCTTGGTCGGCGGCTCTTTTAATTTGGCCAATTGATCCTTGGCGGTTTGCCAAGAATTATAAGTCGATTGCACCTGCGCCTTAGCGGAGGCCAATTGCGAATCGGCGGTCAGTTTAGCCGAGGCCAAATCATTTTGGGCTGAGACCAACGCATCCTTAAAAGCTTGCGCCGCGGTTTGAATAGCAGTAATTGCCGCGCTGGCGTTGGTCAGCTGACTTGAAACCGAAGACTTATAAGAATCAATTTGTGACTGCGAGATACTGCTTCCGGAAACTGTCATTTTCAAAGCTTGAAAACAAGAATTCAAAGAAGTTTGCGTCTTATTTAAAGCGGCAATCGCATCGTTAACCGCCTGATTAATATTGGCGTCGGAACGATAAGACTGCGCATTATTCAAACTTGAATTGGCAATATCAAGAGCTAACAAAGCCTGATTATAATAATTTTTAGCATTTACCGATAAACTTGAATCCAGCGCACTGAAAGTCGGTTCCAAATTTGTATCGTTGAAAATCTTATTTTCTGAATCAAGAGTCGAGCTGTCCGAATTAAGCTTGTCTGCCAGCGCGGTTATTAATAAACTTCTTTTATTAGTGGGATTGGCCGCGCTGGTCGTGTCCACCAAATCATCCAAAGTTTTTTGCGCTTGAGCAATGTCTTCAGCCGTCGATCGGATAGTATTCTGCTGAGAAATCAGCGCGTTATTATAAGAATTCTCTGCTTGCGCGACGCTGTTCTGGCTGATACGCAAATCCGTGGCGTCCGTGCCGGCGATCAATGTATCATAATTAGCTTGCGCGTTGGCCAGCGAGGCTTTGGCTTGATTAAGCGAAACGATCGCGTCGCGCTGATCAACAACAGCAATGACTTGGCCGATTTTTACTTGATCGCCTTTTTTAATATTCAAAATTTTCAACGCGCCGGAAGTCGAAGGTTTTAAATCAATGCTGTTTAATTCTGAAACTTGACCCGAGCCGGTCACGGAAACACTGATCGTTGTTTTAACGGCCGCTTCAGTAATATATTTATATTTTATCGCGGCGGGAAAAAATTTTTGATAACCATAATAACCGCCGAAAACTAAAATAA
>JGI20214J51088_10003718_pt1 | contig 10042 bp, 7 predicted proteins | sample WetSurMetagenome_FD_51088 | JGI IMG/M metagenome (IMG submission 51088) | reverse complement strand
TAATTCCAATTGAACAACTATGGCGTTATTGATGAGCTTGAATGGTACTGTTGCACTTGTTAAATCTTTTGAAAATTCATATCCACTCACCGGCATTTCCATCCGGGTTGGAGCACATTCCTGATTATCCTGGCATCCGGCAACTGCTGCAATCGAAATTAGTAACGCCAATAACTTATTGGCTAATGAAAATTTTATTGCCATATTTTTCCTTTCCGAGAAAATTTTTTTAAAAATATTTTTTTTAGTAATCAGGGCTAATATTTGAAAAGAGATTTTGTAAATAAATTTTGTTTTCCTTAATAATAATTACGATAAAAATGATTTAAAGTTGCATTTTTCATAAGTGCTTATATAATTCCTTATGGAAGCGAAACTGCATAATCTTTTTCATCTGGAATTTATTGCAGGAATAAAAAATCCCTGCTTCAAGCAGGGATTCTTGTATAGAAAATTATTTCATCTTTTTTGTACACCTAACGGGATTCGAACCCGTAATCTTCACCTTGAGAGGGTGATGTCCTAACCGGTTAGACGATAGGTGCAAACTTTACAAATAGCAAATAACAAATAACAAATATAAGATAACAAATATAATACAACCATTATAAAATAACAAATATTTTTTTTAAAACAGTTTCTTTATTCCTGCTCCGACACCCATCGAGAGATTGAAGCAGAACTTCGGCAGGAATGTCATACCTGCATTGAACCTTGCGAAGCGTGTTTCCGCCGAGCCGCCGATTCCGAACTTTAATCCGTTTTTACCTTCGGTTTCAAATGCTGCTGTTGTTGTACGCATTTGATTGTATCCGGGCGTAGGATCAAAATATGTAGTCGAATAATTAAATTTCATTTTTGAATAATCATATCCAAGAAGTGAATAAAAGTTAATCTTCCAGACGCGCTTGCTTACTATGCCATATACGTTATATGCATTTGAACTAATAATATCCCCAAGATTCAGATTTTGATATGCAAATCCTGCTCCGAAATCGACCGGGATTTCCTTTTTAAAATCAGAAGAAATCATATGTTGAATTCCCAATCCGAAAAGCGAAATATATCCAAGGTCTCCTAATTTGATTTTCGGTAAAGCTCTGATTGTCAACCGAGTTCCGAGTAAATTCCCGATTGAAGCTTGAGGGAAAACAACAGGAATAAGTCCAATGTCAAAACCTTTTGGATAATATCGTGGCGAAAAACTTGTATCATAACCACCCATTTCAATTTGAGTCGATGGACCGACTACTGTAGATACCGTCTGAAGTGAGCCACCATAAGGCGAATAAACCATAAATTGCTGATCGGCACTTGGAACGGGAACGAAAACAGCTGTAACACCTACATCAACGCTGAACAAATCCTTCATTGCTTTCACGCTTACCCATCCGTTATTCATAAGCAGTCCCATTGCTTCAACCAAAGGCTGAGTATACCCCTGTCCAAAGCCGGATGTATATTTGTTCATTCTGTTCTCGAGATTTTGAGAGAAGGAAAAAGATGTAATTACAAAAACCAATAGAAAAAGAGTAAAGAATTTTTTCATACTACCCCCGTTTAATTTGAAAGTTTTTAGAATTTAGTGAAATAAAATAACAATAAAAATTTATTTTTATTTGAATATAAATTTAACAAGCTCTTCTTTAGTATGGCTGTCATTTATCTCAAGGAAAGAATTCCTGTCTCTGTTTAGTGCCAGCCAGTTTGAAATGACCTTAATTTCATCCAGTTCCTCGGCTGTGTATTTATGCTTGATGTATTTACTTAAAGAAAAATACAGGTATTCGGTTGTTTCCGTAATATCTTCGAAAAAATTTCTCTGGTCGAACTCACCGTTTTTATCCATAGTATAAGTATTCATCAGCTTTCCGTTATGAATAAAGAAGACTTCTCTTTTTGCTGGTGTATCGCATTTAATAATTATTTTTTTATTGTTGATTGCAGATGTAATTACTTTCTGAAAGCTCATCACTTTTTCCAAATCCATTAACCTGTCTCTTAAAGATGCCGCTTTTTCAAATTCCATTCTTTCGGAGAGTCTATTCATAAGTTTTTTATAAATCGTGCGGGAAGAATTGTTATCGGTTTCCGTGATGTAGTTATGTGCTTTAATAATTTCCTTTCTGTATTCATCTTTTGAGATTGTTGTATTGCAGGGTGCATCGCACTGCCCGATGTCGTAATACATACAGTTGGAATTATTTTTCGATGCTTTCAACTTTTTACTTTCGCATTTGCGGATTTTATATTTGTCTTTTATTTCCCGAAGCAGCTGGTTGACGGTCCGCCTGCTTGAAAATGGTCCGTAATAATTTGCCCCGTCGTTTTCTATTTCATGAACTTTTTCTATTTTCGGGAAATCATTTTGTATGTCAATTTTTAAAAACGGGTGAAAGCGGAAACGCTTGATGGCTGTGTTAAAACGGGGTTTGTGTTTTTTTATTAATTTCGATTCGAGTATAAGTGCAGACAGCTCGGAGTCGGTGATTTCATATTCAAGTTTTTGTATGCTTGAAAGAAGTCGTTTAATTTTATGTGTTAATTCCGAATTATGCCTGAAGTAAGATGATAACCTTTCACGCAGGTTTTTTGCTTTACCTATATATAAAATTTCTCCCGAAGTACTTTTAAAAAAATATACTCCCGGATTTGTAGGAATGTCTTTCAGTTTAATATTTACTCTTTTCAGTGCGGGAGATTTCTTTTCTTCGGTATATATTTTTTTATTCTGAAAAGTCAGGAGTTCATCTAAAGATTCAATATCATATTCTTCCTGCAATAAATCCAGAAAATGTAAAAGGATTTTTGCCGTTGCCATTGTATCGTCGTAAGCCCTGTGTTTTCTATCCTGTCTGATGCCAAGGTATTCCGAAACGTTTCCCAGTGATTTGCTTTTCAGTTGCCTAAGTAATCTTCTTGCAAGTTTGCATGTGCAGAGAGTCTTGACTGTAAACTTAATAGGTTCATCCATTCTTCTAAACGATTCTGACACAAATTTATAATCAAAACTTACATTATGTCCTACAAATACCGTGTTAGTGAAATTTATATCTTCAAAAAATTTTATTATTTTCGGAGCGATTTCATCGAATACAGGTTTATCAATTACATCTTCATTCGTAATTCCCGTCAGGTAAGTTATTTCTCTCGGGATGTGTTGCTTGGGATTTATTAAAGTAGAAAATTTATCCGTGATTTCTCCGTCCTGAATTTTCACAAGGGAGATTTCCGTTATGCGGTTGTAATGCGGCGACAGACCTGTAGTTTCCACGTCGCAGACAATAAAAGTTGCATCAAGTAAGTGTAAAGAATCCTTTTCCCTTTTCTTCATATGGTAGTAAAATTAAGATAAAGTGAATTAACTATAAACTGCATTATTTTTCATATCATTCAAAAGACTATTTATTTATAAAATTGAATTTCATATTTTTAAAAACAAACTAAAATGAGGGGTAATTTCATATGAAATTCAAAACATTTTCTATTTTACTTATCTTGCTGGCTTTTGTATTTAGTTTTTCAAGCTGCGGCAAAGGGGAAAAGCCAAAAAAGAAGTTCGATACTACCCCGGTATCTATAAAACAGTTCGACACGCCTCCGGGAGCAGACCCTTCGGTATCCGCAGAGCTTGGCGGAAAAGGTTTTAAAGGCGAAGGATGGCAAACAAGTAAAGATTATAATACACTCGGAAATCCGAAAGCTGTTAAAGGCGGAAGCCTTATTATGTCTATGAGAGATTTTCCCGCAACACTCAGAATAGTCGGGAAGGATTTTAATTCATATTTTAATTTGATGGCTGAAGATATGGTATACGAGGCATTAGTGGGGGAAGACCCTGTTACGGGTGAATATAATACACCACGGCTTGCTACTCACTGGAAAATATCCGATGATAAAAAGACTTTTAAATTCAGAATCAATCCCGATGCAAGATGGGCAGACGGGAAACCTGTTACTTCGGAAGATGTTATTGCAACATGGAAATTGGCAGTTGACCCGGGAATTTTGGATGCATATTATAATGAACTTTATAATTCATATGAGCAACCCGTTGCCGAAAGCAAATATATTGTTTCGGTTAAATCCAAACAATTGAACTGGAGACAGTTTGTATACTTTGCAAATTCGATGAAAATACTTCCTGCACACATAATCGGGAATATGACGGGAAAAGATTTTCTCGAAAAATTCCAATTCGAATTTTTGCAGGGTTCGGGTCCTTATATAGTTGATAAAAATGAAATAAAAAAAGGTCAATCGATAATGATTCGCAGGAGAAGCGATTACTGGGGTGAAAAGGAAAGATTTGCAACAGGTTTATATAATTTTGATTTGGTAAGGTTCGAGGTTATTCCCGATGAAACAATGGAATTCGAAAAATTTAAAAAAGGTGAAACGGATGTTTTCTTAGTTACAAGGGCTCAGACATGGGCTGAGAAATTCGATTTCGATGAATTTAAAAGGGGTGTAGTTAACAGGAGAAAAGTATTTAATGAAAATCCCGGACCAACTTCGGGTTTGACTTTTAATATAAGGAAAGAACCATTTAATGATATAAGGGTAAGAAAAGCAATTTCGTTTATGTATGACCGTCTAAAATTCAACGAGAAACTTTTCTTTAATGCTTATATTCCTATAGACTCTTATTTCCCGGGTACTGAGTTTGAAAATCCCAATAATCCTAAAATAAGATACAATGTAGATTCAGCACAGCGGTTGCTTACCGAAGCTGGATGGAAAGATAAAAATAAAGACGGGTATCTTGTAAAAGACGGAAAAATATTTGAATTAGATTTACCATTCACAAAGGGTATGGACAGGTATCTGACAATATTTCAGGAAGATTTAAAGAAAGTGGGAGTTAAGTTAAACCTTAAAGAAATTGATGGTACTACGATGTTTAAACTCGGGAATGAAAGAAACTTTAAAATAATACCGATTAATTTTGACGGTTTAAGAATTCCGAATCCGGAAAATACTTTAGAATCGAGTACTGCAAATCAAGATGGTACAACAAATTGGGCAGGAATAAAAAATCCTAAATTAGATGAACTATGCAAAGCATATGATACAACATTTGATGTTAAAACAAGAATAAAAATATTAAGAGAAATCGATATAATTGCTTGTAATGAATTTGGTTACGCTTTTGGATGGTATCCCCCTTATTTGAGAATTGCGTTTCATAATAAATTCGGTTTTCCTGATGGAGTAATAGCACGTAATCTCAGTGCAATTTCTGTATTACCTTTTATGTGGTTTAACGACCCTGAAAAGGCGCTTGAATACGATGCCGCTGTGCTGGATAAATCTAAAACGCTTCCTAAAGGAGATGAAGATAATAAATACTGGCTTGACCTGAAAGAAAAGAAAAACGCAAAATAATCATTTGTTAGAATAAAATTCTATATATTGGATTAAATGACAAGTTATTTTATTCGAAGGTTCTTGCTTATAATACCTACCTTCATAGGTATTACATTGATTACTTTTTTAATCCTGCAAGTTGTTCCCGGCGGACCTCTTGAAATGGAGCTAATGAAATTGCGCGGTGGTGGACAGGGAGGGGAAGTAAATTCTTCAATCGGTAATTCAGGAAATATTAATATTCCGGAATCCGCATTAAAAGAAATGAAAGAATTTTATGGATTCGATAAACCCATTCTCATCAGGTATTTTGATTGGTTAAGTAATTTGGTTCGATTTAATTTTGGAAAATCTTACACATATGCCGAACCCGTCTGGGATATTATTGTTTCGCGATTCAATGTTTCCATTTATTTCGGGTTAATCAGTTTTATTCTTACTTATCTAATTTGTGTTCCGCTTGGAGTATTGAAAGCCGTCAAGAACGGTTCGAAGTTCGATTTCTTTTCTTCGTTTATGGTATTCCTCGGATATTCCACGCCGGGCTGGGCTTTCGGAGCATTAATGCTGATACTTTTCGGAGGAGGAAGTTTCTGGAATGTTTTTCCTCTCAGTGGTTTCAGGTCTGAAGATTTTGACTCTATGAATTTTTTCCAGCAGATTTTTGACCAGCTGCATCATACCATATTACCTGTTATAGCTTATGTTATAGGAAATTTTGCGACGCTTACAATTCTTACAAAAAATTCTGTAATAGAAAATCTTAGCCAGGATTACGTTAAGACTGCATTTGCAAAAGGGCTTTCTGAGAAAAGAGTAATTTTTTATCACGCATTAAGAAACTCTCTGATTCCGATTGTAACAGGAATAGGAGGATTTCTCGGATTAATTATGGCTGGAAGTATGCTTATCGAAAAAGTTTTTAATATACAGGGTATGGGATTACTTGCGTTTAATTCAATCATAAACAGAGATTACCCGGTTACTATGGGTATTCTGGTGATAACGAGTTTTTTAATGTTAATAGGAAATATTTTTTCCGATATGATTTATGCATGGGCTGACCCCAGAATCAGATTTAAATAGTCGATGAAAAAAGAAAATAAAAATAAAAAACAGGTTTCGGTTTCAATTCTTAAAAAAAGATGGAGAAAATTTAAGACCATTAAAAGAGGATATTATTCTTTTTTAATAATTATTTTTTTATATCTCATCTCTTTTATTCTTCCTCTTTTTATCGGGAGAAGTGCATTAATAGTAAAATACAACGATAAATTATATTTTCCAATTTTTACATATCACGCTGCAAGTGATTTCAGTCAAAACATTCCGGGTGAAGCAAATTACAGATTACTAAAAAAACAATTTAAAGATGAAAACGGCGGGAACTGGGTTTTGTTACCGCTTTATCCGTACGGGCCGAATGAAAATCTGCTGGATGAAACGGAAAGCAATCCTCCGCATTCGCCATCTTTACAACATATACTGGGGACTGATACAAGTTGCCGCGATGTATTTGCCAGACTTGCATACGGGTTTAATGTCTCGATTTCATTTGCACTTTCGGTTACATTTTTTGCTTTTCTTATCGGAGTAATTATTGGAGCTCTACAGGGATTTTTCGGTGGTATAGTAGATATAGTACTTCACAGGCTTATCGAGATTTGGGCGACATTACCTATCTTATATGTTATTATAATTGTTAGTTCACTGTTGGTTCCGAATTTTTTCCTGCTTTGCTTGATTATGACTTTATTTAGCTGGGTTGGAATTACGTTTTATATTCGAGGTGAATTTTACAGGGAGAAATCAAAAGATTACGTGTCTGCAGCGGTAGCTATGGGTGCTCCTAATCGTAAATTAATTTTCAGTCATATTTTACCGAATTCTTTAACGCCGATTATTTCATTCGCTCCTTTTGCAATAGTCGGGAATATTGCTTCGCTTGTGAGTTTGGATTTTCTCGGATTTGGTTTACCGCCGCCGACTCCAAGCTGGGGGCAGTTAATACAGCAGGGAATGACTAATATAGAATATTGGTGGCTTGTAGCTTTTCCGCTTACTGTTCAGTTTTTAACTTTGATTGCTATAGTATTTATTGGAGAGGCTGTTAGGGAAGCGTTTGACCCGAAAGTATATTCGAGACTCCGTTAATTAAGTTATTAAGTTGATTAAGTTATTGAGTTATTATGAAAAATTAATTAATCTAATGAAACGATGATTAAATCCCGAAGGGATGAAATTATTGTAGAACTGACAATGTAAAAAAAACATAACCCCGAAGGGGTGGTATAATGAAATCTGTTATAAAATATTGAATTTTGGATAAAAAACTTGTTGAAATAAAAAACCTAAAAACTTTTTTCTTCGTTGACCCGATAGACTATAATGTAAAAAGGGAAATTAATGAAGAACTAAAAAACTTTTATAAAAGCGATAAAAAGTTAAAAGGAAAAGTTCCGGCTAAGGCTGTGGATGATGTAAGTTTCGACATTTACGAAGGGGAAGTTCTGGGAATTGTGGGTGAATCAGGTTCCGGGAAATCGGTTACTGCTTGTTCTATAAACAGGCTAATACCCGACCCTCCGGGAAGAATTGTCGGTGGTGAAATTTTATACAAAGGAATTGATTTGTTAAAATTATCTTATGATGAGATAAAAGAATATCGCGGGAAAGAAATAGCAATGATATTTCAGGAACCGATGACATCTTTAAATCCTGTTTTAAAAATCGAAACACAACTGACCGAAGTTCTTCTTTATCACGAAAAAATTTCGAAAGCAAATGCAATAGATAAAATAATTGAATTGATGGAATCTGTTGGAATATCAGATGCAAAGAAAAGAATAAAAGATTATCCTCATCAGTTTAGCGGAGGTATGAGGCAAAGAGTCGTAATTGCTATGGCACTTGCCTGTAATCCTTCTCTTTTGATTGCGGACGAGCCAACGACCGCACTGGATGTGACTATTCAGGCACAGATAATAGATTTAATGCTGAAAATAAAAGATGAAAGAAAAAATTCGGCAATACTACTTATTACACATAATCTTGGTGTGGTTGCGGAAATGTGCCGGAGGGTAATTGTAATGTACGGAGGAAAAATTCAGGAAATAGCTGATGTAAATGAAATATTTAATAATCCCAAACATCCTTATACGATTGGTTTGCTGGAATCATTACCCGACCCTTATTCAAAAACTGAAGGGAAGCTAAAAGCAATACCGGGCTTGATTCCGCATATACTCGAACTTCCGAAGGGATGTAAGTTCTGTACAAGATGTTTAAAAGTTACTGACGAATGCAGAGTAATAGAACCGGAATTAAAAGAGATTAGTTCAGGACATTATGTGCGATGTCATTTTGCTTAATGTTAAATAATAAATGTTAAATTTTAAATCTTTTAATCTTTAAATCTTTGAATCAAGAAAACATACTCGAAATAAAAAATCTTAGCGTGAAATTTCCCGTGACAAGCGGATTTTTCAAAAGGAAGATTACGGATTTAATTGCTGTTGACGGTATTAATCTTGAAATTAAAAAAGGCGAAACACTTGGACTGGTTGGTGAATCGGGGTGCGGAAAATCCACGATTGGAAAAGCAATTATTAAACTTCTGAAATTTAACTCTCCCGATGTAAACATAAGCGGAGAAATACTGATTAATACTGAAGATGGGGAAATTGATATTGTAAAATTAAAGAGTAAAGATTTAAGAAAATACAGGGGATACATACAAATAGTTTTTCAGGACCCGTATTCATCTTTAAACCCGAGAATGTCGATAGGGCAGATAATCGAAGAGCCGTTGTTGTATCATTCAAAGATGTTAAAGAAAGAAAGAAACGAAAGAATAGCTTACCTGCTTGAAAAAGTCGGGTTACAGGCGGAGCAGGCAAAAAGATATCCTCACGAATTTTCAGGTGGGCAAAGACAAAGAGTCGGAATCGCAAGAGCACTTGCAACTAATCCTAAGTTAATTATTGCAGATGAGCCTGTATCTGCATTGGATGTATCTATACAGGCACAGGTTATAAATCTATTGCAGGATTTGCAGAGTGAATTCAATTTAAGTATTTTATTTATTGCTCACGATTTATCGGTAGTGGAGCATATAAGCTCGCGAATTGCGGTTATGTATCTTGGAAATATTATTGAAATGGGGAATTCCAATGATGTGTATCATAATCCGCTCCATCCATATAGCAAAGCATTATTATCTGCTGTTCCGTTACCAAGAATAAGAAAAGAAAAAGTTGAGAGGATTATTTTAAAAGGAGATATTCCCACACCTTTGAATAAACCAAGCGGATGCGGATTCAGAACAAGATGCCCGATTGCACAAAAAGAATGTGCCGAAAAATATCCTCTATTGGAAATGAAGGAAGAAAATCATTCTGCTTCTTGTTTTTTCTGTTAACTGAAAATTAAAATTAGTTTATCGAATATGGCTAAACTACTTAACGAATATGAAAAACCCACGAAGGAACATTACAAAATTTTATTTTTAAGCTGGGCGGGATGGGTGTTTGATTTTTATGATTTGATTCTTTACACGTTCCTGATGATTCCAATCAAACACGAACTCAATTTTTCCGATGTTCAGATTTCATTCGTGTTAGGTGCAAGCCTTGCAGCGACAGCAGTCGGTGGAATTATTTTCGGCTATTTA
>JGI20214J51088_10003715_pt1 | contig 10044 bp, 9 predicted proteins | sample WetSurMetagenome_FD_51088 | JGI IMG/M metagenome (IMG submission 51088) | reverse complement strand
GAATCTTCCTATCATATCAGGAGGAGCATAAACTAATCTGACATCTTTAAATGTTTTATAAACGAAAAGATAATATTCCTTACCGTTAAACATTTCAGCTATCGTTGCCTGGATATCAGGTTTATCTTTTTCAAGTTCATCAGTCATTGCTTGAATTTTTTCTAGAGTCTTTCTCTGTCTTTCCTGTGGGTCATTTATATCCTTTACAGAAGAAGTGATTTCATTTGTTACGTCTTTCATCTCCAGTAAAAGTCTGGTAGTATATCCCTGCGCTGATATCTCATCAGTTCGCTTAGCCGCAAGAAATCCGTTTTTCAGATAATCATTTTGTTCTGAAGATGCACGTTGAATGGCAGTATAAGCCACGTGATGATTGGTAACAATTAATCCATCTTTGGAAACAAATGAAGCGGTTCCGCCGCCAATTTGAATAATAGCATTGTAAAGTGATGGTTTTTGCGGGTTATAAATATCGTCCACCCCAATTTTCAGCCCCTTACTTTCCAGATCAAGATTTTTTATCTGGTTTAACAGCCACATTCCTTCCTGGGGAAGTGTGCTGCTTACGGATAACAATATCATGATTACTGTTAAAAATATTTTTTTCATTGTCTCACCGATTTTGTTAATGGAAATTACCATTTAATATTATTCATTGTTCTGATCAACTTAGCTTTGTTTTGTATAAGAGCATTATAATCATTTCAAAAGATCGTATTTGTTGATATATGGTTAATGGCTGAAATAATTTTTAATTCAACAAAAACTAATCTGCTTTTTCCGGAACAACCGCAGTTCTATAAAAAATACCCTTTGTGAACCCGTTTTATTCCTGATACAAATGCTTTTTTTACAATAGATCTGTTATTAAAGCACTTTTCCTGAAAGAAAATCCCCGATATAATATGGCCAGATAATCAGTGCCAGTAATCCTTTAAAGAATGTAAGTTTTAAAAATCCAATTGTAAATAACCAGCCGATAAACCAGATTGGTCCCATTATGCCTGCGACTTCTACTTTTCTACTCATTATTTTTCTCCTTTTAATGACTGAGTATTATACTTTAAAACTATTAAGTATTTTATTCCAATTCGTTTAATTTCCGTAGTTCTTTTTTCAATTGGTCAATATCTACATCCATAACCCATACATCAAAATTACCCGATCGTGTACTGTTAAATGCGATGTTTTTTCCATCAGGTGACCAGGCGGCACTTTCGTTATGAGCATTTGGTGTTACTGAAAGAGGTAACGATTTACCACCTTCGGCAGGCATTATCCATAATCCAAGATACTTGCCTTCCATTGCTGCATAAACCAATAATGAGCCATCAGGTGAGAGTGCGAGATGGTGCCAGAAATTTTCATGATGTCCTTGAATTTGTTCCCTTATTTTTCCATCAACAGATATTTTCCACATAGTTGATTTTCTTGTTTGCTTATTTGAGAGCGCAACAAATATTTTCTTTCCATCATTTGACCAACCTCCCGGCAGTGGCAGCAGACTTTCTTTAGAAAAAATACTTTTAACATTGCCGGTTTTCAAATCGTAAGTGCAAATAGATAATCCGGTTCTTTCTAAAAATGCAATTTTAGTTCCGTCAGGTGTCCAGCAGGGCAAACCGCCATTTTGAATATGAATTGAGTCTGGAAGAAAATTTATCGCTTCTCCTCCTTCTGTTGGAATCATTTTAATAGTGTTACCCGTATCTGCATCAAATACAATAAAGCCTCCATCAGGGGACCATTTAGCATGCTCACTAAGTCCTTTGAAAATTTGGTTACTTCTCTTCCCGTCTGATGATACTATCCACAATCCTTTTTTTCCTAAAGTATCATTTAAACTGGTGAACTGATACACAATAAATTTACTATCCGGGGACCAGGAAGGAAATCCGTTTTTTTCAGGATCAAATGTTAACTGGCGACATTCATATTTATCCTGAGCTGAACCTTCAAGGAGAGTTACAATCGTCGCTAAAAAAATAATTTTAAAGAAATTTTTCATTTGCCTTCTTTTAATTTATTAATTACAATATTCACTTAACTCATTTCAGCATGTCAATTGCATATTCTAATTGTTTATCTCTTCCGGGAAGTATTGTATTACACCCCTTTCGAAATTATCGCTACCAGTGCAAAAACAAGTGCAACGTTAGCAGCAATTACATAATGGTAAAACAAAGAACCAACCTTGCCTGTTTCTTCCAGGGTAATTTTCTTATAACGATGAGCGTAAACTGGAAGCATAAACTTAATTATTATAAACTTGATCTTCTGCTTCCGTTTCATCAGCTCATTTACTATCATCGCTCCCGAAACAATATGCCAAACAATAGCAATACCGGCAATCACTGCGAAAAATATTGTTATATTCATTTTTCTCTCCAATCAAATCAGTTACATGGATCAAAATTCAGGTTCCACATGACGTATTTTATTTTTAACGAATCATCTTTTACTTTTTGCCACACTGTGAAGTAAGAACCGGAATAAGCTTTCGGTTTGGGATGATCTTTATAGGAATAAGACATTCCGAATGATCCTCGCTCGAAAACGTTGTTGTTGTATTCCCAGATTTCTTCGGCCCGTGCATTAAACGAATGATACTTGACTTCCCACTTTCTGTTTTCTTTATAGCTTTCGATTATTGCAGACTTTCCCTTAACAACAGGGCCAATTCCCGGGGCTACAATAATATCTTCAGTGTAGTATGTGAGCAGCGCTTCATAGTTTCCCTTCAGAGTTGCCCCTTCAAGAAGGCGATTGATGCTTTCAATCTTTTCATTTACCGAGGTGCTTTTTTGTGTCTCGTCTTTCTTTGTTATATCTTTTCTGGTGTTTGGATTATCACAAGACGCAGATAGAAATATTATCGCAAAGAGAAATATTACAGCGATTAAATTTTTCCCGAACATTTTTACCCTCCTTAATTAAGTTTAATTTTTAGTTAGTAATTGTTTAATGCTACCCACTTCTTTTTTAATTGTCTTTGTATACGCAATCAGATAAGCTATTTGTGTCATTACAATAAAAATATAACCGGCAACAAGCACAATTTTGTTATCTGTTGCGATTCCGACAATGAAAGCAGCAAGAGTCATGACTGCGAACGCTGCTACGCTTAAATAGTCTTTTGTTTCCATATTATTTCTCCTTTAAGTTTTTTGATATTGAAATTATCTTTTAACAAAATGAAACTAACCAAATTATAGTTGAGCAGGCTTTTGAATAAATTAGAAAAGTTATGGTATTCTGGGCAGGAGTGCTGAAGAGTATTCCCAGAAAGAGAGCAAAAGAAAATGTTATAATCATCTTGCGCTCAAATAGGTAATTAATCTGGAACTAAACATAATTATAATGAGGGCTATTGATTGTGAATTTGGATAAGTGGATTAGAAGATATTTGGCAGGTGGTTTATTAATCAATAATTAACGATTGTTGACCGTTTTTAAGATTGGGTTGTTTTGCAGTTCTCTTATAAAAAGTATTTAAACTTTTATAGTCTTCCATCTTCCTTTTTTGAAAAGAAAATATCCAACAACAGAAAAAGTTGATTCCGAAATTACAATTGAGTAGTAAGCACCTTCAGCACCAATGCCAAGATAAATTGCAAGCGTATATGCAAGCGGAATCTGGAGCATCCAGAAAATAAAAAGGTTCATTATCGTTGGGGTTCTTGTATCACCGGCGCCATTAAATGCCTGCACAAGCACCATTCCGAATGCGTAGAATAAATATCCCATTGCAAAAATGCTTAAACACTTCGCAGCATTTTCCACAACTGCTTTTTCCTCGGTAAAGAATGATGCAATGCTGCCGCCGAAAAGAAAAAACACAATCATTATTGTGCCCATAAAAGCCATATTAAAAAATCCCGTATGCCATACAGCTTTTTCTGCACGTTCCGGTTGTTTGGCGCCAAGGTTTTGTCCAACCATTGTTGCAGCAGCGTTTGAAAATCCCCAGGCCGGAAGTAAAGTAAAGACTACTATTCTTATTGCAATTGTGTAGCCCGCAAGTGCAGTACTTCCAAAGGTGGAAAGGATACGCATTAAAAATATCCAGCTTGCAGAAGAGATTAAAAACTGTGCTGTTACTCCTGCAGAAAGTTTGACGAGTTTAAAAACAATATCAGCTTTAAAGTGCCAATTACCTTTATGAATTTTTATTAATCCCTTTCCTTTGTTTAGATGATAAAGCTGGTAAACAATTCCAGAGGCTCTGCCAATAACCGTTGCAATTGCGGCACCCTTAACGCCAAGATTAGGAAAGAAGGCAATACCAAAAATAAAAAGAGGATCGAGAATCATATTTAAAGTGTTTGCAAGCCATAATGATCTCATTGCGAGAGCAGCATCGCCGGCACCACGAAAAATTCCGTTTATTAGAAACAGGAGTATTACAATTAGATTAGAACCCAATGCAACTTTGGTATAACCCGATCCTTCACTTATTATATCTTCTGATGCGCCCATTAATCTTAACAGATCTTCTGAGTAGAAAATTCCTACAAACATAATAGGGATGGAAACAATTAATGCAAGATATATTGATTGAACTGCAGCAACGGAAGCGCCCTCTTTATCTCCTTCACCAACTCTGCGCGCAATCATTGCGGTTGTGCCCATTGCTAATCCCCAGCCAAGCGAGTACGTTATTGTTAACATTGATTCTGTTAGACCAACAACAGCAATTGCGTTAACACCAACCTTGCTGACAAAAAATATATCCACTATTGCAAATAAGGATTCCATTATCATCTCGAGTGTCATGGGTATTGCAAGCAAAATTATTGCGCGGTTAATATTTCCTTCAAGAATGTTGCTTTCGTTACCGGCAAGTGCAAGACGGAAGATGTTAATTACCGCTGATATTTTTTTAAGAAATAGGTTCACTGGTTTTTTGAAATTGAAACAAAAGAGTGCTTGGTTGTTATTTTCGGATTAATTGATCTAAAAATGTGATGCGAAGATAAGAAATGAATTGCTGAAAATTAAAATAAATATTAAATAGCCCAACTATGATTGTTCTTGATCAAAGTTGGGCTGATAATTTTTACTTCTTATGCTTTTAACTATCCACCCAATAAAAATAAATAATGTTTTTTACTTCTATTATTTCCGTTTGCTTTCATTTATTTTATTATTAAGTTATGATTACTGCATACCGTTCTCGTACAAAAATTCCTCTTCAGCATAAGCAGTATTTACAACTCATTGAAAACGATTAATAATTCATTCGAACGGGGATAGTTATTATTTGATATAAAACTTGTTAATTCAAATTTATTAGGAGGCTCAATGGTATGAAAACAGCAACAATTAGTCGATTGGCGAGGAAATACCTCAGCATAGAATTACTGGTATTGATATCCATTTTATATTTGTTCTCAGTCTCCTGTGCAGAGAAAAAAGTTTCTACCCTACAAAGAGATTATTTAACTCCGGATATAATGTGCGGGACAGTACAGTTCTCGGACGGTTGCAGTCCGAAGCTGGATACACTAATTAGTTTTGGGATCGCACTTATACACCACATGACATACGAGGACGCAGAACATACTTTCAGTAAAGTTATTGAAATGGATAAAGATTGCTTCTGGGGATACTGGGGAAAGGCGATGACTTATGTGCATCCTCTCTGGCCCGACGTTCCGGACAAAAATATGTTGAATGATGGTTTTATTCTATCGCAAAATGCGCTTAAGCTGGCTAAAACAGAAAAAGAAAAACTTTATGGAGCAGCTATAGCAACTTTCTTTGAAGATGGAGTTAATAAAACCGAACCAGAAAGATTAATTGCATTTAATGATGGTTGGCAGTTTGCAAGCCAGAAACTGCCTGAAGACATTGAAGCGAGAATGTTTTCTGTACTGTCAATGTTAGCCGTTGCTTCTCCGTATGATAAAACATATAAGGTGCAGCGTGAAGCGGGAGCTATTTGCGAAAAAGTTCTTGAAACATTTCCGGATCATCCGGGTGCAACTCATTATGCAATTCATGCATATGATGTTCCGCCGCTCGCACCGCAAGCACTTAGGGTTGCAAGAAATTATTATAAAATAGCGCCGGAGATACCGCATGCTTTACATATGCCAACCCATATTTTTACCCGTCTCGGTTACTGGCAAGAATCAATAGATCTGAATCTACGATCTGCTGAGGTTGCAAAGAAGATCCCGGTTAATGGTCAGATCTCCGGTCAATACTTTCATGCACTCGATTACGCTTTGTATGCTTACCTTCAGCAGTCTGAATATAAAGAAGCAAAAGACATTGCAGTTTTACTGGATTCTCTAAGCGGAACGTTTGAACCTTCACCGGTCACTGCTTATTCGTTGGCTGCAATCCCGGGGCGTATGGCGCTTGAACTTCAGAACTGGTGGGAGGCTGCAAATCTTTCATTAAATACTCACTCAAAGTTTCCATGGAATAAATTCCCGCAGTATGAGGCGCTGATATATTTTGCAAAAGGTATTGGCGCAGGCAGAAGTGGTAATCTTGATGTTGCTCAGCAGTCATTTCAGAAATTAGAGGAATTGCAAAATACTTTTGAAATTACTGAGGCAAATAAATATTGGATCGATCAAATCGAAATTCAAAAGACTGTTGTAAAATCATGGCTTTTGTTTGCACAAAATGAAAAGGAGAAATCTTTAGAGACGATGATTCTTGCCGCCAAGCTTGAAGATGCGACAGAAAAGAATCCTGTAACCCCGGGAACCTTGCTTCCAGCAAGAGAAATGCTTGGTGATCTTTTATTAGAAATGAACAGACCTAAAGATGCTCTGGAGCAATATGAGTTATCACTGAAGAATACTCCTAACCGGTTAAACGCTTTATACGGAGCAGGAAAATCTGCTGAACTTCTTGGTGATTTAGAAAAAGCTAAGTTTTATTTCACAGCAGTTTTGAAGAATAATAAATCTTCCGAAACAAATAGTGAAAGATTAGCGCACGCCTTAAGTATGATTAATAATAAAATGTAACTGGACTAATCGTCAGTATGGGCGATCCACAGGATCGCCCCATTTATTACCTATGGAAGGGCTATTTCAAAAACAGCATCTTCTTTGTTTCAACAAAACTGCCTGTTTGAAGCTTATAGAAATAAACTCCACTAGGTAGATTGGCTACTATGAAACGAACTTCATAATTTCCTGCTGGTTTGTACTCATCAACAAGTGTTGCGATAACATTACCGAGAACATCATAGACTTTTAAAGTTTGCCAACTGCTGACTGGAGACTGCCAATTGATTTTAGTGCTTGGATTAAATGGATTGGGATAATTTTGTGCAAGACTAAATTCCTTAGGGAATTCTGTCCTAATATTCTCTACACCGGTAGGATTGCCAGTCGGGTTCCGTTTATAATATATCTCCGCACCAGCACCATCACGAAAGTCCTCCCATAGAACATGCACAACCGAATCGGATACCGAGACAGAGGGGTACATCGAAAAAGAACCTGCGTTTGTCAGCCGCGTGTCTTCATTCCAGTTTAATCCGCCATCTGTTGAAAGCTTGTAGTAGATCTCAGAGCCGTCACGGTAGTCTTCCCATACAACATGCACAATCGACCCAGATGAAGTTACCGAAGGATTGATGGAAACATCCGAGTTATTCGTTAGTCGTATATCTGTTCCCCAGCTTGCGCCGCCATCAGTTGAGTGTTTGTAGTATATCTCATCGTTTCCATCACGGTTATCGCGCCATAAAATATGCACAACTTGCCCGGATACATTTACAGAGCAATTTGTTGAAGCAGAGGGGTCATTCGTCAAACGTATATCATTTTCCCAGCTTACGCCTCCATCTGCCGAGCGTTTGTAATAGATTTCCCCGTTAGCTCCATCACGCTTGTCCCTCCATACAACATGCACAACTGAGCCTGATAATGATACTGAAGGATTCCATGATGCAGCAGAGTTATTTGTCAGCCGCATATCTGTTCCCCAGTTTACTCCTTCATCTGTTGAGCGTTTGTAGTAGATTTCCCCGTTGGCCCCGTCACGAGTGTCTTGCCATACAACATGAACAATCTGCCCGGATACGGCGACTGACGGATGATTTGAAAGACCAGAGTTATCGGTCAGCCTTATCTCATCTCCCCAAGTTAAACCCGCATCAGTTGAACGTTTAAAATATATCTCGCCGTTTCCATCCCGATTGTCATACCACATTACATATACAACATTTCCTGATACCGCAACTGTAGATAATTCCGAAATAGCAGGATCGTTCGTAAGTCGTGTATCTACGCCCCAGCTTATTCCATCATCCGTCGAGCGTTTGTAATAAATCTCGCGTTCGGTGCCATGACGCGCGTCATCCCACACAGCATGCACAATATTTCCATTTGATGCAATATTTTTTCCAACCCGATCATTTATTCGCGAACTAATGGGAAAATCGCTCAGGCGCACATCCGACTCCCACTGGACAAATAAGTTAAAAGAATTTAGTATAAGAAGAGCAGACAGAGTTAAAAAAGTTTTCATTTAATTTTTACATTATTGTTTTTTTTGTTAGCTCACTATTAAAAGATTGATTATCTAAGTAAAATCATCTTCTTAGTTTCAACAAAACTTCCTGCTTGTAATGTATAGAAGTACATTCCGCTCGACAATTCTGCAGCATTAAATTCTGCTTCATAAATGCCCGCCTTTTTCTCCTCATTCACGAGTGTTGCAACTTCATTTCCCAAAACGTCATAAATTTTTAGTGAAACAAAATCGTTTTGTAAGATCTGATAACTAATTTTAGTTGTAGGATTAAACGGATTGGGGTAATTCTGTTCTAATTGAAATGCTAATGGTTGAGTTTGATCTTCAACATCAGAAACAACGTCCATAGACAATTCCAGATCATCTAAGTACATTTCTGAACCCAATGTTACTGAAACGCCGCCAACAGGATTTATAATTTGAAATGATATTACGCATTTATTTGGAGTTGCAGGATCTATATATGTAATAGGAATTGCAAACTCGGTATATGAAGTGGCACTATTTAATAAAGCACTTCCAACACCTATCGCCGCAGTATCAGCAACAACGTATAAAGATATATATATCTGGTCTCCACCTTGAGAATTAAATTTGTAAAATCCTTTTAAAGAGTTATATCTAAATTCGATTGGAAAACCATCATCGGTATCGCCATCACAAATTCCAACGGGACCTAGAACTGGTAAAAAGGGTGGAAGGAACGCAATACATTCCCCCTTCAATGCTGAAGAGCCGCCATGGCTGCTATTAGATTGAGTTATTGGAAAATATGGGTCGGAATTGTTTGTAGTCCAGCTATCCGGTTCACCGGTTGTCCAGTTTTCAAATCCAGCATTTGGAACCTGTGAATACATGTTAATCGAAAACCCAAAGAAAACTAAAAGCGATGAGTAAATAATTTTTTTCATTTTGCCTCCGAGCAAATATTGATAATTGGTTGATTATTGACTTACCGAAATCGTTGCCAAAACATAAATAATAAAAATCTTCATTCAAATTATTTATTGAATATTTTTATTAAAACTGTTGGATATAAAAAACATTTCCGAATAACAATTAACGATAGTGTCAAGATATTCGTCGAAAAGATAGTCTTAGTTGTAAAGGTATATAACAACGATACAAATAGATTTTAATGGTTGTTCGGGGTTGATCAAAAAAAAGCTTGTTAAGGAAATGGGGATTCCCGCAAGTACACTGCAGCTTTGTACTCTACAACGAGATGATAAAGAAGCAACTATTACGGTTGTTGGATGATGAGTAAGGTTTATATAATGAGTTTGAATATTATTTAATAAAAAATCCCCACTATGTCCGTCGGAATAATTTAGAAACTAAAACAGTTAATGTGTAAGTATTGTTTTAATTTTAATATCTAACTCTTCTGTTGATTTAGATTAATCTCTTTATCGCAAGCAAAAACATTAGTAAAATAATAACGTAATATTTTCAATTATTATTTTCAGGTAGATGATGAAATCTGTGTTATTTGTTTTAACAATTTGTGTTGCGGCGGGATTTTTAATTTTT
>JGI20214J51088_10003714_pt1 | contig 10044 bp, 9 predicted proteins | sample WetSurMetagenome_FD_51088 | JGI IMG/M metagenome (IMG submission 51088) | reverse complement strand
CCAAGATCCGTGACGTACTGGTCGCCCGACCTGGGGCTGACGAGCACGTTCCCGACCTCGTAGTCAACGACCTGCTTGGTGATGCTCTGCCCGATCCCGTTGAAGAGGCCGGGTAAGAAAACCATGTTGGTGAAGCACATCGCAATGATAAGCACGGTCAGGACCACGCTGGAGCGGCTTCCCCGCTGGAGCGATCGAAGCGCCAGCAGGAATGCAACCTTCAGCTCTTTCTTTCCCATGGGAACTTACCATCGCTGTTGATCCTGGGCAGGTACCAGTACCGGTATCCGACGAGTCCGATAATCACAAGGACGATCAACAGAAGGATTATCGTGCCGGACATATCCGTTGGCGGGACCCGCAGGTTCATGTCCCGCGTTATCGTGTGCTCTCCCATGTCATCCGTGTAGTGAATCGTGAGCGTGTAGGGGATATTCCCGGCTTTTGGCCCTTCGAGAAGGAAGATCGCCGGTGCATCGTTGCCGGGCTTGATCTTACCGATGAAGGCCTCTTTCTTGCCCTCGACGGGCAGATCGACCGTTGCCGAGACCTGTTTTGCCTCACCGGTACCGGTATTCTCGATCCGGATTGTCAGGTCGAAGGGCGTCCCCTCGGTCGGCCGGGCAGGGTTGGTGTCGACCGAGACAAAGCCCAGCTCCGCCTTGCCCATGAACATCACATCGATGCCCGTGGACTGTGACATGACAGTCCCGTCAATGGCATTGTACCGGATGGTGACCGGGACCTTCACAAGGCCTGCTCCGGTATCCTTGTCCGAAAGGAGCAGGAGGTCGAACGTCTTCCGTTCTCCGGCACCTATGGTGCCGAGATGGTACAGGTCGGTATTTTTCGGTGCCACCGTGCTGCTCACGTTCTCAATCTTAATCGTCACGTCATCGGCAAGCATCCCGCCGGAATTCAGGACGGTCACGGTTACCGGGATATCGTCCCCGGGATTCTGGCTGCCGGTGAGCGAACTGTCAAGGATCAGGATCGCCTGTTTCTGGATCCCCACGGCAGTATTGACATTGACGGGGACCGGGTATTTCACGCTCCGGGCCCCTTTGGTATCGATCCAGACTTCGGGGTAATACATCCCGTTCTTTGACGGGGCACGGATAGAAAACGTGATGAGGGTGGATTGCCCGGGACCAAGTTCCCCGACCCGATCGAAATCATTGCTGAGGACATCGATGCCGTTGCCTTCGAGATGGATATTCTCGATATTGACATTGATATCGGTAACGCGGGTCGTCCCGGAAGTATCCGAAGAGATCGGCCCGGTCTTTTCACTGACCGTAGCGCTTGCTGCCGTGTTCTTGATAGTGACCATGATGGTCCCCTGGCTGTCAGGCATCAGCACTGACGGGGAGACCTTGTAGTCGGTGATCGTGACGGTCGGGGTATCGGCATGGACCGGGGGCACGAAGATGACCATCAGTCCGAACAGCACAAGGAGTGCTGCGATGGTGCCGATATCCCTGAATATACTCTTGTGTACGTTATTCTCGCTCATACTGCCTCCAGTTTGATGGATCCGATGCCCTGCCGGATATGGCAGGTGATCTGCGGGGCACCCGGGCGATCGGTCCGGGTCAGGTAGGTATCTCCTTCAACCATGAAACCCCGTACGTCTGCGTCCCCGACACCCCGGTGGATCCGGACGCGCAGGTTGCTCTCCTTTGGCATGCGGATGACCAGGCTGCCTATGCCGTTCTTGATCGTTGCATCGAAATTTCCGCCATGGTACCCGGTAAGATCGATCCGGGTCTCGCCGGCCCCGTTCCCGATCTTCAGGGATGTAAGATTGAGTTCCCCCAGGTCCAGCCGGGTCCTTCCGGCCTTGTTGGCGATACCCAGCGCAACCGGAACTTCGCGGTTCAGCCGGATGTCCCAGGAATTTACCGACTCGTCAGCATACCAGGAACTGCTAAACGAGTGCCGGCTCCGTATCCTGACTTTCCTGGTAGTGTTGCACACGGTGGAGGAATAATCATAAGGTGGTGTGGAGATCCCGTCCCCTGCCGTCAGGTTCAGGAGGACCTGATCTTCAGTTCCCGCGCCAAGGGTAATCTCCCCCGCGCCAAGCCGCAGCTGGAGATCGAGCGCGGTCGTATCGTCCCTGCTGACCGTGGTATTCCGGGAAGCGGGTTCTTCGGCTTCCTGATCATCGCCTCCCTGTATCACCCGTATATTCCACTTCAGGTACCGTATCGCGAGTCGGTAACATGACCGTGCCAGGTGGAAGTCGAATATAACCATGACAACCCCGATGAACGTGAGGACGATGGAGATGAGAATGCCCTCAAAGGGGGAGGACCACCAGGCAACCTGTACCCCGAGGCCAATCAGTTGCATGACCGCCACCAGGAGCAGGATCGGCCCCGTAATGAGCAGGACCAGACCTACCATAACGATGATGACGAGGAACACGATAAGGAGGAGGAACGGCAGGAGTACGACAGCGAGGTTGAACAGACCGAGACCGAGCGTTGCCATAACCGCATGCCAGATGTTCTCGGGACTGCGGGCCTCTTCTGCCTTCTTCACGAGATGCATTGCCCGGATCTCCCGGGCAACATCCTCGGGTAATCCAAGGGAGCGGAAGAGCTCCTCGTCCGTGCGTCCGTTCGCTTTTCCNATGCTGAAGTGCTCGGAATAATCGGAGATGATATCCTCGAGCTCGTCCTGCGGGAGCGTGCCTTCCAGCCGCTTCCTCAGGATCCGGATAAATTCCTGTTCATTCTGCTGCATCGTTCTTTCCCCCGAGGAGTGCATTTACTGACGCCGCAAACCGCATCCATTCTTCCTTCTGTTCATGCTCTTCTTTCTTTCCGCCTTCAGTCAGCTGGTAATATTTCCGGGGCGGGCCACCCGCGGATTCCTGCAGGTAGGTGGTGACATACCCGTCATCTTTAAGGCGATGGAGCAACGGGTAGATCGTTCCTTCCGAGATGTCAATCCGCTTTGAGATCTCGCTCACGAGTTCATACCCGTAACAGTCCTTGTGCGCCAGAACAGAGAGAACGCAGATCTCGAGGATGCCTTTTTTAAACTGTATGTTCATGGCTTTTCCCTGGATACAAGGACTGCCCGGCACGGGGTGTGTGGCCATACCATGATTCCGGATGTTCCGGAGAGGGTGCAGCCGGGCAGGTCCATGTTAAGTGCTTAACACGGTATCTTGCATTACAAGATACTCACTACCATTGAGAACACAACATATATAATTTGATCGGAAATAACTCCGGGCAATACAACATTCTTCCGTACGTCCGGGGGGTTGTTCATCCGGGTTACTGAAGGTAAAGACAGCCTGGCGGCAACACGNAACGTTCAGGGNGGTTTCTCGGGCAATAAAAAAGGNATTCCGGTTACAGTACGGCTTCGAAGAGGTCCGGGTTTTCTTTTGAATAGTCCTCACTCAGCCCCTTGAGNGGTAGTTTCTGGATATAATCGTACGAGCGTGAGATGATCTCAATCAGCTGCTCGGCGTCCGGGTGCCCGGCTACGAGACGCTCTATCAGCTGCCTGTCAGGGATCTCATCAGAATACTTGTAATAGTCGGTCACACGTGTTCAGTATTCTCAGGTGGTCGACCACTCTTTTATGTTTTATTATTTGACAGCAGCCTGCACTACGGGCGGCATTCATTGCGGGAGTTCCCGCAAATAAAAAGGGGGGACGGCAATATCCCCGCAGGTTGCCCGGTTACTTCTTTTCGGATCCATCCTGGAAGAACGGGCAGAAGCGGTTGTTGCACCCTTTGCAGACAAAGAACTGGATATCAATGGCAGCGATCAGGCAGAGGGCTGCAAACAGGTAGAAATAGCCAGGGTGTGCAAGCAGCCAGTACTGGGGAAAGACTATCATGAATACGATCGGGACAACAACCCCGGTCTTGTCCATAAGGGTATAGGGACCCTCGGGGCGTGAAGGGAAGAACCGGGTGAGTTTTCCCGGGATGACATGCCCGCAGTCAGTCTTCCTGCAGGGACACTTCGTGCAGAAGGAATAGATGATGACAAGGGCCGAAAGAAATATCCCGACCAGGTATACTGCCGTCCAGATAACCGAAGACTGGACGATCGCAAGGGCTGCCGTAACGACGGCAGCGAGTAAGATCAGGAGGGAAAGGATCCCGTGTATCTGGCGATTCATGCTTATCGTTCCTGTTTTTTCATTGACTGGCTTAATCCTTGTGATTGGTCGCTCTGCAGGTACCGGTACATACCTGCCAGACGGGAGGGCCCCGGTTTTTCATTTATGGGTGAAATAGGCCTTAACACCTGAAACATCCACTGCATCGATCCGGGCAAACCCGATCCGCTCGAACTGGACAACCTTATCAAGTTCGGCCCTGACCAGCGGTTCGCATACCCCCTTCATCTCCCCTTCCTGGGTGAGCAGGGTACAGGGTACCGTGGCCTGTGCCGGCAGCCACTGGATGATGCGGGCTTTTGCCGCACGGGCATCGGCGAGCGAATCGCCACCGAACGAGAACGAGGGGATATCCCCGTCCCACGCGATCTTCACATTGAAGAGGTCCTTGAGCCGGACCATGGCGGTGCCGGGAACGATCTCGCTTTTCGGGAGCAGCACGCTCCCTTCGAACTCCAGCGTGCGGGTACCGCGGGCGGTATCTGACGGGTGGAGCATCGCATGGGCGGTATGCCGGGCTGCACCTTCGATCGTTACCATCATGGGATCGGGAACAAAGAAGTACCGGTTTGCGATCGGGTCAACGATCTTCCGGTTCTCGGCATAGAGGTTGTCCCACGAGAACGAGATGTCGGTATCGCCGATTCCGATGGCCAGCATCGCGTTCTTCACGGCTTCGGGGCAGATCCCGCGCCGGGCAAGGGCACGCATGGTACCGAGCCGGATATCGTCCCAGCCGGTATACGTACCCTCCCTGATCCCGAGGCGCATCTGGGAGGTGGAGAGGACGACCCCCTCGATCCCCATCCGGCCGTAGTGACGGTAGACCGGCACCTGCCAGCCAAAGTGATCGTAGATATACTGCTGCCGGCGGGTGTTGGCAATGTGGTCCTTGCCCCGGATCACGTGGGTAACGCCGAGCAGGTGGTCGTCGGCCACAACCGAGAAGTTCATCAGCGGGTAGACATGGGCTTTCACTTTCGGGTGGGGCGGTGCNTCAAGGATNCGGAATGCCGGGAAGTCCCGCATGGCCGGGTCCGGATTGTTGAGGTCGGTCTTGATCCGTACCGAAACCTCGCCTTCCTTAAAGCCATGGTCGAGCATCTTCTGCCAGAGTTCAAGGTTCTTTTCCACCGTCTGGTCGCGGCAGGGACAGGCTGTCTTTGCCTGTTTTAACTCCTTGAAATGCTCGTTGTCGCAGGTGCAGACATATGCCCCGCCTTTCTCGATCAGCTGGTTACAGAGATCGTAATAGAGGGAGAGCCGGTCGCTCTGGGTCACGGTCTCCGTGATCCCAAGGCCGAGCCATTTGAGGTCTTCTTCAACCATCCCGTACGCATCCGGGTCGACGCGTTTGGGATCGGTATCCTCGATGCGGAGGATATACCGGCCGCCGTACTGCTTCACGTAGGCATCGTTCAGGGCCGCAGCCCGTGCATGCCCGATATGGAGGGGCCCGGAGGGGTTGGGGGCAAACCGCATGACAACCCCGTTTTCAGATTTTTCAAGATCGGGAAGCACTTTCTTATGCTCGTGCTTCTCGGAGAGCGATGCGTACATCTCCGGTGCCCGGGTCTTGAGGGTGGTAACCCGATCTTCGGGCGATAGCGCTGCAACGTCCGCAATCGCCTCTCTTGCAAGGCCGGATACTTCCTTTGCCCTGCTCCGCAGTTCCGGGTGGGCACCCATTACCATGCCGATGACTGCGCCTGCCTGCGGCACGCCCCCGTGCTTCACCGCGTTCTGCAGTGCGCACAAAAAGAGGATCTCTTTGGGATCGTCCCCGGACATCCTAATGACTCCGCGTAACGAAGTACTCGCCGATATCCAACAGGAGCTGCCGTTCCTTTGAAGACGGCAGGACGGAGAGGTGTTTATTGCTGTCGGCAATAAGACCGGAGGCAATACCCTTCACCTCATCGATCACGCCTGCTTCAGTCAGCTCAGTTATTGCGGCATTGATATCCGTGGGAGTCAGAACCTTCTGGTATTTCTTTAAGTCAAGCCCTTTCTCCCGCGCTTTGATCATAAGGAGGGTCTGCTTGCCCTCGCGGAGATCGGAAGCCTGGTCCTTCCCGCTCTTCTCCGATGGCGTCAACAGGTCGATAAGGTCGTCCTGGATCTGGAACGCTATACCGGTATTGAGACCAAAATTGTAGAGCGCCCTTACCTGTACAGCGTTGCCGCCGGCAAGGACTGCACCGATGCCGGCCGCTGCTGCATACAGGACACCGGTCTTCATCCGGACCATCTCCATATACTCCGGCTCCGTAACATCGGTGCGGTGCTCGAAGGACATGTCCATATGCTGGCCCTCGCAGATGTCGGCACAGGCCTTTGCAAGCATGGTCACGGCACGGACTTTTGCCTCGTCCTTTGCAGTCGCCCTGCAGATGTGCTCGAAAGCGCGGGAGTACAGGACATCGCCGGCAAGGATGCCGGTGGGCATGTCCCACTTGGTATGGACCGTCGGAACCCCCCGGCGGAGACTGTCGTCGTCCATGATATCGTCATGGATGAGCGTAAAGGTGTGGGTCACCTCGAGCGCGAGCGCTGCGTGCAGGAGTTCGTCCGAACTCCCGGGTTTTACTGCATCTGCTGCAAGCATCACAACCGCAGGGCGGAGCCGTTTTCCCCCGGCTGCGAGAATGTGGGCGGAGGCCTTGTTCAGTTCACCCGTCTTATCGACGAAATACCGGTCGATCATACGATCGATCGACGTTGCAACCGATTCAAGGTACGATGATAGTTCCGACATTTGGCTTCCCCGGTTCAATTGATCTTGAGCCGCTGCCCGTTCCTCATCAGGTGCACCGTGGACCCCGTGACATACCCGAGATCGCCGGCAAAATCTGCATAGCTTGACGTCATCTTCAGGCTGCCGTGGGCCGGGATGATGTGCTGGGGCTGCAGGAGCCCTATGAACTCGTAATGGTCCTCGCGATACGCGTGCCCGCTGACGTGCAGGTCCTCAAATAACCGGGCCCCGGCCATTTTGAGGTGCTGCTCAACCATGTACCGCTGCCCGAAGTTCATCGGGTTCGGGATTACGTTTGCCGAGAAGATAACCTTGTCACCCTTGGCCAGCTGGTAGGGTGTGTCCCCGAGAGCAAGCCTTGTTAAGATGGAGCCAGGTTCTCCCTGGTGTCCCGTAACGATGGGCAGGAACTTATCCTTGCCTGCCTTCATCATCCGGCGCATGGTCCGGTCAACGGTCCGCCGGTTGCCAAAGACACTGGTGGTCTCGGGGAACGAGACGAGTTTCATCTGCTCGGCGGTTACCGAGTACTTCTCCATCGAACGGCCGAGCAGCACGGGTTTCCGGCCGATCTCGTGGGCACATTCCGCGATCGTCTTGACACGGGAGATGTGCGAGGAGAACGTGGAGACGATGATCGCGTTCTTGTCATCCTCGTAACTGGTGATGGTGTCGCGGACAAGATCGCGGGCGATCCGCTCGCTGGGGCACCGGCCCTGGCGTTCGATGTAGGTGCTCTCGACAATCAGTGCCAGCACACCCTCTTTCCCGATCTGGCGGAAGCGGGCAAAGTCCGGGGGTTCTCCGATGACCGGTGTCCGGTCAAGCTTGAAATCGCAGGCATAGACGATCGCACCGTGCGGGGTGTGGAGCACCGGTGTCACGGTATCGATGATCGAGTGCTGCGTCCGGACAAACTCTAAGATAAGGTTCTGGGAGAGCGTGTACCGCTGCCCGGACTTGAGCGCAAAGAGCTTGTTGTTGACGCCGAATTTCTGCTCACCGGAGATCTGCTGCCGGATCAACTCGGTTGTGTACGGCGTTGCAATGATCGGCGCATTGTACCGGTGCGCCAGTTTTGGGATCGCACCGATGTGGTCGAGGTGACCGTGCGAGCAGACAATGGCTTTCACGGTCCCTTCGATCTCGTTCATCCGCGTGTCGTCCGGTATCGCCTTGATCTTGATCAGGTCAAGGGAGTGCATATTCTCGACCTCCGCGTCCTCGTGGATCATTACCTGGTCCAGGCGGAGGCCCATGTCAAAAATGACAATTTCCTTTCCGCAGCGGACGGCGGTCATATTTCGCCCGACCTCGTCGTATCCGCCTACTGCGATAATTTCTATATCCATTGTGTATCTCCTTACTCTATCTTTGGTTATTCTTCCTGAAAAATTACCCGGTTTAACATTTTATCGTTTAATTCGTGCCGGATTATCTTTTTCAATCATCTGCCGGGTCGTTCCCGTAATGTGCAGGGGTGCTTTCCTGAGATCGGCAACATGCGCCGATCCCGTCAGGAACATGGCAACCGTAAGCTCCCGGTGGATCGTATCGATCACCTCAGCGAGCGCCTTGTCGTCATGCATGGCCGGTTTTAAGAGCGGGAGCGCCATCCCGCACAGGTCTGCACCGAATGCAAGTCCCTTGGCGATGTCAAGACCGCTCCGCACGCCGCCCGATGCGATCACCGGGCCGCCGGTTGCGAGTACTTCGGCAAGGCTGACGAGCGTGGGGATTCCCCAGGCTGCAAAATCCTGCCCCAGCGACTTGAGTTTCTTATCCCCTGCATGAGTGCTCTCGTCCGCCCGGACACTCTCGACCGCGGCCCAGGACGTCCCGCCCCAGCCGCCGGTATCGATAGCGCGGACACCCGCACCCCAGCACTTACGTGCCGTTGCAGCAGAAATCCCGCATCCGGTCTCCTTGACAATGACCGGTTTCTTNAAATTGCGGGCAAGTTCCCCGATAGCATCAAAGCAGCCGGTCGCGTTATGGTCACCCTCCGGCTGGATTGCCTCCTGCAGGAAATTGAGGTGGATCGCAATCGCGTCCGCCCCGATCATTTCGACAGCCCGGTCCGCCCATTCGATCCCGTGGTCGCGAAGCTGGACTACGCCGAGATTTGCCACCAGGAATGCGTGGGGAGCCTCATCGCGTACTACCGAGAACGTATCGGCAAGGGAAGGATTCTCGAGCGCAGCCCGCTGGGAGCCGACACCCATCCCGATCCCATACCGTTCCGCTGCCCGGGCAAGCCGGGCATTCGTATCCCTGGTACCGGGATGACCACCGGTCATCGCCGATATGAAGAGGGGCGAGGAGAAGGTATGGTTAAGGAACCGGCTCTGCAGGTCGATGGTGCCCATGTCGCATTCCGGCAGGGCGTTATGCACGAACCGGATATCCGAGAAGCCGGCATCACCGCTTTCAACCTCACACTCCGCACAGATGCGGAGGTGATCGAGCTTCCTCGATGACGTAAACCGTTTCTTGTCTGCCATACGATCTAATCTCCCCTCACGATCGTCCCGCCGTGGCCGGATCCATTGAGGAAATCCGGAATCCGCGAGACCTGAAAGATATCTGACCCTATCCCTGCATCAGCAAGGCCGAGCAGTTCATCAATTTTCCCTTTCATTCCACCGGTGACATCGGTATGACTCGAGCTGCCGATCTGGAGAGCCGGTACCGTTTTCTTCGTGATCTTCGGTACCACAACGCCTCCATCCAGCACTCCCGGTACATCGGTGGCGAGCCCAACGCGGCTGATTTTTAAGGCAACCGCGAGGTAGCGCACGAGCTGATCGCCCGATACGATACATGCTCCGCGTGAAAGGTCCATCACCACGTCGCCGTGGATCACAGGGACCATCTTAAGCCTGAGCATGGTTTCCAGGTGGCGGCACTCGAACCCCACCAGCCGGCCGTTGTCAGCGATGCCAACATGGAGCGGATGAACCCCGATTGCTGCGACACCTTCTTTACGGAGGGCGGCGACAACGGCGTCATTGAGGCTGCTGACCGCCTTGTGGGTGACAAAGATGCCTTCCGTTTCCCCGGCCTTAGCGCCCGCATCAAGGTGGTAACGCTTTGCCTCGGGGTGCCCGCAGGAGCCGGCGCCG
>JGI20214J51088_10003713_pt1 | contig 10045 bp, 10 predicted proteins | sample WetSurMetagenome_FD_51088 | JGI IMG/M metagenome (IMG submission 51088) | reverse complement strand
CGATTGCCAATACCTTCTTCATCAATGAGTCACCTCCTCCCGCATCTGGAATAGCGCCAAAAAAGAGATATCTGCAAAACACTAGTATAAATTATTAGCATATAAGGGCAAAGATGTCAAGAGCCAAATTGACTCCGGCCTCAAATTCCTATATGATAAGCGCTAAAAAAATCAATGGTACCAGTCAGCCCTGTCGGCAATCACGCGCCAATGGATGAAGTCGTAAGTTATGCCGAGGGGGGCTTTTTCTATGCCGCTGAACCTTTTATGTATCACCGTCAAAGCGTCCGGCACATAAAGAAATACGGTCGGCTGCTCTTCCACAAATATCTGGTGGATGCGCATGTATATTTTTTTTCTCTTCTCGATGTCGAAGGTCTGTCTCCCCTCTATAAGCAGCCGGTCGACTTCGGTGTTCTTGTAGGAAATAAAATTAAACTCTCCTTCTTTTGTTTTGGATGAATGCCAGATATCATGAAGATCCGGATCGCGCGCAAGACCCCATCCCAAAAGCACGGCTTCGAACTTCTTTTTATTGATAAAGCCGTGAAGCATTGCCTGCCATTCGAGAGACTTGATATTCACCTCTATACCCACCCGCCTGAGCTGTTCTTTTATTATTTGCGCAGCCTTGAGGCGCGATTCATTGCCCTGGTTGGTCATAAGCGCAAAGGAAAATATCTTTCCGTCCTTTTCGAGCAATCCCTGTTCGTTTTTTTTCCATCCGAGGGAGGAGAGAATTTTCAGGGCCTTTTCAGGGGCAAAATCTATATCCCCGATATTTTTGTTATATGCCCATGATTCCGGGGGGAAAGGACCGGTGCATGGAGTCCCATATCCCATCAGGACCCCGGCGATGATTTCTTTCTTGTTTATGGCATGCGCGATAGCGCGTCGCGTGTTCATGTCGGAAAAAAGCGGATGTGTGAGATTGAATCCAAGATAGGTGTAGCCGAATGAAGGATACCTGAAGTTCCGGAAATATTTATCGAAAAAGGGCGAGCCGTATACCTGCAATTTGTACTGGGCGGGTGTTACAGAGGCGAAGTCGATGCCGCCGAATTTTAGTTCGAGAAAGGTGGTGGCGGAATCAGGGATTATCCTGGCGATAATACGGTCTATGCCGGGTCTGCCTTCATAATAGTCATCAAACGCATCGAGCACAATTTTCTGACCGGTCACCCATTCAGTAATTTTGTAAGGTCCGCATCCTATTGGATTGCGGTTTACTTCATCCGAAGCCAGGTCTTTTCCTTCAAGGGCATGTTTAGGCATCATCCCGACACCCCAGGATTCGAGCGCCGGGGCGAAAGGCTCCTTATAAGTTACGCGGACAGTATACTTATCGACTATTTCGACATCTTTGATTGGCCCGAAGATACTGCTGTACGGGGTCGGGATTTTCGGATCGGTAAAGGTTTTGTATGTGAACAGCACATCTTCAGAAGTGAACTCGGCGCCGTCATGCCACTTCACACCCTTTCGCAGGTGGAAGACGATAGTCATTCCGTTATCGAGTATATCCCACGATTCGGCCAGGTCGCCCGTTATCCTGATGTCTTTATCGTATTTGGTCAGGCCGTTAAAAATATAGCCGCTGATCTGTCCTGAGGCTGAATCGGTGGCCAGCATAGGCAAAAGCCTTCTTGCGTCCGCGCTGAAGGAGATAGTAATTGCATTCGGATTTTTGATCTCTGGCTCTTTTGCGCACCCGGAGATAAGGACAAAAGCGAGTAAGGAGATGAGTAACCGGGTAAATGAGAGTATGAATTTACTCATCTACCCGGTTACCATATTATTTTGTTTCTGATTTTTTCTCTACGGGCTGCTGGGGAGCCGCTGTTCCTTGTTCTGCCGGAACATCTTTTACGACGGACGAACTGCCTTTCGTCAGAGACATCGCAAGCAACAGGGATGTAATCATAAATAACGCTGCGGCTGCAGTGGTCAGTTTGTTAAGGAAGGTTGCGGCGCCCCTGCTTCCAAAGAGTGTCTGGCTCGAACCGCCGAAGGCTGCGCCCATCTCCGCGCCCTTGCCCTTTTGGAGCAGCACTATACCTATCATAAAAATACAGACCGTCACATGCAATATCGTTAAAAGTGTTTCTACCACATCTACCTCCAAATAGCCCGCATCCGGGTTTTTATTTATTGTATTTAACTATTTTAGCAAAACTGTCAGGCTTAAGGCTTGCCCCGCCCACCAGCGCGCCGTCCACGTCCGGGCACGCCATAAGCGCCGCAATATTTTCAGGTGTAACGCTGCCCCCGTAAAGAATGCGCAGTCCGGTAGAGGCATTTCCGTAAATATCTGTGAGTGTGGCGCGTATAAATTCGTGCGCCTCCTGCGCCTCGGCTGTTGTAGCCGTCTTGCCGGTGCCTATTGCCCACACAGGCTCATATGCAACCACGAGCCCATCACACAGCATATCTTTAAGCCCTGCCTGTAACTGTCTCTTCAAAACATCGAAGGTCTTGCCTGCTTCTCTTTCCGCAAGTGTTTCCCCGATGCAGAATATTACATCCAGACCGAAATTACGGGCGGCGCGGACTTTCCTGTTGATGACCTCATCCGTTTCCCCGAAAATAATCCGCCTTTCGGAATGGCCGATTATCACATATTCGCAGCCGATATCCGTAAGCATAGCCGGGGCTATCTCGCCGGTAAAGGCCCCCTTTTCCTCATAGAACATATTCTGCGCAGCCAGTTTGACTTCTGTAATCTCCAGGAGGTTGGCCATAGTGTAAAGCGCAGTATAAGGAGGCGCAATGACGATATCAACGTCTTTTTCGTTCCAGATCAGCGGGGTAAACACGTCCATGAACGACTGGCAATCATCGATCGTCTTGTTCATCTTCCAGTTTGCCGCAAAAAGTGGTCTTCTCATCAGACATATAATTTATTGTAACAAAGCGCTAATAGTCAAGAAGGGGGGGCTGCGGCATATTACTAATTGACTAACCTTTCCGGCTGGAAGTATAATTTCAGTTCTATGGACGAAATTAATGATTTGATGGAAATGCGCATAAAGAAGCTCGGGGAGTTGAGGGAGCTGCAGATTGACCCTTACGGCGGCAGGTTCGAGCCTCAGGACAAAGCAGCCGCTCTCAAGTCAGCCAATGCCGGGTCGACAAAAGAACAGCTTGAATCCGTCGCTGTTTCCGCATCGTGCGCAGGCAGGATCGTCTCGATGCGCGACTTCGGGAAGGGCTGTTTTGCGACCATTCAGGACGATACCGAGAGGATACAGGTGTTTTTCAGCAAGGCTGTGCTTGGAGATAAATACGGCCTGATCAAGAAGCTCGATATCGGCGATATTATTGGCGCTTCAGGCAGACTCTTCAGGACAAGGACGGACGAACTGACCATCGAGGTGCATGATCTCCAGCTCATGAGCAAGTCGCTCAGGCCGCTGCCCGAGAAATGGCACGGACTGAAAGATGTGGAGCTCAGGTACCGCCAGCGTTATGTCGATCTGATCGTAAATCCACAGGTCAAGGAGATTTTCGCAAAAAGAAGCGCGATCATCAAGGCCATGAGGGACTTCTTTGAACAGAACGGCTTTATCGAGGTCGAGACGCCGATGATGCACCAGATCCCGGGCGGCGCCACTGCAAAGCCGTTTATGACGCATCACAACGCGCTCGATATCGACCTCTATCTTCGCATTGCGCCGGAGCTCTATCTCAAGCGCCTTATAGTCGGCGGATATGAGCGGGTTTTTGAGCTGAACAAGAATTTCCGGAATGAGGGCATCTCGACAAAGCATAATCCGGAATTCACAATGATCGAATTCTATATGGCCTATAAGGATTACCATTTCCTCATGGATTTCACTGAAAAGATATTTGCTTATATTGCGGAGAAGACGCTTGGAACGTTGAAGGTCCCATACGGAGACAGCATTATAGATCTCACTCCTCCCTGGCCGCGGATACCGCTTCTTGAAGCCCTTCAGCAGAAGGGTATGCCTGCGGACGCAATCAACGACAGGGACAAGGCTTTTGCCTGGGCGCGGGAGAAGAAGCTCGATATCCCGTCGAACGCCTCGCTCGCAAAGATACTCGACGAGATATTCGGTGAGTTTGTCGAGCCCGAGCTTGTGCAGCCGACCTTCATCACAGACTATCCCGTCGAACTTTCGCCTCTTGCCAAGAGGAAGAAGGACAATCCCGAACTGGTGGAAAGGTTCGAGTTGTTCATTACGGCGCGAGAGATTGCGAATGCGTTTTCAGAGCTCAATGATCCTGCCGACCAGAAGGAGCGTTTTCTAAAGCAGGTCGAAGAGAAGAAGAAGGGCGACGATGAAGCTCAATGGATGGATGAAGATTATGTAAGGGCGCTCGAATACGGCCTGCCGCCCACAGCCGGAGAGGGCATCGGAATAGACAGGCTGGTTATGCTGTTAACCGATTCGTCTTCCATCCGCGATGTCATTCTCTTTCCTCAACTGAAGCCGGAACAATGAAATCAAGAGTAAAATTAAAAGTTAATAGTGAAAAAAAACGGAATGTAGGCGGCGTATTCACGGTCGTTAATTTTGCTTTTTTATTCCCTGATTTTTATCTTTCATGAATCTTCCATATCAGTTATTCATAGCAATACGCTATCTGAGGTCTAAAAAGAAACATAAGGGGATCTCGTTCAATACCGCCATATCCATAGGAGGGGTTGCTGTTGGAGTCATGGCGCTCCTTGTTGTGCTTTCAGTTATGAGCGGGTTCCACGAAGACCTGCAGAAGAAGATACTCGGCGCGAACTCGCATGCGGTGGTGGTCAGTTACAAAGGGCCGATAAAAGATTATAACGCAGTGATTGAAAAGGTGATGACCGATGAGCGCGTTGTCAGCGCAGCCCCCTTCGCCATGGGGCAGGCGCTTATCTCGAGCGGGAAAAATGCGCATGGCATTTTCGTGAAGGGCGTAGACCTGGAGGCAGGGAGAAAGACAACCGAGATACTCAATAATATCAAATTCGGAAAGCTGCCGGACCCTTCAGCGAAAGAAGGCCCTGATGAAGTCCCGTGGATCATGCTGGGCAATGAACTGGCCGGCATGCTGGGTGTGTTCAGCGGCGACACTATAAATATAATCTCTCCAATGGGAGAGATCGGGCCTCTCGGTATGATGCCCAAGATGAAGCAGTTCAGGGTGGCGGCAGTGTTCGAAATGGGCATGTTCGAGTACGACGCAAACCTTGCAATTATGTCCATCAAATCCGCGCAGGATTTCTATAAATACGGGGACGCGGTGTCGGGCGTTGAACTCAAGATTAAAGACGTTTACGAGGCGCCGGAGGTCCGGATGGCCCTCAATAAGAAACTCGGACCGCCTTATTTCGTGAAGGACTGGCAGATGCTGAACAAAAACCTTTTTTCAGCCCTCAAGCTCGAAAAATTTGCCATGTTCGTAGTCGTGCTGCTGATTATCCTGGTGGCGTCATTCAATATTGTGAGCACGCTGATGATGAATGTCATGGAAAAACAGAAAGAGATTGCGATACTGAAATCCATGGGGGCCGGGAACCGGGGGATAATGATGATCTTCATGTCCCAGGGCCTGTTTATAGGGCTGGTCGGCACCGCAATAGGGCTTGTATGCGCGACTGTTCTCTGTTATGTGCTCACTACATATCAACTTATCGAACTTCCGGCCTCGGTCTATTATCTCAAGACCCTTCCGGTCAAGGCCAATGTTTTAGATTTTATAGTTGTATCTGTTTCGGCTATCACTATCAGTTTCCTCTCTACGATTTATCCCTCATATTATGCGGCGCGTCTGAACCCTGTCGAGCCGCTGAGGTACGAATAGTGGCGACCGGCATGAACCCGCTCGTAAAAGTCAGCGGGCTTTCGAAGACCTATAATACTCCGGCCGGAGGTCTGCAGGTATTGAAAGGGATAGATCTGACCATAGGGGCCGGGGAGATAGTCGGCATTGTCGGCGCGTCCGGAGCCGGCAAGAGTACGCTTCTGCATATACTCGGCACACTGGACACTCCAACCCAGGGTAGTATAAGTTATCATGTCGGCGGGGTGACAATCGATCCCTTCAAACTGGATAATGGGGCTATCGCAGCATTCAGAAACGGGATAATCGGCTTTGTATTTCAGTTCCATTATCTGCTGCCAGAATTCAGCGCGCTCGAAAATGTGATGATGCCGGGCCTTATCAACCGTGACCTGGCAGGCGCCGACCGTTCGAGGTTCGGAGGGAGCGGATTGCGCGACATCAGGGATATCCGGGAACGGGCCGAAAATCTGCTCGGGGCTTTCGGTCTGAGTGAGAGGAAGGGACATAAGCCGGGCGAGTTGTCGGGAGGAGAGCAGCAGAGGGTTGCGGTGGCCCGCGCATTGCTCCTTGAGCCCCGCATTGTTTTTGCCGATGAGCCGACGGGTAATCTCGATACAGCGAACGGCGAGGAGCTTTTCCGGCAGTTGCTGGAGATCAATAATAAGCAGTCTATTACATTTGTTATCGTTACTCACAATGAGTCTCTCTCCAGGAGATGTCATCGTGTGGTTGAGATGGTTGACGGCAGCATGTTGAATCGTTAATGCGCAATCAGCTATCATATACCTTATTTTAATATTGTTTTTTCAGGAGAGTTATGTCTGTTAAACTGTTGTTGCCTGACGGAACCGCCAGGGAAATAGAGCCTCAGGATATAAAAAAAGAGCTGGACGCGGTTAACGCAGTTGCCGTAAAGGTAAACGGCGAACCGAGGGATATTTATCCGATAGTCATCGGACAGGTTGAGCCTTCTTCGGTATTGGAGCCTGTAAGCCTCGATTCCATTGAGGGGCGCAATATATACCGCCACAGTGTTTCGCACATCATGGCGCATGCGGTAAAGGAACTCTTCCCCGAGGTTAAAGTCACCATCGGTCCTTCCATTGAGGATGGGTTCTATTATGATTTTGACCGCGACACCCCGTTCAGCACGGAAGACCTCGAAAAAATCGAGAAAAAGATGACTGAGATCATCAAGAAGAACAGTCCTTTTGTGCGCAAAACCATGTCCAGAAAGGACGCAATAGCGTTTTTCAGCGGGAAGGGCGAGGAATACAAGGTAGAGCTTATCAATGATATAGCTGATGATGAAGTGAGTCTCTATGAGGAGGACGGTTTCACTGATCTCTGCCGCGGCCCGCATATGCCGAGGACCGGAAAGATCAAGGCGTTCAAACTCCTCAGTGTTGCCGGGGCGTATTGGCGCGGCGATGAAAAGAGAAAGATGCTCCAGCGCATATACGGAACTGCCTTTGCAACCAAAGACGAACTTAAAGCTCACCTTGAATTTCTTGAAGAGGTAAAGAGAAGGGACCACCGGAAGGTCGGCAGGGAACTCGATCTCTTCAGCATGAACGATGAGATTGGCTCCGGCCTGATTCTCTGGCATCCGAACGGCGCGATCATAAGAAAGACCATTGAGGATTTCTGGCGTGAAGAGCATATCAAGGCTGATTATAACCTGCTCTTCACCCCGCATATAGCGAGGCTCGATCTCTGGAAGACGAGCGGGCATGTCGATTTTTACAGTGAGAATATGTATTCACCCATGGACATCGACGGGGTCGACTATGAACTGAAACCGATGAACTGCCCGTTCCATATCCTCATTTATAAGAATGACCTCAAGAGTTATCGCGACCTGCCGATCAGGTATGCGGAACTCGGCACTGTATATCGTTACGAGAGATCAGGCGTGCTTCACGGACTTCTAAGGGTAAGGGGATTCACGCAGGATGACGCGCATATCTTCTGCAGGGAAGATCAGATAGAGGAAGAGATACAGAAGGTGCTCGAATTTACGATATTCATGCTCGAAACGTTCGGGTTCAGGGAGTACAGTATCTATCTTTCGACCAGACCCGAAAAGTATGTCGGCACACCGGAGAGCTGGGACAGGGCGACAGCGGCGCTGAGAATGGCTCTTGAGCATAAGGGCTTGAAGTTCGGCGAAGATCCGGGCGGAGGCGCCTTCTATGGCCCCAAAATAGATATAAAGATAAAAGACGCTCTGAACAGATACTGGCAGTGCAGCACCATACAGGTCGACTTCAACAACCCGGAGCGTTTCGACATGACTTATCGCGGAAGCGATGGGGCCGAACACAGGCCGATAATGATACACCGCGCGCTGATGGGTTCGCTCGAAAGGTTCTTCGGCGTGCTGCTGGAGCATTACGGCGGCGTATTCCCGCTGTGGCTGGCGCCTGTGCAGGTGAAGGTTCTTACTATTGCAGACCGTCATGATGAGTTTGCCCGCGAGGTTTGCGGAATGATGAAGGCGGCGGGACTCAGACCGCAGGCGGATACGAGAAACGAGAAGATCGGCTACAAGATCCGCGAGGCAACCATCAGAAAAATACCGTATTTGGTTATAATAGGTGATAAGGAGGCGGCTGACCGTCGGATAACCGTCCGCCTTAGAAACGGCGACAATAAAGGACCGTATGGCGTTGAAGAGTTTATTGAGGTTATGCGCCGGGAGGTCTTAAACAAACAGTGAATAAAATTCACTTAAAAACGGAGGTGCAGGTATAAGCAAGGATATCATCAGGGTCAACGAAGGCATACGGTCACGGGAAGTCAGACTCATCGATGAAGAGGGAGGACAGCTCGGGGTTGTAGCTATTGCCGAAGCTCTGAAGTTGTCGCGGGAACATGGTTACGACCTTGTTGAAGTGGCTCCGGGGGCGGTCCCGCCGGTATGCAGGATTATGGACTTCGGCAAGTACAAGTACCAGATGAGCAAGAAGCATTCNGCAAGGAAGACCATGGANGTCAAGGAGATCAAGATACGTCCGCAGATATCGGACCATGACCTCCAGCTGAAGATAAAGAACCTGAGACGCTTTCTTGACGAAGGCGACAAGGCAAAGGTGATAATGTTCTTCAGGGGCCGTGAAATCGTCAGGCCTGAACTGGGCATGAAGATATTCCAGAAGGTTATTGAAACGCTCGACGGGAAATTCACAGTGGAGTCGAATCCCAGAATGGAGGGCAAGTCGATAACCATGGTGCTGGCTCCCGGCGCTAAATAGATATATTTATTATTTAAGATCTTTGATTGCAGATTGTCGGCGAGTTTACTGTTATTAAATCGTTAAGTTGTAATCAGTAATTTGGAGAGGAGGATAGAGATGCCCAAATTAAAGACACACAGGGGCGCGGCCAAGAGGATGAAGGTTACAGGCACCGGCAAGATAATGCGCAGCCATGCCAACAGAAGCCATATCCTGACCGGCAGACCGGCCAAAAGGATGAGGCAGCTCAAAAAGAGCGCCCTTGTTCCGGAAGTGCTGCTTCCCAATATCAGGAAGATGCTCCCTTACAGTTAACAGTCGGGGGGACGGTTTCATATTTACAACTAATAACTGCAGTGGTAAATATGCGGCGTCCCCTGATAGTTTTAATGTTGCCTGCCTTGAAAAAAACTTCCGGACAAAAAATACCTTATCTGAACCGGAAAATGCTTTAACTCATGCATTTTCATGTTATAATTTAAATACATAAACCACTGGAGGTATTTTATGGCAACTGCAAAGAAGAAGGCTCCTGTTAAAAAAGCCGCTCCCGCAAAGAAGAAAGTTGTTGCAAAGAAGGCAGCTCCTGCAAAAAAGGCAGCTCCTGCAAAAAAGGCAGCTCCTGCAAAGAAGAAAGTCGTTGCGAAGAAAGCAGCTCCGGCAAAGAAGGCCCTTTGCGCAGCGAAGACAAAGGCCGGGAAAAAGTGCCAGAGAGTGGCGGCAGGCAATTCTAAATTCTGCGCATCGCACAAATAATATTTCAAAGGTTGAATATAAAAGTGGAGCGGTTATTCTGCGCCTCTCCACTTTTGTATTTACCTTTTCATCAGTTTACCATAAAATATTCTTCCTGATTGGCCCCGCGCAAGAGCATTTATGCCTCTCAAAAAAAGCGTCTTGACAATCCGGCCTGTTATGTCAAAAAATACCTGTTATCGAAATTTCCGCAAGAGGTATTAATGTTCAGGAAATCGCTTTATGGTTTAACCATCTTTGTCAGCGCCTTTCTCCTG
>JGI20214J51088_10003712_pt1 | contig 10046 bp, 7 predicted proteins | sample WetSurMetagenome_FD_51088 | JGI IMG/M metagenome (IMG submission 51088) | reverse complement strand
TAAACATAAGATTGTTCACAAACCTGGTTACATACGGATCGTGGTATTTCGGATCCGGTAACATAATCCTCTTCTTTGGTTTTGATTTTCTCATTATCTTATCAATTACGTGTTATTTCTTTGGCCTTTTTGCGCCATATTTTGATCTTCTCTGTGTACGGCCGTCAACTCCCGATGTATCGAGTGCGCCGCGAACAAGATGGTAACGGACACCGGGCAGATCCTTTACCCTGCCNCCTCTTATAAGCACTATTGAGTGCTCCTGAAGGTTATGTCCCTCACCCGGAATATAAGCGTTTACTTCCTTCTGATTTGTAAGCTTCACCCTGGCTACTTTCCTCATGGCTGAATTCGGTTTCTTTGGCGTGGTTGTGTAAACCCTCACACAAACTCCCCGTCTCTGAGGACATGAATCCAAAGCAGGAGCTTTGCTTTTATCTATCAGTCTTTTCCTGCCTTTTCTTACTAACTGCTGGATTGTCGGCATAATAAAGTATGATTTTACATTAAATTTTATTCAAAAAAACGGTTCGCAAAGGTATTGATTTATTTTTTATAAATACAAACTAGTCTTATGTTTTTTTAAACTGTCATAAAGCATACGTTTATCCAAACTGATTATCAGTGATAAACAGCTTCCTTAACGTCTCTTAAAATAAAATATCTTACTTAAATTTGTAAGTTATTAACAGGTTCCTTCCCGACCTTTCCCATGCGAATAATCGTTTTATAAACTTACCTTGAGAGAAAAACCGGTACTCCTGCATTTCAAAAAACTGGTGCAAAGAAAATAAAAATTTTGTAATAATGAATCCTTTCTTAACCAGTTTTTAAAAATTTATTATTTTTGTCACCTCCAAATCAAGTATATAAAAAACAAGCAAATACTTATATGCCCATGAAAACTTATCAGACTGACCAGGTAAAGTGTGTATCACTGATTGGCAATTCCGGATCGGGGAAGACATGCCTGGCCGAAGCAATGCTCTTCAACGGAGGAGTGATTGAACGCAGAGGAACAATTGCTGGAAANAATACAGTTTCAGATTACCGACCGATTGAGCAGGAGAACGGTAACTCAATTTTTTCAACTGTTCTTTATACAGAATGGCAGAATAAAAAAATCAACATACTTGATACTCCCGGCCTGGATGATTTCAGCGGCGGGGTGGTCTCTTCCCTTTATGCTACCGACTGTGCGGTACTGACAATAAATGTTCAGAACGGCGTTGAAGTAGGATCAGAGATACATTTCCGTCATGCTGAAAAAGTTAACAAGCCTCTTATTCTTGTTATTAATGGCCTTGATCATGAAAAAGCCAACTTTGACAAGTCGATTGAAATGATGAAGGACAGGTTCGGAAGCAATGTGATCCTGGTGCAGTTTCCCGTAAATGAAGGAGTGGGTTTTAACAGTGTCGTTGATGTTCTTAAGATGAAATTGCTCCAGTATCCTAAAGAGGGCGGAGCTGCCAAAGAGCTTGAGATTCCGGCTGAACACAAAAAGAGGGCTGAAGATTTACACAGCGCTCTTGTCGAAAAAGCAGCTGAAGCCGATGAGTCGCTTATGGAACTGTTTTTCTCAAATGATTCTCTCTCGGAAGAGGAGATAAGGAAAGGTATTGCAAAAGGTCTGCTTACCAGGGGANTGTTCCCGGTTTTTTGTATATCAGCCAAAAACAATATGGGAATTGACCGTCTTATGGAGTTCATTGTCAGCGAAGCTCCATCGGTTAACGACATGCCTTCCCCGTTAAACAGTAAGGGAGCCGAAGTAAAGCCAAACCCTGCAGGTCCAGGTTCAGTATACGTTTTCAAATCCTCAATTGAGGAGCACATAGGGGAAATAAACTATTTCAGGGTATGTTCAGGCAAAATTACCGAGAACCTCGATGTTGTCAACAGCAATAATGGTGTCAAGGAAAGATTATCCCAGTTATATGTATGTGCAGGCAAAAACAGGACACGTGTTCCGGAATTACATACAGGCGATATAGGAGCCTTCGTAAAGCTTAAAAATACTAAAACAGATCATACGCTGAATGTTCCAGGAAACGACTGGAGATATGCTGGGGTTAAATTCCCCGAGCCAAAATACCGCACTGCGATAAAGGCTCAGAGCGAGAGTGATGATGAAAAGCTTGGAGAAGCCCTCAACAAAATCCACCTTGAGGATCCTACTATAATTATAGAATATTCAAAGGAACTTAAACAGATTATTGTTCACGGACAGGGTGAATATCACCTGAACATTATGAAATGGCATCTCGACAATATTTACAAGATACCTACCAGTTATAATCCGCCGAAGATCCCGTACCGTGAAACTATTACTAAATCCGCACCTGCCGACTACCGTCACAAAAAGCAATCGGGTGGTGCCGGACAGTTTGGTGAAGTCCATCTTATAATTGAGCCTTACACCGAAGGATCATCCGAACTTTCAATGATGAAATTCGGCGGCAAGGAAATAAAGCTTTCGGTAAGAGGGAAAGATGAAATTGACCTTGACTGGGGAGGAAAATTNATATATGTCAATTGCATCGTGGGCGGATCGATCGATGCCAGGTTCATGCCTGCAATATTAAAAGGTATAATGGAGAAGATGGAGGTTGGCCCGCTTACCGGATCGTATGCCCGTGATATAAGGGTTTATGTTTACGACGGTAAGATGCACCCTGTTGATTCAAACGAAATTTCATTCAGGCTGGCTGGACGTAATGCATTCAGCATAGCATTCAAAAATGCAGGTCCCAAGATCCTTGAGCCAATTTATGAAGTTGAGATAATGGTTCCGTCCGACAGGATGGGAGATGTAATAAGCGATCTTCAGGGACGCCGCGGAATGGTTCTCGGGATGTCGAGTGAGAAGAGGTTTGAGGTGATAAAAGCCAGAGTTCCTCTTGCTGAAATGAATAAATACTCNACTGCCCTAAGTTCAATAACCGGAGGCCGGGCAATGTATACAATGAAATTCCTGGAATATGCCCAGGTTCCTGGTGATGTTCAGGAGGCCGTCATAAAAGCTTATACCGAAGAGGAAGAAGAAGAATAGAATATATTACACGTACTCACCCCCTTTAATCCCCCNCTCTCCGCCGGTTGGCGGAGAGAAGGGGGCGGGGGGATGAGTACATGAGGTTACACCATTTTCTCCACGTTCCACACAAATGCCCTTATCCCTACTTCTTCATTTATTGAATTTATCTTTGAAACAGTAGCGAGTACTTCATCAACGATATCGTTCTCTACAATTGTCAGGAGGCTTTTATTGATCTCTGGCCAGGCATGGGTATCAAGATGAGGAACGCCGGTATGGCTTCCTCTTCCCCTTACATTTTCCCAGAGCGTGTACCCTTTTATCCCCAGTTTATCCATCAGGTACTCGATCCTTTCGGTGTGTGCCTGATTATATATTATCATGATAGCTTTCATAATACCCGGTTTTTACATTTAATTTATTTGGTGTCACCATTTTTACTGTTCANAAAATCCATTTCTGAATAGACAGCAAGCTGTTTGTTCCTTTCGCCGTGCTTTGCAAAGATCGCATAAACAACGGGCACCAGAATAAGGGTTACAATTGTCGAGAAAACAAGTCCACCGATAACAGCAATACCCATCGGGCTCCAGAGCTCTGACCCTGCTCCGCTGCTCATTGCCAGAGGCAGCATACCAAGTATAGTGGTAGCTGAAGTCATGACTACTGGTCTTAAACGTGATCGCCCTGAGATTGCAATTGCCTCATACAATTCATTTCCTCTCTCACGCATCAGGTTTATAAAGTCGACAAGCACAATGGCGTTTTTAACAACAATTCCAATGAGCATCACTGCTCCTATTCCTGATATTACGCTTAATGAGGTACCCGTGAGGAAAAGTGCTAATGCCACACCGGAAAAAGCGAACGGTATCGAGAACATTATTATGAATGGCATTTTCAGCGATTCAAATTGGGAGGCCATTATGAGGTATACAAGGATAAGGCTCACGACCATAAGAAATGCGATATCCATAAAAGATTCCATCTGATCTTTGATGGCACCTGAAATCTGGACCATCACACCTGCAGGAAGGTTTGACTCATCTATTGCCTTCTGAATCTCAACCTGAAGTTCCGTAAGCGACCTTTTATAGGGGGTAAAAGAGACTGTAACGATTCGTTCCTTCCTTTTATGCTGGATGCTGGGTGGCGCCCAATACTCTTTTATTTGTGCAATCTCACCCAGTCTTATTGTCTTTCCTGCAAGGTTACTTATACCAATATTTTCTATATCAGTCAGTGTACTTGTGGAACTTCGTTTATATCTTACAACTATATCAAATTCATCGCCAGCCTGACGCAGCCTTGTCGCCGTCATCCCTGCTACCCTGTTTCTTACAGCCGCCGCTACCAGAGCAGTATTAAGTCCGTTGGAACTCATTTTGTTCTGATCCAGAACAATCTGGAGTTCAGGTTTTGATTTGTCGCGACTGATAGTAACATCTTTGGCNCCCTCCATCTTCTTAATCTTTTCAGCAAGCTCTTCTGCAACAACATTGGTCTGGGAGATATCGTATCCGTATATTTCAACACCAACCGCACTTCCTCCAAAGCTTCCCATATTATTTGAGGTACTTATTGTATAGTCAACAATTTCAGGGAATTTTGAAAAGTCGCTCCTCATCTCTTCAGATATCTCAAATACCGATTTCTTCCTTTCTTCGATGGGTACAAGGCTCAGACTATATGAAATTATATGAGTCCCGCCTGCACCAAAAAGTGAAGCAAATCCTCCCTGGTCATCCGATCCGGTTGAAGTTGAAACTACTTCAACTTCAGGATACTTTGTCATAATCAGAGAATCAATCCTGTGGGCTGTTTTCATTGTCTCGTCAACCCGGGTACCAGTCTGCAGTTCAATTGTTGCTGTGATCTGGGATTCATCCGACTGGGGGAAAAACTCAGTTTTTATGACTGAAAACAGAGACATCGATGCCACAAATACTACAAAAGCTGCGATTGCAGTGAAAGTTTTATGGTGAAGAGCCCAGCGAAGTGACTTCTCATAGAAATGGTCAAACCTGTCAAGCCATTTACGGATACTGCCATCATAGGTCCAGAAAGATGCATCCTTTCTGATTGGATACCATTTCAACAGTAGAGCGCTCAAAGTCGGAGTAAGCGTAATTGCTGCAAAAACAGATGTGACAATAGTAATTGTAACGCTCATACCCAGCTGTTTAAAGAGCACACCTGTAAGACCTTTGACAAATGTCAGCGGGAAGAATACTGCCACAACTGTTAACGTCGTAACAATAACCGCAAGCCATACCTCATTGGTTGCATAAATTGCCGCCTCACGGGGACGGTTACCTCTCTCTATATGCCGAGTTATATTCTCTAGTACGACAATGGCATCATCAACCACCATTCCAATGGCAATCGAAAGTGATGTTAGAGATATTATATTAATNGAGGCTCCGGTAAGAAAGAGATAAATAAATGCCACAATCAGCGAAATAGGTATTGTAAGAATAATTATAAATGTGGCTCTCCAGCGGCCGAGGAAGAACAGAACGACAAGTATTACAAAGATCAGCGCGTACATCAGTGTCTCGGTCAGATTATTTATGGAATCCTTGATAAACGAAGCTGAATCGAAAAGCTTGGTAATCTTTACATCCTGCGGCAAATCCTTCATTAAAACGGCCAGGTTCTGTTCAATTTCCTTAGTGATTTTAACTGTGTTGCCTCCGGATTGTTTCTGAACGTACATGGTCATTCCCTTGGCCCCGTTAATCCTTGTATCGAGTTTGGTTTCACGGATAGTGTCATTCACCTCTGCTACATCCTTAAGATAAACATCATTGCCATTATAGCTGCTGACNACAATATTCTTGATTATGTCGCTCTCTGTAAATTCACCCTGGATACGCATTGGGTAATCTGTCTGACCCATTTCGATATACCCTGAAGGCATATTCATATTTTCAGCCCTCAGAACATTTCCAATCTGTTCTATGGTAAGATTGTAAGCCTCCATCCTTCTCGGATCGACATCTATATAAACTTTCCGACCGGGCACTCCAGCCAGGCCCAGGGAGCCTACCCCATCAATTCGGTTAAGGGGATTTACAATTTTTTCATTCAGTATTTTTTCAAGGCCTTCATAGCTTTCTCCTGCTGTAATTGTATAGAAGGCGATAGGCATCATACTGGAATTAAATTTTATGATAGTTGGATCCTCAGCATCCTCAGGCAGGGAATTTGTGACGAAGCTGAGAGAACTCCTGATATCGTTTGAAGTCTCATCCAGATTGGTCCCATACTCAAATTCCATGAAGATGACTGAAAGGGCATCACTTGAGGTTGATGTCATCTCCTTCAGATTGCTTGTTGCATTCAGGGCATCTTCGAGTGGCTGTGTTATATTTGTTTCGATATCGGAGGCGCTGGCTCCGGGATAAGTTGTATAAACTACTACATAGGGAAGTTCCATCTCGGGATAAAGATCCACCGGTAACTGGACCAGTGAATAAATACCCACAACCATAAGGGCTACAAAAACCAGGATGGTTGTTACCGGTCTCTTTACAGAAGCACTGTATATACTCATATTATTAAGATTGAGGTTCCTTTCGTTATTTAACTATTTCTATTTTGTCGCCNTTATTAAGCTTTGCCTGTCCCTCAGAAACAATCTGGTCGCCCTCCTTTATATTATTTGAAAGTATCTCCAGCTTGTCATCAAATCTTTTTCCAAGCGAAACCTCTACTCTTTCAGCTTTGTTATCCTTATCTAAAAACACGTACCGTATGTTAGTACCTTCCTGTACAAGGACCACACCAGCCGGAACGACATAGGTTTCAACCTCACCAAGNTCCATGGAGACTCTTACGAACATCCCGGGTTTGAGCATTTCTTTCCTGTTTGGAAGTTCAAGTTCAACGTTAAATGATCGGGTACCAGGATTTATAGTCGGTGAAATTCTGTAGACCGTTGCTGTAAAATTCTCATTTTCGTATACATCAGCNGTAACATTTGCTTTCATCCCTTTTTTAATAAGAGGATAGTATTGTTCAGAAATNCTAACATTCACTTTAAGGGGATTCACCTGCATAATTGTTACAACAGCTGCTCTGCCTGTGGCAGTGGTTGGAGATCCTGAATAGAGTTCTCCGTTCTCAAAATACTTTCCCGTTACAACACCATAAAATGGAGCCTTTAACAGTGTATTTTCTTCCATGAAATCAACATTTGTCTTTGTGACATCATACTGGGTCTTTAACTGATCGTACTGCTGCTGCTTTATGCTTCCTGTGGTCAGAAGAGTGTCGAGACGNGCCAGATCTTTTGCCAGGCTGCTCAGCTGTACTTTCTGCTGATAGAGCATTGTGCGGTCCATCAGGAACAGATCCTGTCCCTTGTTTACCCTGTCGCCTTCCTCAACGTAAATCTTATCTATTCTGCCAGGAGTCGAAGGAGCCATATTTACCTCCTCAAAAGGAAGAATTGTGGCTGTATAATCAATTGTTCTTGATATCCTGGATTTAGCAAGTGCCAGGACTTTTACAGGTTTGGCTGCCGTTTCTGTCACCGTAGTTGCATTTTCCGGANTTGTCGTTTCTTTTTTTGATGAACAGGCTGAAAGGATCAGGCCGCTTATCATAATTACCAGGAGGGTTTTAAAGTATTTCATTATTGTTTCAATTTATTTCAACTTATACCAAATTATTTCTTCTTATTTCAATTTATTTCAAGTATATCTTNTTCTTTACTGATTACATATTATTTAACAGCTTATCCAAGGCAACCTTAGTCTGAAGAAGGTTCATAAGTGCAGTTACATAATTATTCTCAGCCTGCAGGTAAAGGCTGTTTGCCTGGGTCAGGTCGAGACTTGAAGCCATTCCCTGCCTGAATTTGTTTTCTGTGCTTGCATAGACTCTTTTTGAGACTTCTACATTTTCCATCTGACTTAAATACTGAAGGTTTGCATTCACAAGGTTGTAACGCAGCTGTTTCTCCTGAAGCAGCAGCTGCTCGGCAACCATACTCTTTGTAGTCTTGGCCTTCTCAAGATTTATCTGAGCCTGCTTTATTCGTGCATACCGTTGACCGCTGGCCATTATTGGAACTGAGAGCGACAGCCCGGCCATCGAATTCTGGAACCACCTGAGATCACCTACCTTATCACCCATCCCGTTAGTGCCATAGTTGTAAAATCCTGCAAGTGTGGGAAGAACGGAAGCCTTCTGGGATTTAAGCATAAGTGACGACATCATTTCCTGTCCTTCAACAAGCTTGTATTCAATATTCTGAGTATGATCAAAATCCTGCGAAAGCAATGCTTCAACATTTATTTTATCGGTCAGGCTTTCGAGAGTCTCGGTTAGCGAAATCTTTGTATTTGCTGGTACACCAAGCTGAAACCTCATAATATTATAGTTGAGCTCGATGGTTCTTTCAAGAGAGCTCCTGTTGTTTTCGACCATATTAAGGTTCGAAACCATCTGGTCGACATCGGTCGATTCAGCCATTCCGGCCGAAAACATCGCTNTAGTGGATTTCAGGGTCTCAATAAGATCAGCAATATTACCATCGAGAAGTTCAAGCGACTTTTCTGAGACAAGTATCAGAAAATAAGCGGAGCTTACTGATTCTTTTGTATCGAGTTCTGATTTCTGAAGTCCCTGCTGACTGAGCTTNTGTGCAAGCTTTGTGGTCTCAATACCGACGTAAAGGGGAGCATTGAAAATAAGCAGACTCGCATCCACTGCCGCGCTCGAATTAAACTGAGAACCGAATGTAACCGGTATCTTTGTACCAGGCTGTCCAAAAAATTCGCCCGGTAACAGAGTAGTCATGAGTTTCAGGTTATCTGTAAATGAAGCTGATGCGTTCACCTGCGGCAGTGCAGATGATATGGTCTCCCATAAGGCTGCTTTTGATGCCTGTACATCCGACCTGGCATTGATAATCATTTTATTGTGAACCAATGCATAATCCTGAGCCTCCTTAAGTGAAAGCTTCAGCTCATTGCTTTCCTGCTGAGCGTTCACTTTACTCACTGTAAGCAATGCGAAAAATGCTGCTGCGAATAAAAATTTGCGTTTCATGTAATTTGTTTTATACATTTTTAAAAGTAGTTCCGGAAAAACAGTTCTTACTTCTTTTCGTAAAAGTTTATGAGATCAAGACCTTTCTGAGTCGATATACCCCTCAGATAGTTAATATAAAAACTTCTTACTACATCCTTATTCTCAAAATAGTCAGGAGGGAATACATTCCTGTCATTCGTCACCCGTGCAACCTCAAGAAGGCATTTGTTGGTAATTTCCACATCTATATCACCCCTGAAAACACCCTCTTCGATACCTCTTTTCAGAATATCAGCATTATTTGAGAAATACGGCAGATCGAACGATTCAACAGGATCTTTCCACATTTCCCTGTGCAGTCTTTTCATATCCATCTGAAAAGCAGGGCTCATCTTGTGAAAATGATCCATCATCATATCAAGCATTTTAAAAATGGCTTCGATCACATTATCCGATTCACCTAAGATCCTGCCCATTAAGTCACGCTGCCTTTCAAGCATCCATGCCAGAACACCCTTCAGAAGCTCATCCTTGTCACTGAAAACCTCATAGATCGTCCTTTTTGAAATGCCAAGCTGCGAAGCCAGCATATCCATAGTTACAGCCCTTATCCCGTAAGTACGGAACATCGTCGCCCCCTCCTCAATTATTTTCTGACGGTAATCCATGTATTAAAATTTGAAGGCACAAAAATGTGAAAACTTTTTTAGTTTACAAAGTTTTTATAGGTAATTGTCTTTTTTTTTCTGTAAAAGGAGGTAAATTACCGGTGAATAACGAAAGGCGTTAAGGCGTTAAGGCGTTAAGGCGTTAAGGCGTGAAGCTAAGCAATCGTAATGCTGTTATGCCATTAAGCGGTTAAGCCGTTATGCCGTTAAGCCTTTTAATATATACAGACTATGCCCACAGGAAAAATAATCTACCAGGTTGATGCTTTTACATCGGAGCCGTTCAGAGGCAA
>JGI20214J51088_10003711_pt1 | contig 10048 bp, 7 predicted proteins | sample WetSurMetagenome_FD_51088 | JGI IMG/M metagenome (IMG submission 51088) | reverse complement strand
TTTTATGCGAGATCCGATATCTTGAATAAGCCATCGGGCGTTATGGCATCGGCCGTTTGAGATACTTTTGTTGTGAATCTTACTGCGACATAAATATAATACTCGTGTACCGCCATCGGATGCAATAGGCTTTGGGATTGATATGAATAAAATTCTTGTTTTTAGCACGGCCGGCACGATCCAACTGGCGGAAAAAATTGCCTCCGCTCTCGTCGAAGCCCGCGAAGCTGCATGCGTCAATATTGTTCCCGGGATACGCTCCTTCTACCGATGGGAAGGGAAAGTATGCAACGAAGGAGAATTCCTCCTGCTCATTAAATCTTCTGCGGATAAATTCGAGGCGATACGAAGCCGTATCCGTCTGCTGCATGCCTATCAGGTTCCCGAAATAATCGCTCTGCCAATTTCGGACGGAGATCCTGCTTATTTGAACTGGCTTCAGGCTTCAATAGAAGACAAGAAATAGCTACAGATCTCGCCGATTTTCTCAAATTCCCTGAAATTAAATGCTGCCGTCTCAAACTATACGGTTGCCGGCCATGTGCGCCGGTAAAAGGAGATGGCATGAAAAAGCAAATCACTGCGCATTTAAAAAGAAGCTTGGCGCTTCTTGAATTGGCGAATAGCAAAGCGAATGGCGCCAGGATTCGGTGGCGAGACAAAGATCTTGGTCCCTGGGAATCAATTGCTCCGCGCTGGAAGACGATAGGGGAAAGGATTTGGTTCCAGTTCTGCGGTGGGAAGAACCAATACGGCACGTGGATTGATTCCATCAAGCCAAAATCCTGGGGCATCAGCATCCTGCTGTCTCATCCGAAGAATCCAATACCTGAAGCGTTTGAATTAACATGGCAGGACCCGATGCCTGATTCGGTCTCCAATTGCTGCCAGCTATGGAACACAGTCCGCTATTGGCTGTCGCGCAGGTTTCCAGGGCATCGGATAATTAAGGCTGTGAAGAGGCCGGATCGGTCGCGGACTTTTTCAGGATCTTTTCTTCGTGTTCTTTTCCGCTATCGCGGCAAGGATCGCTTTCTGATCGCAGCCGATGAATTCGCCGCGGATGAAGCTCATATGGCTGTCAGCCAGGCGCTTCTTTGGATTTCGGGGATTTCGGCGCTGGTTGCACGAAGGCCTAAATCAATCCCTACAATCTATATTCTGCTTCCTTTCGATTTTTCATCGGTGGCTATTCATCGATGCCAATATCTCAATAGCGGCAGGGTTAGGGCGGAGGTATGGGAGTATAAAAAATGCGTCCCGGATACAAAGGATCCGGCGGATCCTTCGGATCCGGCGAATCCCTTGGATCTGCCGAATCCGGAAATCCAGCGNNGGGTGGACGCTCCCGCTCCCGAAGAAAATAGAGATTATCGCTGGCCTGTCCTGGGGCCATTTCGTTGGAGCAAACGACTCGAACAAGTATTAAATTTAGCGCCGGATCTCATCCGGCGATATCCACGTTTTCAGGATTATGATTCTCTCCGCCTATGGGGACTTGAGTTCGCTCAGGTAATGGGATCGGACCGAGACCGTATTTGCTTTGGAATTGGACCGCAGCGGACCGAACTGACGGAAGATAACTTTGACTGCCTCCAATCCCTCGTTCGCGAAATTTTATACTTTCGGCGGCCGGATAGCCCGGACACACAGCATCAGTACTATCGGCTTCAGGCAGAAAGATGGCTCGAGGCGCTTATCCTGGAGGATGCTGCGCGCCTCTTCCCGGAATTAGCCCACGAATCCGTTTATTCGCAGATACCTGCCTATTTAGGCAAGGATCCGGGAAGGATTGATATTCTCGGCGCCGATCGCCGAGGCACGCTGGTAGTGATGGAACTAAAAGTTCATCCTGATCCCGATTTGCCTTTGCAAGCGGTGGATTATTGGGGACGGGTCATTCAACACAGTAGAAATGGGGATTTCATACGACGAGGCTATTTCTCTGAAGTACGGCTTACCAGGCAGAATCCCAAGATATACCTGATCTCGCCTGTCTTTTCATTTCACGACTCAACTGAAGCGCTGGTTCGCTGCCTTGATCCCAATCTGGAAATATGGAAGATTGCAGTCAATGTGGATTGGCGTTGCGGTGTAAAAATAATGCATCGCATTTGCTATCGATGCAAAGATCCTGTGAGATGAAAAGCCACTGATGGATACAGCCGATTACTTATCCTGCGGTTCCTTTGTTTCCGTTTTCGGCTTTTCTTCAGTATCCTCGCCGATTGATTTGATGGCGGACTTGAAGTTGCGGATTCCTTCGCCCAAACCCTTGCCCAATTGCGGGATTCTGCTTGCGCCGAAAATCACGATAATAATGATAAGAATTATTACAAGCTCCTGCGTGCCGAGCCCAAACATAGCTAGCCTCCATGCTTAATTATTAAAAGAAGCCTACTTTAGGCTAGATCGATTGTCAATGGGTGCAAATGGAAGTGAGACACAATCTCCGATGGAATTCAGACAGAATCATGCGTCGCACAGCGATTCACGACAAAAGAAATTATCATTTCTCAATGGTCAATGGTCATTAATCATTTGGCTGATGCAAGCTTTTGGCCTGTGCGGTTTTGATCGAGGCGCTGAAAATACGCGCAAGCTCGCGATTCTCCGTGACGAGGCTCGTAACCAACGCCTCCGGAGCCATACGAGTTCTTAGGATAATGAACAGCCAGATGCCGGTCTCATTGAGCTCTTTAGCAGCGATTCGTAGTTTATGAACGAAATCTGCGCGGCTCTCCGCACCTCGCGCCTCTGCGTAGTTCGGAGCGGGTGAAGTACCAGAGCGCAGGACCTGCCCGCCTACATGCCGACCCGCAGTCGTTTTGGGCAAGTGAGCAACCAAATTGATGATTTTTACTGCAAACGATACTAACCTCTCTTGTAACGCGTCGGCAGCAGTTTGTGCCATGGCAGAATCCTCCCGCCATATTAAATCGCTGCTCCTTCAATTTGGTCCAAAAAAAATGACAAATGACAATTGATAATTGACGAATGATAAATTCTGTTATGTCCTGCTTCCGGTTGCGCCCGCATTTGCAGTTGACATGTAATCTCCTTGTCTTAGCATATTTTTAAATTCAAGGAGAATGCCATGCGTCGAACTCAAATTATTATGATTACTCTGCTTATGATTCCGATACTCTGTTCTTCGCCCCTGGCCCAGCGGGTATCAGACACGACAACGGCCCTGCATGCCCTGCAACCGGACTACCGCACACCCTATGGCAGTCAATCCATCGAAACGATTACAGCCATTCTCAAGCGTGTTCATGGTTATCTGGATAAGGCGACTCCTGCGCAGTTGGTTGATCGCCAGTCTCAAACCCCGATTACGGACTTAAAACAAGCGGCAGAAAACACCATCTTTGCCCAGGGTGACTTTCGCTTGATCAGTTATGAATGGGGAGTGACCTATGCAGGCATGATCAATGCGGGAAAGGCCACGGGTGACGATCGTTTTACAGATTATGCAGCAAAGCGCTTGGCTTTTATCAAGAGGGTCGTCGATCACTACCGGCAGATGAGCCAGGATGGAGGGGGTACGCCCGTAAGGTCAGTGCTTCAGCCGCAAGCCCTGGACGATGCGGGCTCGATGTGTGCGGCCATGATCAAAGCTGAGCAAGCCGGCCTGGTGACGGGTCTTCGTCCTATGATTCAAAATTACATCGATTATATCGGTAACGATCAGTTTCGGCTTAAGGACAAAACCCTCGCCCGCAACCGTCCGCTGCCCAAAACCCTCTGGCTGGACGATCTGTTCATGAGCGTTCCGGCCCTGGCCCGGATGGGCAACCTGACCGGTCAAGGAAAATATTACGACGATGCCGTCAATCAAGTCTTGCAGTTCGCCAACCGCATGTTCGTCAAGGAAAAGGGACTTTTCATGCATGGCTGGGTTCAGGATATGGAAGTGCATCCGGCCTATTTCTGGGGGCGCTGTAACGGCTGGGCTCTTATGGCAATGGTGGAGCTGTTGGACGTGTTGCCGAAAAACCACCGGGGCTATGACTTGGTATTGAGGCTGTTGCGCGACCATATCAAGGGATTAGCCGCCTGCCAGTCTGGCGAAGGATTCTGGCATCAGTTGCTGAACCGTGAAGATTCCTACCTGGAGACCTCGGCCACAGCCATTTATACCTATTGTATCGCTCGGGCTGTAAACCGCGGATGGATTGACGAGAGGGCTTACGGCCCCATATCCCAGTTGGGTTGGAATGCAGTCTCGACCAAAGTCAATGCCCAAGGCCAAGTCGAAGGCACCTGTGTGGGCACAGGCATGGCCTTTGATCCTGCCTTTTACTACTATCGCCCCGTTAACGTATACGCGGCACACGGCTATGGTCCGGTCCTGCTGGCTGGCGCCGAGATCATCGAAATGACCAAAAAATTCAAGACCGGCATCAATGACAGTGCCTTTATGGTAGAGAAACGCTAATAAAAAAGGAATATAGATCATGCGAATGAAAGCCGTAATGACAGTATCTCTGCTGGTAACTGTTGTACTTTCGGCAATGGCTCTGCTGGTGGCGACCGTCAAGCCTGAGAACCAGGCGGTTAAATTCGAGGCGCGGGATGGGGGATTTTTTATTAATGGGGAAGCGACCCTGCTCGTATCGGGAGAGATGCATTTCGGCCGGTTGCTCCCCGAAGACTGGGACACTCGGCTCAAGCAGGCCAAAGCCATGGGGCTCAACACGGTCAGCTTCTACCTGTTCTGGAATCTGTGCGAACCACGCGAAGGCAAGTTCGACTTCACCGGCATGACCGATGTGCGGCGTATGCTTCAGTTGTGCCGGAAAAACGGACTATGGGCTATCCTGCGCCCGGGGCCGTACTGCTGTGCTGAATTTGAATATGGAGGCATCCCGTGGTGGACTGCCAAATATCCGGAGGTGCCGATACGCTCGACCAATCCACAATGGTTGGAATGGAGCCGGCGGTATATCAAGCAGGTGCAGGCGCAGGTCGGCGACCTTCAGGTCACCCGGGGCGGCCCGCTACTCATGGTCCAGATGGACAATGAACACGGAATGATATCGGGCGGCAACGAAAGTTACATGGTCGAGATGAAGAAGATCTTCCTGGATGCGGGATTCGACACCCAGTTGTTTACCTGCGATCCAGGCGGAGGAACGGGCCGCGAGGCGCTGCGGGATGTGCTGCGCGGGCGTAACGGATACAAAGGAATGCGCAGCGGCGGCCCGCAACAGCCCGGGATCCCCAAAAGCGATATGCGCAACGTGCAATTTCCTATCTTCGTGCCGGAGCTTTACACCAACTGGTTCACGGGCTGGGGCATGCCGTTGGCAACCCGCTATGCTTCGATCAGCGAGGTGGTCAACTGGACATCGACCCTCATCGATGAGAAAGCTTCATTCAACTATTACCTGTTCCATGGTGGCACGACCTTTGGCTTCCGTAACGGTTGCAATGAATACCTGCCGGTGCATACGAGCTATGATTACGGCGCGCCAATCGATGAAGCCGGGCGAACCACCGAAAAATACCGGGCATTACGCCGGCTAATTAGCCAAAAGCTGAATGCCGCTCCGCCAGAGCCTCCTGCCGATCCGCTCGTAATCGAGATCCCCGCCATTCGGCTCGACAAACACCAGCCGTTGATAGCACGGCTGCCGGAAAAACCGGCGCGCGTCGCCGACCGACCCGCAACCATGGAAGAACTGGACCAAGCTTACGGGTTTGTGCTCTACCGAAAATTATTTCCAGACGGATTGCGGGGAGTGCTCGCACTCAACCAGCCAATGGATTACGCCATCGTGATGGTTAATGGCAAAACCGTAGGCCGGGCGTTCCGCGGATATGGTGAGGCAAGCTTCACAATGAAACTACCGGCAACCGATGGCCCGGCGACGCTCGATATCCTGGTGTATAACCTTGGGCGAATCAGCGTAATCACAGCACCCTGGACTCAAGACCGCGCACGCAAAGGCCTCATTGGCGGCGCATCGCTTAACCGAGAGGAGCTAAAGGGCTGGCAAATGTATTCACTGCCTTTCGAATCGGTCACGGGCTTNGCACACGCGGACACCGGCCACACCGGTCCCACGTTCTATCGAGGAACGTTCTCGCTGAAGGATGTCGGCGGCACTTTCCTGGANATGCGCCATTGGAGTATGGGTGTCGTTTGGATCAACGGCCACAACATCGGGCGTTTCTGGGACCGGGGTGCTTTGCGTTCGCTGTTCGTGCCGAGCCACTGGCTGAACAAAGGCGAAAATGAGGTCGTCGTTCTTGAACTCCATGATGCTCCGGACGTGGCGGAAATCAGTGGTGGCACACAGATCGTCACATCCGAACCGCGCCCATTCGACGTCCGGTTGGACCAACCGGCGAGCTTTTCCCCTCGCGGTGAGAATCAACGCAATTATCCGGGATTTACTATCCGATAAGAAATCGAAAGGATCCCAGTGGCATTGCTATTACTCTATAAAAAGATTGAGATTGTTTTGCGGACGAAAATTTTAAATCGGAAATCATTCGTCCTTTACAGAGGAATTCTCATGAGAATCTTATGGACTCGATCATGCGCATCCGTTGGGAGCACGCTTTTCATTCTTTTCAATTTGGCATTTGCTGGAGCGCTTTCTGCCGCGCCGCCGGCCAGCGGCCCGAAACTTGTTTCCTTCTCTCCCGCTGTAGGGGCGGCCAATGTCTGCATTGACGCGCCTCTGCGCCTTGTGTTTGACAGGCCGCCCGCGCTCTCTCAATCGGGCAGCGTGCAAATTCTCGATGACGCTGGTGTTGTTATTGATTCAATTGATGTCAGCGCCCGCGCTCGCACTAAAGCCATCGGCGGCCTGCCGAATTTCAATTACTACCCGATTATTATTGAAGGGAATGAAGCTGTTATTGCCTTCAAGAACAGCATTCTTAACTACGGCAAGTCGTACGAGGTGAAAATTGTGCCGGGTTCATTCGTTGACAAGGATGGAAACGCCGCTGATCTTGACGCAACAAAAGCCTGGCGATTTTCCACAAAGAGAGCCGCTCCCGTGTTCTCTGGCGAAGGTCAGCGTCAAATCACCATCGCGGCTGACGGCTCAGGAGACTTCGCCACCGTGCAGGGAGCAATTGACTTTGTCCCTGCCGGAAACACTGTTCCCATAACCCTTTTTATTCGTAAAGGAACGTACCATGAAATCATTTATTTTTCCGAAAAACATAACCTCACAATTCAGGGCGAAGACCGCAAAGGATCTGTTATTGCTTACGCCAACAATCAAAATTTAAATAATACGGACTTCAACGCCATGCCCGGCGGCTATCGCCGGGGCATGATCCGGGCCGTAAACTGCAACGATTTGACCATCACGCATCTCACTCTTCACAATACAACGCCGCAGGGCGGAGGGCAGGCGGAAACCATCATTCTCAACGGCGGCGCCAATGCTCACGCCATAATCACCGATGTTGCTATGTACAGCTTTCAGGATACGATCCAGCTCAATGGGCAAGCTTACGTAAGCGATTGCTATATCGAGGGCGACGTCGACTTCATGTGGGGTATCGGCCCGAGTTTTTTTGAAAAGTGCCGGCTCAAAGCTCTGCGGAGCAAGAGCATGTACACTCAAATCCGCAACCCCGCAACCAATCACGGATTTATCTATAAGAATTGTATTTTTGAAGGGGCGGAAGGAGTCAAAGACAGCGTCCTTTCGCGAGTGCTGCAAACGCGTTTCCCGGCAAGCGAAGTGGTCCTGCTCGATTGCACGTTTACCAATGCCGTAAGCCCCGTTGGATGGCGTCTGGACAGTCCCGCGGAAGCTCCCGATATCCATTTCTGGGAATACAACAGCCGCGATGCCCAAGGAAGCCCCATTGACGAGTCCATGCGTTTTGCCTTTTCCCGGCGCCTGGCCAAGGAAGCGGACGCCGCAACCATCGCCAATTATTCAAATCCGGCCTGGGTCCTTGGCGGCAACTGGGATCCACGGCTCGCTCCCGTTTTTGCCAAACGGCAAACCGCGTCCGGCACGCAGCACCCGGCCCTTTTCCTTGCCGGCGATTCAATTATGAATACGGGATCCGGCAATGGGGATGCAGGCCCTTGGGGGTACGGAGCGGAACTTATCGGGATGTTTGATCCGGCAAAGATACATGTTTACAACGAAGCGAGAGGCGGCCGCTCCAGCCGCGGCTATAGGGAAGAAGGCCTCTGGAAAAGCCTCCTGGAGCGAATGGCGCCGGGCGACTGGGTGCTGATGCAGTTCGGCCACAATGATGCCGCCAATTCGCAGAACTATCCGGATCGCCTCTCCGGAAAAGGGAACGGAGATGAATTTTCGGAGGTAGACGTTCCCGGCGGCAAGAAGCTTGTCCATTCGTACGGATGGTATTTGCGGCAGTATGTCAAAGAGGCGGCGGAGAAGGGAGTAACGGTGGTGATTCTCTCGCCCGCGCCGCGGAATCAGTGGGCAGACGGCAAGATTAAGCGCGGATTCGATGGTTACGTTCAATGGGCGGCTGAAGCTGCCAAAGCGAGCGGCGCGTTCTATGTGGATCTCAATGCCATTGCAGCGGACCGTTATGATGCGCTGGGCCAACAGGCCTCCGCCGAAATGTTCAACGACGCCCAGCATACGAAAAAGGCAGGAGCGAAGATCAATGCCGAATCGGTGGTCGCCGGCTTGAAGCAGCTCAACAACTGCCCCTTGGTTGCATATCTTGCCGCCCCCAGCTCTGAAAAGCGCGTCATCTCTCAAGCGCCAACTATCATCCAGCCTCCTTCAGGCTTGCCTGCGTTATACGTTATTGGAGATTCGACGGCTGCCGACAGCACGAGAATCAAGATCATCCAGGGATATTGGATGTCGCCAGCACGCCTTTACTTGGTTTCGGGGGCCTTCCAGGAGATCGTTGGCACCTTGGGATCGTCATCGAAATGATTGGTGCTGACTGCTTTCTTCTCCAGCAGGAAGCGATCCACGAAATCCATCACCGCCGCCGTTTCGCGCGCCGTCATCTGGCCGTGGCCATGCGGATCGGTCACCCAGCCGATGTTGTCGGGGATGTCCAGATAATCGAACACCTTCTTCGCCCCCCATGCAGACTGGAACGGTCCGCTGTTGGCGTTGTTGTTCCATCTATCCGTGGTTCCTTCCTGCACGATGATGGCGCGGGGGGCCACCAGGGCGATGATGGAGTGGGCATCAAACGGGAGATTGTACGTCCGCCCGATGAAGTCGCTGCCAAAATCCTCCGTGAACCAATGCGGCGCTTCGCCGTTGACTTGGGTCAGGGTCTGCACGCCTTTGATCGGTTCGGCGGAGCGCCAACTCGTCACGCCCCCGGCGCCCGAACCGCCCGGAACCGTCAGCGCGATGCGCTCATCGAACGCCCCGGTCACCAGCGCCGCTTTTCCGTAGCGCGAATAGCCCGCGACGCCAATGTGCTTTGGATCGATCTTGGCGGCGGGCGTGGATTCCAGGGCGTCGATCACCCGGTGTATGCCCCAGGCCCAAGCCATCAACGCCCCCGTCTTGCGGTCGGCGCCGTACAAGTCATAAAACAAGCCCGTACCCCGGGTCGGCCCCTTCGCGTCGGCGGCCATCGGATTGGGTTCGAAAACAATCGTCGCCACGCCCCGGGGGTTGAGGTTCTGCGCATTGATCCCCGGCATCATGGCCGAAATGAGCACCATCGCCGGGAACGGCCCATCGCCCTGCGGAAGCGTTATGGTGACGTTGTAGTTGATCGACTTGCCCTTGTAGTCCACCTTGACGTTCAGCTTGTTGCCGTTCAAGGTGCCCGTAATCTTGTCGGGTTTGGCCGGATAGGGCCCGTATTGGTATTTCTGGATAAACTGGCTGAGCTCCTCGCGGCGCTTGGGCCAGTCCGCCTTGGACTTCATCCGCGTGCCATCCTGAAACTTGAACGGATCGGGCAGTTCCTCGATCGCCGGCAGGGCCGCAGCCTCCGCACTGGGAGGTTTGGGAGCAGGCGCACTGGCGGCGGCGGTCGTGGGTGCCGCAGGAGCTGCCCCGGTAACGATCCCCTGGGAAACCCCTAATGCCGTACCCAT
>JGI20214J51088_10003709_pt1 | contig 10049 bp, 8 predicted proteins | sample WetSurMetagenome_FD_51088 | JGI IMG/M metagenome (IMG submission 51088) | reverse complement strand
AGAGCTCCCATGGTGGTTGCCATCTCCAGAAACATCCCGATGCGGATGTTGGAGAAACCTTCCTTGACGTAAGCGGCAGCAGCCCCGGAAGAGGTTGCTATCACCGAGACCAGCGACGCGCCAATAGCATAACGAATATCAACTCCAAGCCCCAAGGTCAGGAGCGGCACGATCACAACCCCGCCACCCAATCCAGTCAAGGAGCCCAGAAAGCCTGCCAGGAGTGATCCAGTCATGCTCAGAAGTGTAAAGTCAAAGACATCCATGGATTCAACTCAACATGCGAATAACCCATCATAATGATAACACAGCAATTCCCGGAACAGCAAGAGTAGGAGAGCATGATGGGGCGACAGACGAGACCTCCGGCATTTGCCTCTTTCCTGTTGAGAATCGGGGTCGAATATAGGGCGATGAGAAGGTCATTTTTCTCCTACAGAAAACTCTTCTTATGCTTGAAGACGTTCTTCTCCTTGAGGAAAGCCAGCATCATGATGGTCACAAAAACAGCACTAAGGTGCTTTTTTCCGAGACCGTAATTATGCTCCAGAGAAATCGGGGTGAACAAGAGCCGCCCCCATCATTTGGAGATAATAGGTGGTTTTGCCGGTTCGAGAATCGGTTTTCTCAAGGCAAAACTCAGAATGGAGCTTTTCATAGGAAAAATAGCTCGTACCGTCCAGGGCAAGGAGGAGGTGTCCATCCAAAACGGTCATCTCTTCCAGGACCTTGCCACGCTAGTAATGCAGGCCTTCTCGGTTGTGCTGAGACCACGACAGCCCGGTTTTCCCTGCGAGGCCGATCAGTTCGTGGTCTCAACAATGTTTTGAGAAGTGGCCCTATGGATGGCAGCCGAGCTGTCTTGAAGAAGGGGGGTGACACTTCTGAACATCGAGTATATACTTGTTCGTGTATACAATCAGACAGAAAGGAGGCATTGTATGAAAACGGCAAGGATCTTTAAAAGCGGAAACAGTCAGGCGGTGCGATTGCCAAAGGAATTCCATCTCGAAGGTTCTGAAGTCTATATAAAGAGGGTCGGTCCTGGTGTACTGCTGATGCCGAAGGGTGATCCGTGGGCGTCTCTTTCAGAAAGCTTGGACAAATTCAGTGAGGATTTCTTGGACGAGAGACTCCAGCCTCCTCTGGAGACCAGGGAGACATTCTGATGCTGTGTATGCTCGATACTGATATTTGTATCTATTTGATCAAGAGAAAACCGATCCAAGTTCTGGAAAGGCTCAAGACTTTCAGACCTGCTGATGTGGCCGTCTCCGCAGTTACCGTAGCCGAACTCCAATACGGTGCCTACAAGAGCAGCCGACCAGAGCGGAACCAAGAGGCTCTGGGTGAGTTTCTCCTACCACTGGAGGTTGTCTCGTTTGATGAAAGCGCAGCCGCTCATTATGGTGAAATCAGAACCCACCTGGAAAGGCAGGGCAACATCATTGGGGCAATGGATCTGCTCATAGCCGCTCACGCCAGATGCCTTTCTCTCACCTTGGTAACAAACAATATCCGGGAGTTCCAAAGAGTTCCCGGATTACGCGCAGAAAATTGGGTCTAATTGATCTGCGGACGCTTTTGAGATGCCTCTTCTTTCGATGCCGCTACAAGGTTCTCTATTGGCGTTTTCAACGCAGGTTCATCAAATCTTCCGAGGAGTCGGAAATGCAGGATGAGCACAAAACCAAAGAGCAGCTCACAGCAGAATTGCGTGAACGGGTTGCCGAACTGGAGAAGGGCAAGGCGGAGCACAAGGGGGCCGAAGAGTCACTGCGGGAGCGCGAGGAGCGTTTCTCCCTGGCCATGGAAGCCACCAAGGACGGACTCTGGGACTGGAACCTGAGCACCGGCGAGGTCTACTACAGTCCGGGCTATGTCGCCATGCTTGGCTACTCGTCCAGCGAGGGGCCCACGGACGTCAGTTTCTGGGCAGATCGCGTCCACCCTGAGGACAGAGATGCCGCGCTCAAGGCAAATATGGACTGCATCGAGAATCTCCGCGATGACTTCGAGGTCGAGTTCCGCATGCAGGCCAAGAACATGGAATGGCGCTGGATTCTGGGACGGGGTAAGGCGGTTGTTCGCGACGAGAACGGACGGGCCGTCAGGATGGTTGGCACCCATACCGACATCACCGAACGCAAGCGAGTCGAGGAGGCTTTGCGGGCAAGCGAAACGAAATATCGGGACATCTTTGAGAACGCCACGGAAGGCATCTATCGGGTGACCCCGGAAGGGTCGCGATTTCTGACTGCCAACCCAGCTGCTGCCAGGATACTCGGGTATGAGTCGACGGAAGAATTGATCAGCACGGTAACTGACATAGCTACTCAGATTTATGCTTGCCCCGAGGATCGTAAGGAAGCACTGAGGCTGATGACGGAACAAGGTTTCCTCAAAGACTTCGATGTTCGCTGCCGTCATAAAGACGGGACCACCATTTGGTGTTCATTCAACGCCCGGATCGTTCATGACGAGCAGGGAAACATCCTTTGCCATGAGGGCACAGGCCAGGACATTACCGACCGGAAGAAGGCCGAAGGAGCATTGAGGGAGAGCGAAGAACGGCACAGGACAATCCTCCATACCGCCATTGATGGATTCTGCCTGGTAGACATGGAAGGCCGTTTGATGCAGGTGAACGATGCCTATTGTCGGATGAGCGGCTACAGCGAACAGGAACTGCTGGCCATGAGCATTTCCGACTTGGAAACCCTGGAGACGTCTGGCGAAACAGTCGACCGCATCCAAAGAATCATAGCGCAGGGTGCGGACCGCTTTGAGACCACCTACCGTCGCAAGGATGGGAGCATCCTTGACATCGAGGTCAGCGCTCAGCACCTGCCTGCTTCGGGCGGATGGATCGTCGCGTTCATGCGCGACATTACNGAGCGCAGGCAGGCGGAGGAGGCGGTGCGAGAGAGCCAGGCGCTTCTCTCAGCCACCATAGAGAGTATCCCTTTTGAATTCTGGGCCATCGGTCAGGATGGCCGCTATATCCTTGTAAACTCATCTTGCATAAAGCATTACGGAGATATCCGGGGACAAAAGCCGGAGGAGATCTGCCCAAGTCGGGAGATCCTGTCCATATGGGAGGACAACAACCGCAGGGCATTTAGCGGCGAACTTGTCGACGGTGAGGTTAAATCCAATTTCGAAGAAGAGGAGGTAATTTACCACAACATCATTGCGCCAATCCGATATGGAGATCAAATAGGGGGTATTCTCGGGTTAAATATCGATATCACCGAACGTAAGAAGATGGAACAGGAACTCCTCAGGGCCAACGATGAACTGGAGTTTCGAGTGCATGAGCGAACCGCGGAAATTGAGCGGGCCAATGAGGCGCTGAGAGCTGAAATTGCCAGACGGAAGCAAACAGAGGAAGCCCTGCGCGAAGCTGAGAAGAAGTATCGCAGTCTCTTTGAGAACGCGAGAGAGGGTATCTATCAGAGCACGCCGGAGGGGAATTACTTCACGGTCAACCCAGCCATGGCAAGGAGCTACGGCTATTCTTCGCCGGAAGCGATGATCGGCAGCATTGACTCGATCGACCATCAGATTTTTGTCATCCCCGAAAAGCGCCGGGAATTGAAACTGATTCTTGAGACAGAAGGCGAAGTGAACGACTTTGAGGTTCAACAAAGACGGCAGGATGGCAGTACCTTCTGGGCGTCCTTGAATGTTCATGCTGTGTATGCCGAGGAAGGGAGTATTCTTTACTGGGAAGGGCGCAGTGTGGACATCACCGAGCGCAAAAAGGCGGAAGAGGCACTAATGCAGTCGGAAGAACGGCTTAGGTTCCTCTCTTCTCGTCTTCTAGAGGCACAGGAAGCGGAACGCAAGAGGATTGCAGGAGAGCTTCACGACAGTATCGGACAGTCTCTGGCAGCCATCAAGTTCAATGTGGAAAATGTATTGGATAAGACTGGTGAAGACCTGAACGGGAGGATAGTCAATTCGATTGAGCAGATCGTTCTTCTGGTCCAGAATTCAATAGAGGAAGTGCGGAGGATCTACACCGGTCTGCGTCCTTCCATGCTGGATGATCTCGGGATCATTGCCACTATCGGCTGGTTTTGCCGGGAATTTCAAAATACGTACGAGAGTATCTGCATCGAGCAGCAACTGGGGATTGAAGAGGCAGAGATCCCGGAGCCATTGAAAATCGTCATCTTCAGGATCGCGCAGGAGGCGTTGAACAATGTCGCGAGACACAGCGGAGCCGAATTGGTGAATATCTCTCTCGAGAGCAAAGAGGGCCGCATTGAAATGGCCATAGAGGATAATGGGATCGGATTTTACCTTGACTCAGCACTGCTAAAAGGTTGTCACGAAAAGGGTCTCGGAATTGCCGGAATGAAGGAACGAGCGGAACTCTCCGGCGGCACCTTCAGCATCGAGTCGGTCATAGGAAAAGGAACGACTATTCATGCCACATGGCCCAGCATCGCCGCTTTGAGATGAGGAGATCAAAGTGAATTCTCTGCGACGTTTGGACAATTCGATAACCTTTGACCTGAGGATTTGGTGGGTTGCCCACAAAACAGTTCTCTTGCGTGCCGCCAATTGCCTAATGGCCATAGCTGCACTGATCTGGCTGGGATACCAATTCTGGCGGCTTATCGTGGACTCCAGTCCTATGGGGGCTGTTGACCTGAAACAACGGTGCCAAGAGATTCAGTCTTGGTTCAGTGGCAAGCCCGTCTACGGAACCTTCAAGATGGCAGTTTATCCCCCTGCGACCTATGCTCTTCTCTGGCCTTTCCTTGGTTGGTTAACCATAACACAGGCACGGTACCTCTGGGCCGCTACGACTGTGGCGGCCCTCGTATGGATAATACGGTTATTTCTGAAGGAAAGCCTTGCCCAAACCAACCAGGAACGCATATTCGTTGCTTTGATTCCTCTATCCATATACGCAACCGGTGCGACGATCGGGAACGGACAGCTAATTGTCCACCTTCTTCCCTGCCTCGTGACGGGTCTTCTTCTTTTCTCCAGGGGCAAAGGCCTTTGGCGACATGACCTATTGGCATCCTGCCTGATAATTTTTGCTCTTGCAAAGCCGAGTGTCTCGGCCGCCTTTTTCCTGATCGTGCTTTTTTGCCCCGGAAGGCTGAGACCCTCCTTGCTTGTTGCCTGTGGCTATCTTGGTGTGACTCTACTGGCAGTGGCTTTACAGGAATTGAATCTCTCCGAACTCGTGCATTCCTGGATTATAAACAGTCGGGAGGTCATGGCTCATTCGGTCGTCCCGTTCAGCAATAGTAGTCTGCATAGCTGGTCGGCATATTTTGGATTGGAGAGATGGCATCCCGTCGGGTCCTTGTTGATGCTCAGCGCCCTGGGCGTCTGGACCTATTTCTATCGAAAGGCGGATCTCTGGCTTCTCATTGGAGTAACGGCACTGGTGACTCGCTTCCTTACCTACCATGGCTGGTATGATGACGTGCTGGTCGCGCTGCCCGTGATCACCCTGTTCCGGATTGCCAAATCGGGAAAGTTGAAAAACGAATACAATCCGGCGGCTGGGCTCTTGCTTGCAATCTCGATTCTGTTCCTGATTGCGCCGGGAGGGCTGTATCTTTTTCCTTCTCCATTGAATGGGCTCTACGTCCAGGCGCAGACATTCATTTGGATGACCATACTGGCGTTCCTTCTTCTTTATGCCTGGCAGGAAAAGAAAATCTAGGCTGTTGGTCTCACCTTATACCCTTGTTTCATTGCCTCCCAAGTTAAGCCTGGTATGGTTTATCCGATTTTGATTTGACACCGCGCTTGGCGTCAATATAGGATGAAAAAACTTTCTCTTCAGGGCTTTTCAGACAATTTGGCGGGTACGCTTACTATGGGAAACAACATGATACGAGAGATTTTCTTCAATTTTTTTGGCTTCCAAGTCGCCGTCAAAGGCAGCAACGCCGAGATTCTTGAAGATGTCAATCGTGACTTCTCATACTTCAGCACGGGAAAGGGCAAGGCCAACGCGCAGTTGGAGGTGGTCAGTGACCACGGCCCCCGCGATCTTCTTCCGCGCGTCAGAGCCACGCTCCATACTCCTAGAAACATCGTCTACCGGGATGGCGATGTGTCCTACATCGATTACTTTGGTCGAGCTTTGACAATCAGTTGGGCTAAGGAAGGGCACTATCGCATTTTCTGTCTCGACCGAGATCTCGCTCACGAGATCACATTCCTTACGATCCTCTCTCAGGTGGGGCAGCACCTCGACTCCATACATCTTCACAGAGTGCACGCCTTGGGGCTTGAGGCAGGTGGACGGGCCGTTCTGATCCTGTTGCCCATGGCTGGAGGCAAGACCACCCTCGCACTGAGGCTGCTCGACTGGGACGGCATCAGGCTCCTCTCAGAAGATTCCCCTGTGCTTTCAGGAGATGGTGTGGTGTTGCCTTTTCCGCTGCGTATCGGCGTCCGTGCCGGTTCCGAGCCTTCGGGGATTCCAGCAAAGTATCTGAGAACCGTGAAACGGATGGAGTTCGGCCCCAAGTCGCTCATTGATATCGAGTACTTCAAGCACAAGATCGCCGCTCCGTGTCCGGTCGGAGCCATCCTTCTGGGGGAACGATGGCTGTCCGGCAAATCGTCTATTCTGCCGGAGCAACGCCGGCAGGCGATTGATGCACTGATTAAGAATAGCGTCGTAGGACTGGGCCTTTACCAAGGAATTGAATTCGTGCTGGAAAGAAGTGCCTGGGAAGTACTTGGCAAAGTGGGAGTGGCATTCTCCCGGATGCAAAGCAGCCTGAAAGCGATCGGGCGCTCCCGGGTCTTTCGTTTCAGGATGGGACCGGACGTTGAGGAGAGTGCAGAGGTACTCGCCAAATTCCTCAAGGATTTCTCGTCACATTACCAATCTTGATCGTCGCTCTGCATCCGGCAAGGGTGAGCCCTTTAATGTTTTCTCGGCTTTTGTATGCCGTTTGGCGAAAGGCAAGGATTTGCACCAGATTACAAGCACCTCTAAATGGGACAAAGGGCGCAAACGGCTTTCAGTGTTTAGGTCCCCCCGGCGGCACTGCAGACCAATCGAACGGAAACGACAATGGCTCCACGACTCCGGGACCTGATCAGCGGAGCACGGGCTTTGCTGGGTATTGTCGGGAAAAGGTGGGTGTTGACTGGACCGCGTTCGGTAGCACTCGCCATTTCCGATGTTTGCGATACCAATTGCGTCATGTGCTGGTGCCATTCGCCGCTACTGCATCGGGAGGCTGACCTGTCAGATACGAGGAAGATCGGGAGTGATTCCCGCCGTCCGCGTTTTATGGACACAGCTCTCCTCGAGACCATTATCCGCGAGAGCCGTGCGATGGGGACCTTTCGCGTGGTCCTCTGCGGCTATGGCGATCCCGCGCTGCATCCTCATTTTGATCGTATGCTCCAGCTCATGGGGCAGTTGGAGATGGAGCCCTATGTGCTAACCAACGGGCTCAGCATCGATGAGAAGCGAGCCCGGCTCTGGGCAGCCAGCCGGGCTCATTTCCGTTTCAGTATGCACGCGGGCGACGTCGAGACGTGGCTGCGCGTCCATCCATCCGGCACTGTCAGGCAGTTCGAACGCGTCTCCCGAACCATCAAGTCACTCGTCTCAGCAGGGACACCGTCGGTCTCAATGTTGCATGTCATTCATAAGGCCAACTTCCACAACGTGCCTGCCATGATAGAACATGCCCGGGAACTCGGGGTGAAAGAGATCTTGTTTCGGCCGGTGCGCGCCGACGGCGAACTGGCTCAGGTCGTTCTCGACCGGGAGGAAGAAGCAGACCTGCGCCTTGACCTTCAGCGTTGCTCAAAGCTTGCTGCCAATTGGGGCATTCGCACCAACCTGAGCGAATATCTAACGAACAACCTGTATATTCGCTCCGGGTTGGTGCAAACCTGGTCCCTCTACCGCAAGATTCCCTGCTATCTCGGTTGGATTTACGCGGAGTTTGATCGCGAAGGGACCATGACACCCTGCCTCAACTCAAAGATTGTCATGGGTCGCGTTGGCGAACAGCGGCTCCGAGATATGTGGCTATCTCCCCGCTACTGGGCTTTTCGCCGCGACGGGAGAAACCTGCCGCGACGAAGTGAGCCGGTCACGGGTTGTGAGTGCCATGCTTGTTGTATGGCCAAATATAACATCAACGTCTATAATCTCCTTCATCTAAAGTCCTTGAGACACTCTGAAGCGTGATCACGGCTCAAGAGTGCATGGTATGACAAATTCGATGGAACCCATCCTGCGCTATTGTCTCGGGGGTCTGCTCATCCTCGCCGCGCTCCCCGTTTGGTGGTTCCTCTTGAATCGCGCCCTGAATCCTCTGCGAGCCCTCCGCGTCAAGCACATGGAACTTTCGGAAACGCCTCAAGCAGTCTTCACCGGGTGTCTTCGCATCGGAACCTTCAATATCGCTCACGGTCGAGGTTCGGGATCACCTGGAAATAACTGGGGGCTACTCGCGAAAGCAGATGTTCTCAACCGATTGAGGCAGATTGCCGATTTGCTGAAAGAAGAAAGCCTGGACGTCGTCGTTCTCAATGAAGTGGATTTTGATTCATTGTGGAGCGGCCATTTAAACCAGGCCGAATGCATCGCCCGGGAGGCCGGCTTTTCGTTTTGGGCCGAACAACATAATATTGACATGGCTGTACCCTTTGCCAGGATTCGGTACGGCAACGCCCTTCTCAGTCGCTATCCCCTCGTGGCTGCGCAGCGCCTGCCTTTTGCCGGACACAGAGCCCTGGAGACCCTATTAATTGGAAAAAAACAGGGCCTCCTTTGCACTGTGAGACTTTCAGAAGCGCTAAATATCAAGGTTCTGGCCGTTCACCTGGAGCATCGGCGAGAATCAACGCGACTTCAGGCTGCCAAAATGATCGAAGAAGCCCGCAAGGAATCCTCTCTGCCTCTCATTGCTGCGGGGGATTTCAATTCTGCTCCCGTCAACTTTCCCTTCGCAACGCCTGACAGCAGCGGACAGACAGCAATCTCGTGGTTGCTCGCACGCGGCGCTTACCAGACCTTGCCCGTTGGGGACCCCTGCCAAGACGATTTGAGCTTTTCCTCTATGAGCCCCAGGGCTGTCATTGACTGGATTTTGGTCCCCAAAGGCTGGAAAATAATCTCAAAGGCAGTCATAAATCGGCCGGTTTCCGATCATAAGGCGGTCGTAATGGAAGTCGTGGTGGACGGCGACCCCGGGACGGATAAAAACCGTACAGCATAAAGATTATACTCCGAAGGAACCAAAACAATCGAGACAGGCGTCTGGCAGTGGACGAGTTAGGTCGAGCAGTCTTTGGCGCATGTTGACCATGGCGGACCCGTTCCAAATGTCGGGCTCCTCAAGGGCATTCCCCCATCGCTTTGCGGTTTCGAAGTTACAGCAAGGAGCGATGGACCCGTCCCCATCAACGACGAGCGTCCGGAAGGGCATGATGCACGGGTGCCGATTGTAGTCGCGCTGGTAGATCCGTGGGACGAAGACCGGGATCCGAAATCGCTGGCGCAGCAAGTGGTCGACAAAGTCCCGCGCTTCCAGATCATCTTTGTAGAGGCACAATCGACTAAGCGCCAACGTGCCGTGAATGTAGAGATTCTTGAGCTTGACCTGGTCAACGCCGAGTTCTTCACACAACCGGATGAAGTCCGGTACGAGGTCCAGGTTATCTCTCGAACAGATGAAACTGGCTCGGATGATCCGAGGAAAGCCGCCCGGACGACGCCTGCGGCAGAGTTCCGCAACTGCCTTTACCATATCGTCAAACAGGGATGGATTGGCCCCGGTGAAGTTGGCGAAGGTCTCCGCGTTGGAACCATAAAAGCTTATATTGACGAACTCGAACGGCATTTCGAGAAAAGCGTCCAGCCGGCCGGGCAGGAGGGTGCCGTTCGTAATCAGGTGGGGCTTCATTCGGCGCTCGTGCGCAAGCCGTACCATTGAGGGAAGATGAGGGTTGAGGAGAGGTTCACCGCCTGTGAAATCGACTGCAATGGTCCGCGGAAAACGGTCGAGGATTTGCCGGAACATATC
>JGI20214J51088_10003708_pt1 | contig 10049 bp, 8 predicted proteins | sample WetSurMetagenome_FD_51088 | JGI IMG/M metagenome (IMG submission 51088) | reverse complement strand
GAGGTGACAAGCTTTGCTAGCTGGATCGGTTTTAAGGAGGTCTTGAAGATTCCCTGTTCAGTGATCTCTCTCATGACGAGAGCGACCTCGCGTTCGATCGCGTCGCTGTCTCTTAAAGTGCCATGGATATTCTTCATGGGTTCGACGATCTTCGTCTTTCCCGACATGGAACTGAAGAGCTTCAGCAGCTGGGCTTTGCGTTTGTCTTCGGTCATTCTCGTTCCCCGTAATGGGATTAGGATATACAATACTTCGTCAACTATTTAATGCTATCTTTACGCTTCGTTTGACCAAAAGACCTTTAAATCGGTGTTTAAATGGCAGGAAAACCTGCTGCCATTATGGGCACGACAAAACCGCAAAAATGTTCGGGCATGATGCCGGGCCGGCTGGTCAGGAAGAAAGCACCGGAAAAACCTGGTATTGGAGGAAACTAAAAAAATTATCTGGGGCGGTCGGCATCCGAAGTCGGATCCTCTTTTAACACTTCCCGCAATGTTTTCCGGAACTCCTCGTCATACCGGGCAAGGTTGAAGAGGATATTGCGGGTGGTCTCCGGGAACCGTGCGCTGTTCATATCATGGAACTGGCAGTAATACGCACAGGCGTCGATTATGATATCGGATCGTTTCAGGTACTTCTGGTTGGCAATAATATCGATCTTTTCCACCAGTTTTGCCGGCATTTCCAGCGTTATGGTGGTTACGTCACGTGTCATATCTTCGAATTATTTTTCAAGCTATTAAATAGGGTGGTTGGTGCACTCAGGAATTGCCACAAATGGTAGCTCCGGAAGTGACGAACGGCAGATTTGCTGATACCACAGGAACGGTTTCGCTATCGAAGAAACGAGAGGTATAATAGCTGCCCGGAATAATGATAGTGAGAATTTCACCATATAACGAAGGGATGGAAACGTGATTCAGGGTTCCGGGGATGTCTTTGAGAAAGTGATGGACCTTGCCAGACGACGAGGGTTTATCTGGCCGACATCAGAATGCTATGGCGCAGTAGCCGGCTTCATCGATTACGGTCCGCTGGGCGCGATGATGAAACGGCGGGTGGAGAATGTCTGGCGGGACTTCTACGTGATCCGGGAAGGCTATTACGAGATCGAATGCCCGACCATTGCCCAGGAGGCAGTTTTCATTGCCTCGGGTCACGTCGCAGGATTTGCGGACAAGATGTGCCAGTGTCCGCACTGCAAAGAATTTCTCCGGGCAGACCATGTGGCCGAAGGCGGAGGTATCAGAAACGCCTCCACCATGAAGAACGAGGAGCTCTCTGGTGCCCTGGCATCCTGCAAATGCCTGAGCTGCGAGGAGGTGCTGGGGAAGGTTGAGGTCTTCGGGTTCAACCTGATGTTCAAGACGAGCATCGGCCCGGGTTCCCAGCGGACCGGCTACCTCCGCCCGGAGACCGCCCAGGGGATGTTTGTGGACTTTAGCCGCCTCCTCCGCTTCTACCGGGACAAACTCCCGTTCGGTGCCGTCCAGATCGGNAAATCCTACCGGAACGAGATCTCCCCCCGGCAGGGAATGATCCGTCTTCGCGAGTTTACGCAGGCCGAGGCCGAGATCTTTGTCCACCCGGACGAGAAGAACCGGCACCCGAGATTCACGAGATACGCCGATTACCGGATGCCGCTCCTGACATTCACNCAGCAGCTGAACTGCCAGGAGGCTGTAACCCTCTCCATGCGGGAGGCGGTGGATAAAGGAGTGATCGCCAACGAGTATCTCGCATATTATGTCGCTCTCACTCACGAACTCCTGATGACGATTGGTATCAGGCCCGAGCGGCTCCGCTTCCGCCAGCACCTCCCCGATGAACGGGCGCATTATGCTACGGACTGCTGGGATGCGGAGATCTTCTCCGACCGCTTCGGCTGGGTCGAGACCGTCGGCCTCGCCGACCGGACCGATTACGACCTGAACGCCCACGCAAAAGAGAGCGGGACACCAATGACCGTCTTCATCCAGTACGATGAGCCGAAGAAAGTCCCCCGGCGGCGGATCATCCCCAACATGAGCGTGCTCGGNAAACAATACCGCACGAANGCCAAGGCGATCTTTGAGGCACTCGCGAACGCAACCCCGGACGAGAAGGGAGCAGACGTCGANGTTGACGGNGAGAAGATCCATATCCCCGCCGCCCTCTTCGAGGTCAGGGACGAAATTGTCGATGTCCGTGGCGAGGATATTGTGCCGCACGTCATCGAGCCGTCCTACGGTATCGACCGGATGTGTTACGCGGTGCTGGAGCAGGCGTATGACGAGGACACTGCTGATGGCGAGACCCGGGTCGTGATGCGGCTCTCACCCCGGGTAGCACCCGTGCAGGTTGCGGTCTTCCCGCTGATGACCCGTGACGGTCTCGACACTATTGCTGACGGAATCACCCGGACACTCCATAAGAGCGGTATCCAGGCAGAATTTGACGACAGCGGGGCCATCGGCCGGCGCTACCGGCGGCAGGACGAGATCGGCACCCCGTTTGCGGTTACGGTCGATTATGACACCAAAGAGAACAAAACCGTCACGCTTCGCGACCGGGACAGCATGAAGCAGGTCCGGGTTGCGATCGATAAGCTGCCGGAGATAGTGAAAGGGCTGGTGGACGGGAATATTACGTTCGTTTCCCTCTGCTGAAAACCAGTTTCATTTTTTTTCCATTACTCACAATTGCGATAACTTATGCCGCCGCCGAAGGGACGCCCCCGCGGCGGCCTTCATCACTTTTCCATTGATCGAACAGGTAGTTTGCCCTGCCGTGCCTCGGGAGAGGCCCTGATGCGGGGAATTCTCGTATTATTTCCGGAGGGCATGCCCAATTCGCAGAAAATTTTTCAAAAAAATTTCTGAACGTTTTTTTTCAAAAATTTTCCCAAAAAAAAATTTGCGGTGTAGTCGCAAACTATTTTCAAAAAATGTTCCAGGCCGGATTTTTCAGTACCTGACTCCGCACCACCCATTGCGAACTCTACCCAATACCCCGCTATGGAATCCCATGACAAACCAGGGAAGGTTTTTTCATTCTCCCTTAGATTCACTTTTTCCGGTCAGGTAATACCCGACACCCACCGGAATAAGGAACGTCAGCGCGTAATACACAAACACATCGACGCCGTAATACGTCGCCTGGAACAGCTGCACGATAAACAAGTAGTCGAACACAACAGCGATGATGACCCAGGCAATCCCTACCTCCGCATAATATGTAAGGGAAAGGCCTTCCCGTTTCCGGAACCACCAGTACACGATTGCAATGGTGACCGGTGTGAAGACACCGATGAGGATCCAGCCCATGATCCCTGCATAAGGCGACATGAACAGGACCAGACTCGCAAGATACCCGATCAGCCAGAGAGCAATTCCGAGCCCGGCAATGTCTTTAATGATCTGCTTCATAGAGGATGGTTTTGCCAGCCNGGGTTCTTGTGTCTTTTGTTGGGGTAGAGAGAAAGTGTGAAGCATTGAAGGTTTTTTTTCACAGACACGTCAGGTTATTCCTCCTAAATCCGCCGTGAGGAAGCCTGCCCGCTGCCCCGAATGGCGGCCCATGGCGGCCTCCTACAATATAAGACCTGAAGAGAACTCTTACCAGGGTATGTTCTCGATCGACCTTCTTGCCCGGTACGAGGCCGGCTGGCCCCCGGGCGACCCCATTAAGTGAGTGGGGATGCCCCANAATTCCCAGGCATATCAACAAAACAGAAGCGGAAAAACGAGGGAGTGGTGCCACCCCTTACACGAACGATCCTGTCTTCACGTCCCCGTCCCGGGCATACGACGCGACGATGACACCCTTGGGAGTCACCTCGGACCCGAGCAACCGGAACGCGGCCGGGATAGTCCCGTCAGCAAACAACCGTTTGCCCGATCCGAGGGTGACCGGGAAGATCTTCAGCCAGAACTCGTCGACGAGATCGTACTGCATGAGCGTCTGGACGAGGTTCCCGCTGCCGTACACCTGGAGAGGAGGGCCGTCCTGCGCCTTCAGCTTTTTAATCTCAGCGACGAGATCGCCCGCAATGACCCGGGAGTTNTGCCACGAGGGATTCTTCAGGGTCCGGGAGGCCACATACTTCGTCGCGTTGTTGAGAGGGGCCGCGAAGGGCTGGTCTGCGGGACTCGCGTTCGGCCAGTAGGCCGCGAAGATCTCGTACGTCTTCCGCCCCAGCAGGAGATCGAAGGGCCCGCTCATCTGTTTTCCCATGACCCCGCCCATGAACTCATCGGAATACGGTACCGTCCACCCGCCGTACCGGAAGCCGGAGGAGGTATCCTCTTCCGGCCCGCCCGGTGCCTGCATCACGCCGTCGAGCGAGAGGAATTCAAGAACAACAATCTTTCTCATCGATTCACCGCGTGTTATACTGCGCTTGCTGGCGATAAAGCTGGCGATCGGGACAGTTTTCTGGCGATTCCAAGTCACGATCCCCAAAAATTGTACCAAATTTGCCCCCTTGCGGCTCGTAGAGGTCCTGATTCGGAGAGAACTCATTCCGGATTTCAGGACAAATCCCCATGGACTCTTTTTCGTGAAGTTCGTGCTCTGGAGAAATCATCCGGCGGGCTGTGACGCTCCCGGGGGGCTCCCCCGCATTGCGATGGTGACGAATTGCCTTTTACCAACCTCGTTCTGTCACAATTTCCCTGTCCCCATGGGGGGGACCGGCGGCACAAGAGGTGGGAGTTTATCAGAATAAATGTTTTNAACAGAGCAGAAGTTTGTAAAACCGCACAACATTCACCTTCGCACAAATTCCTATATTACCGAAGCCCGCCAAACCTCTCACCAGTCACATGAGCTGCATCAGCCACCCCCTTATCCGGCCGGATAGCATTGAGTCGCGGGAGTACCAGCTTTCCATCGCGATGAAAGCTCTTGATGCCAATACCATGGTGATCCTGCCGACGGGCCTCGGCAAGACCGCCGTGGCCCTTCTCGTCGCTGCATCCCGGCTCTATAACGAGGGTGGGAGGATCCTGATGCTGGCNCCGACAAAACCTCTCGTTGAACAGCACCTCCGTTTCTTCGAAAAATTCCTGCTGGTCAAAGACCAGAAGGATCCCGCTCTCTCCCCATTCGTGATGTTCACCGGTGAAGCCCCTCCGGAGGAGCGGACGGCGGACTGGAACCGGGCAACGGTGATTCTCGCAACCCCGCAGGTCATCAAAAACGATCTCATCGCAGGCCGCTACACGCTCGATGACGTCACGCTCCTCATCGTGGACGAGTGCCACCGGGCAGTGGGCAATTATGCTTACGTCTTCCTTGCCCGGCGGTACCTGGCAACTGCTGCAAAGCCCCTCCTTCTGGCAATGACCGCTTCGCCGGGCGGGATCCAGGAGAAGGTGCAGGACGTCTGTGCCAACCTCGGGATAGCCCATATCGAATCGCGGACAGAATCCGATCCCGACGTTGCCCCCTACGTCCATGAGCGGGACCTCGACTACGTCTCGATCGATCTCCCCGTTGATCTCAAGGCAGCGATCAACAGTATTTACACCCTGATCGATGAACGCCTGGCACTCCTTGCCTCGCTCCACNTTACGGTGCCGAAACGCGAGAAACTCTCGATGAGGGAACTCAATGCCATCAACGCCCAGATCCAGCAGCGGATCGCGAACAAGGATCCAGCAGCTTACTCCGCAGCCTCGGTCTACGCGGAGTGTATGAAACTCAAACATGCCATCACCCTCGCCGAGTCGCAGGGGAGTGAGGTCCTGAAGAGTTACCTCGCGAAACTTGTTGCAGAAGGCACCGCTTCCGGCGGGAGCAAGGCGAGCCAGCGGCTGGTAAAGGATCCGGTCTTTGTCGAGCTTTTCGAGCGCTCGCTCGNATGGACCCGCGAGCTCCACCCTAAACCGGAGATTGTCCTCGGGCTGGTAAAGGACCAGCTCGCATCCCATCCCGACAGCCGGATTATTATCTTTGCCACGTACCGCGACACAGTGCAACTCCTTGTAGATTTCCTTGGAAAGCAGGGTATCGTAAGCGAGCGGTTCGTCGGGCAGGCAACAAAAGATGCGGAGAAAGGCCTCTCCCAGAAGAAGCAGATCGCCGCTCTCGACCGCTTCCGGGCCGGGGAGTTCAAGGTCCTGATCGCCACATCAGTCGGCGAGGAAGGCCTTGATGTCCCATCGACGGATATGGTAGTCTTCTACGAAGCAGTCCCATCTGAGATCCGTTCCATCCAGCGGAAAGGCAGGACGGGCAGGTCAGGTGCCGGGAGAGTTGTCGTCCTCGTAACGAAGGGGACCGGCGACGAAGTTTACCGCCACGTCAGCGCTGCAAAGGAGAAGCAGATGCACAAGAGCCTGAAAACCATGAGCGGGGCAGCTGTCCAGTCCCGACAGCTCCCGGTGGCCGAGCAGGCAAGCATCGAGGAGTTCACACCGCAGGGCCCGAAGATCATGATCGACGACCGTGAGACTTCTTCAAAAGTTGTCGAGGTTCTCTCGAATATGGGAGCCACCATTACCCTCCGGCGGCTCCCTCAGGGTGACTTTGCAATTGGTGACCGGATCCTTGTCGAGCGCAAGACGACCCGGGACTTTGTCGACACCCTTATCAACCGCGACCTGCTCGGTCAGGTGAAGGCGATGGCCGAGGCAGTAACCCGGCCGGTCCTGATCATCGAGGGAGAGGATCTCTATTCCCAGCGGGACATCAACCCGAACGCGATCAAGGGGGTACTTGCTGCCCTCACGATTGATATGGGAGTTTCACTCCTCTATACCACTGACGCAGAGGATACCGCCCGGATGCTCTTTGTCCTCGCGAAACGGGAGGAGAGCGAACGGGGGGAACGAAAGGTCCACCCGCACAAGACGCATCACTCAGTGAAAGAAGAACAGGAATACATCGTTTCTGCCTTCCCGGAGATCGGGCTGAAGAACGCCCGGCTGCTGTTATCGCACTTCGGATCCGTTCAGGCCGTTGTCAATGCATCGCTGGAGGAACTTGTCGCGATCAAGGGGATCGGGGAGAAGACCGGGCAGAAGATCTTTGAGCTNAGCAGAAGGGAGTACCGGTAATTTTTTCCGGTGGGTGCTTATCCGTCCAACGATGAATGAGGGCGGGTTCCGGCTTTTTATCCAGTCACTTGTCCGATACGAAAGCCCCGTTTCTCCTTCACACAAATGTACCTGCCCGACCCCCCAGGCCTCTTAGGCTTTCCCGCCCCTATTTTTTTTGAAGATTAGAAAAAATCACGAGGCGATACGTCCATCAGGCAATGGTCGGACGAGAATATCCATTGAGGGGGGTCGGGCGGGTACATGGGCTAACGACTTCTCATCAGGTTCCAGGCCGGGCTCTGACCCTTGGTCATGAACACCGGAAAAATGAGGATTATCGGGGCCCCGTCCAGGCAGGATCCCGCCAGACCGCCAACGGCTGAAGGTCAGTGTTCAACCGGGGTAACCCAGTAGATATTCCTTCCCGATGCGCTCAGGGGGATCCCAAAGACAATGCTGCATGCTTTCATCTTTCCGAGTTTCATCGCGGCAAGACCCGCCGTATACATCACCCGGTTGTCAACGTTATGGATACTTGCAGTCTTCACGGCGGACCCAACAGCGATGCCGAGATCCGAGGCCTTGAAGATGCAGTTCGGCCCCCCGAAGTCGGTCTTATGGGACTTTGCTGCCGCGCCGGCTTTTGCCATTTCTGCACAACTGGCAAAACCGCACGCCCCGCAGTTCAGCCCGAGAGTCTTTTTGCCGGTCACCCCGATAAGGATCGTGGCGTCGCTCGCTTTGACCTGATCGCCGTTGATCCGGAAGAAGACCATCCCGGTATCGCTGGCAATCTGGATCATCTTATCCGCGATTTTGTCCTGCTCTTTGCCGGTGACAATCTCAATTTCGATCGAATCGAGGCCGCAGGCTTTCGGTGCTGTCCTTGCTGCGAGCGCCATAAGCCCGGCTACGGTCTTAACTGCTTCGGTTTCTGCAGACATACCGGGTTATTGGGCTCCTGTCCGTAAAAACGGGATCGCCTGGCAGGACATTCAGCCGGTATTTCTGCCTTCAGGGTCGCGTACGGAGAGGATAAAGACACCGGTAACTGCAAGGGCGAGAAGAAAACCGGCAAAGAACCCGATCAGGGAGAGGTAAATGATCAGGGCCCTGTCGGGCCGGGACTGCATTTCGGTTTTTGGATCTCGCGACATGAACAGATGTACTAGGCTGGTAACCATACAAAAATCAGGTGAAATTGCTTCGGAGAAATCATCCAACCCTGCAATAATGATCCTGGAGGGAACCGATGCAAAAAAAACGAAAAAAAAGATTAGAAAACCAGGCAGATACTTACAATCTGCAGAGGATTTCGAGCGCTTCAGTGCCGGCTTTCACCGCGTTCATGAGGGCCAGGACGTTCTCAGGGTCCCTCTCGTTGTGGACCCGCTCGCAGAGTGCATGGATCGTCATGGCAAGCTCTTCAGCGAGAAGTCCGCCTTCCTCATCGCCGCAGGTGCACACATCCTCATCATGATCAACGCCACAGCCGCACGCATCGCCGTGCCCATGGTGATGGTGCATGGTTTCCTGAACGGCTGCGGCAGCAGGCGCCTTCGCACCCGTATCATTTTTCTTNGCAATCTCGTTCTCTGCACAGACGACACAGAGCGTTTTTCCCTTGACTTCGAACAGGGGGCATCCGCAGGTCTTGCAACTCTTCTCGAGCATTTTACCCCCTTTCAGGAGGTATTCGGCCATAATTTCATCTTCCTTCCGGACTGGCATTTGAGATCACCGTCGAATCAATATTTAACCTATATATGCCGGTTCCGCATATTAACTACAGGTACACAGGTAGGTGATACCATGCCCAGCCCTGAAAAAACAATGGAAAACTGTATCCTGATGCTGCAGCACATTCAGGAAGACAGCTCAATACCCAGAAATATCCGGCGCGTGGCTGACGAGACCCGGACGCTGCTCACGAACAGTTCCAAGGCGATGGGGCTGCGCGCTGCGGAAGCCATATCCAAGATTGATGAAATCTCCAATGATCCCAACATGCCCATCCATGCACGGACACGGATCTGGGAACTGGTGTCCCAGCTGGAGACCATTCCCCTCGATTAACAGGGGAACGGCAATTTTTCTTATCACTTCGTTTCACCGGGTTAATCCCGGGATGGTAATTTGCATGGCTTTTTGAGGCAATGAGACACGCCCTGTAAACGATTTATCTGAAGAACCTTCCCTCATCACCGTCACCCTGATGTTCCCGGAATGGTCAAAAATTGAGGATGAAGTAAGACCAGGTCCCGGAAGAAAAACCGTGTTCAGGAATTTTTCTCGAGTTGTTTTCGGATCTCCCTGATGCCGGTGAGCATCTCCTCTGCGAGGGGGGTGACGCGGTAGTTGAGATTGTTCTCCATCTGCCAGAACCCGCTTCGCTCATCATAGTGCCCGATGATATAACAGACAAGGATGTAGCAGGGAACTGCAAGCGCGAGGACCATCGGCAGGGTCAGGCCGAAATGAATGGAGAAGAAGTCCTCGAAGAGTTTTGCATTTGCGGTAATGATCCCGAAGTTGAGCAGGATCTGGGTCCATGAGGTTCCCCGCGTGTATCGCTGCTTGAAAAGTGCCAATGAGTACAGCAGGCCCTGATGTTCAGACATACATAGCGGTACCTGAGCTTTGGCAGATATGCTTTCCCGCGTTGCTCCGCCAGATTGGATAAGACTACGATGACCCCTGGCATCAGCTCGTGTTTTTTCCCTCTTCCGCCTGGATCGCGGGGCAGAAATTGCAGATAGAGTAAAAAAGATCTTTTTCCTTGTCCCGGATCAGGCAATAGTACTTGCCGCCACGTTGTTCAACCTTAAATCCGCCGGGAAACGGCATCCCGACGGGATGACCCGGTTCATCGAGGACGAACATGGTGAACGCAGCAATGAGGTAATAGAAGAGGCGGTTCTTCGGGTTCCCGAAATACGGGTTGCGCTCGCCCGCATCGTCCCAGGCATAACACCCTTCCGGCAGCATCGAGCAGAATTTCTCCAGGGCTTCCGGGTCCTG
>JGI20214J51088_10003707_pt1 | contig 10050 bp, 6 predicted proteins | sample WetSurMetagenome_FD_51088 | JGI IMG/M metagenome (IMG submission 51088) | reverse complement strand
CTCTGGCACAACCGTTCTGTAGGAATGTTGGCTGGATGACTGCACTTAATCCGTTCCAAGCCAAGGTCCTCGTTTCGGAGCAAACGCAGAAAATCCATCGCGGAAAGAAAAGCCGCCATTTCTTCAAGTGTTCGCCGATCTTCCTTTTCCCAGTTATGCGCCACGATGGGTGGTAGTTGGCGGTGATCTCCTGCAACGATTATTTGGCTACTCTTTGAGAGGAACGCCCCGGAAAGAATCAACTCTGGCAAACGCATCATGCTTGCCTCATCAACCACTAGCAGGTCAAAGAAGCCTTGGCCCCATGCTGGTTCAGAGCCCCCTATCTTTTTCATTAGCCCGTACAAGCCAGGTGGCGTAACACACAAAACTAAAGGAAAAGAAACGGCGCTTTCAGGTGTCAACGTTGACTGGTTAACTAGGCAGTCAGCGAGTTCCACAACGGCTTGTTTGTCCTCGTTGTAGTTGATGGATGTAACGCCGTCTACGGCGTAGGAGGAACCGCCGCTGAATGCACGATAAATCCTTAGGTTAGCCAAGTTCCTGCCTTTTTCTTTGCAGTATTCCCGCCAGCACTTGGCAAGTTTGCTTACGAATTCTTGGATTGCCTTGTGGGTGGGTGCAACCATCAGTACCCTGCACTTGGAAGTGGCGCTGTGTGCAGCGACGTGCGCTAGAACCGCCAACTGCAAGGTTTCGGTTTTTCCTGTTCCAGGCGGACCCTGCAGCATGACAATTGGTTCCTTGCTGAAAACGTGGTCAATGAACTTTTTCTGCTCTGATTTTGGAGGATAACGTCTGCCTTCAGCCCAATGTAGAAACGAAGCAGCAGACTCTTTTGGCAGCGCGACATGCGAGGAGTTTTCAGGTTTACCTGCCGAGAAGATAGCCAATAAAGAGTAGAGCACGTTGTTAGCTGCGTAGTCGAGGCATTTGGCGGCTCTGTCAGAAATGATGTCGTCTGCCAACTCATCCAAAATGTAGTATCTTCCAGCTTCAAAGAGCTGCATGTACTTGTTTTTGGCTTTTTCCGGGTCCGAAGTTGGCAAGTTGTGCCATGAGCTATACTTGTTGCCCTTACCGCTTGGCCAACCCACCAATTTAACGACAACCTCTAGCTTGTGCACGTCAACTTTGTCCACGATTGCTCTGGCAGATTTCTCCACTTCCGAAGGTGACCGCTTCTGCGCTTCCTCAAATTGCCCCTGCTCATTTCGCTTGAGCTCGGTTACCACCATCCAATCGCCTGAGCTTGAACCATCAGACCCTTTAACTCGGCACGCGTTTGCAACGCAGTCGGCTTTAGGTAACCCTATGCCTTCGTAGATGAGTTTTCCGCTTACCATAAGTTCCTCTTCAAACTCATCCACCCTGATGCACTGGAAGATGAGTGATTTGCCTGAAGCAACGCGTTGGTAGGGCAGCATGGCGTATTGTTGGTACATTTCTTGGCGTTTAGAGAAGTATTCTAAGTCCAGAAATTCTCTGCAGCTGCGTTCTAAGGTTGCTGTGCCGAGTGAGAACTCGGAGATGGTTGGGATGGGTATGGGTTTCTTGCCCAATCGCCTATTGCGGATGGTTAATGACCTTTCAATGTGTTCCAGTGCCATGCAGATTTTTGCGCCCATGAGATTAAGCTCTTCGTCGGTGATTCGGCGCGTTTGGGTGTGGTCGCACCATTTGCGTTTTTCTAGTAGGAATTTGGCTGCGCCTTGCTTCTGGTAGTTGTCCAAGCGACCTTTTACGCCCCACAGGTACTCGATGGGTAATTGGTCGCCGAATCTAGCGCGTGCAGGGTAATATCCGTCGTTGCCTCCAAATTTCTTTCGCAGAAAGGTGATTGTGCCATCTGGGGTTCTGTTGAAGGGAAGTGAGTAGTTGAAGACGCCATCTCGGAAAACTAAGCTTAAGTCGACTGATGTTCCGTCTTGGCGTTTTGCCGTCCATTGTTTGCGGTCAAAGTAACTTGCTTGTTCAAGGATCGGCAAAAGCCCACTGCTGTGAAACTTGAGGGCTTTTCTATGCTGCACCTCGTCTTGAAGTATCGAAAACATGGGTTGGTCAATGGCTTGCCTAAGCCCCAAAAGGTCCCTTACCGCCATGGCGCTCATCAATGAGGGTTGGCGGCAAACCGACTTCATGAGAGCGTCGCGTTCTTGGTGGCTAAAGAAGTAAAGGTGAATTGGGGCTTCTTCGGAGCTGCCTGTTTCGTTAGCTACTTTGGTTATTGCTTGAGTTAAGCCTTGGAAGAAGCCTTCCAAGAGTTTTCTTTCCTCTTCTATACATTGTTCTCGGTCATCTGGCAAGCTACCGATAACCTGCGAGACACTCAGTGGTTCGCCTCTGTAGCGGGTACAGCTTACTCTGGCGCTAATCATCGATATGACTTGCAGCATGTAGTCCCATTCAACGAATAGATAAACTCGAATCATGCCGTCAGGGCTAGATGTTAACGTTGAGTCTGCTCCAGCACTTTGGCTGTCTTCTGGCAGGGTGCCATATCCGGTTCCGGTGAGCCACGGCATCCAACGGCTTTTGCTTGCAAAAGGGCTGTTCGGTCTAATGCCACCTAACATGTATTGGGCGCGTTCGATTAGCCAATCCAGTTTTGCTCCCACTATGGGGTCTGCTGATATCTCATGCACTGTCTTCGTGTCTTTTGGGGGAATGGCGGTGAAGTCGTAAGGACGCAAATTGACGCTGTCAACTATTCCCTTCAGTTTTGCCAAATCCTCTAACCGTTCTATCCCGTGGTGGCCTAGCGCTTTCTGTTCGCCTCTGCTCAGATTTAGAAGGGCTATGCTCTCGTTTTCGACAGCGGAGACAATGCAGCATTCGTTGAATCCGCAGTTGTCGCATCTCCAGCAGAGCTGGTATTCTGCTTTTTCCAGAGGGGCTTGGTGGATACGGTTTAATTCGCCTTTATTGGCGAGAAGGCGTTCTACGTCTTGAATTAGGGGTCCTAGTTTGAATTTTGGAAGATTCTCTGGGTCAAGGGTTTTGAGGTCGGTTTCGCGGTTGATTACTCCTCCTTCCAACTCTACCTTGGTGGACAAGTTCCCCAACTGCTGGGAAAGGAGGAGCACGTAAATCGCGACTTGTATGCGGTGGGCAGTTTGCTCATGCCATGAAGATTTTAGCTCAAAAACTCTGACCTTCACTTTTCCCTCTTTAAGGGGCCACACAGCGATTAAGTCGGCTATGCCCTTAACGTTCCACACGCCAATTAGTCCCTTCATGGGGACTTGATAGAGCAGACTGGGTTTGTCGCTGGCTTCTTCTCCGTTGGAAATCTGTGCTTCAATAACTTGCCGCAATCCGTTCATTGCCCTTGATGCAGGGACTTCCCAGTCTTTGCTTACGCGTAGAATGGGGTCGTCGAAGTTGAAGTATTTGGCGGCTTTTTCTTTGAGTTCATCGACCTTTTTCTCTTCGAGGGCTTTTCCGACACCGTAAAGCAGTGGGCTGATGGGCTTGAATGCTTCTGGCCATCTGCGGCTTTGCTCTATGGCTTTGCCGTCGACTTTGAGTTTGAAGAAGCGTGGGCAGCAGTTGAAACGAATGTATTCTGCTATTGCCGTGGCGGTTAAGGCGTTGCCGTCTTGCTCTTCCTCTTCGGCGGAAAACTCTGAGTTGAAGTCGTTATCGCTCAACAGACTGTTCCCTCGAGTGAAACCGTTCCATTTGCTTCATGGTGGGTTAATCTATGTCTTTAACCCAGCTTAAAGGTATTATCAACAAGTTAACGTGCATGGGTTAATTTCCCGTTTTGGAGCGTTGGAGAAATGGTGAGTCTCTTGCTTGGGGAAAACTATAGGCCCCTTATATATAGAAACTGCATGGACTTTTCCGCTGGTCATGTTACGGTTTGCTCGGGTTTCTTGAGGAGCTTCTCCAGTTCGCTCTTGACACTGTACCTGAACGGCAACTTGCCCGTTTCCCTTTCCAAGTAGCCTTCCTCGTATAGGCGCTTCATGAGCCGCGCAGTGTGTTCTCTGCTGAGCTTGACCTTCTCCTTGATTTCAGGCGCCGTCTTGGGGCCTTCCGCGGACAGGAACTCTAAGACAGCTATCTCGGTTTCCGTGAGTGAAGCTAACGCTTTGTCCCGCCTTAGCGGAATGGCTGGCAGCGACTGCAGCGTGACGTCGGATCTACCTTCAGGCGCCGTGGATAGTTTCTGAATCTCCTCCTCTATGCCTGAAAGCTTGCTTTTTATCGCTTCTTGGGACGCCTCCAGTTCGTGAACCTTGGCGTCAACGCCAGAAATCTTCTCCAATGTCTGCGTGTTGACATCCGAATTGGCGCCTATGTCAGCAATTCTTATGCTTAATTGGCCAATCTGGGCCTCCAAAGGAATGAGGCTCTTCTCGATTGCCTCTGCATGTCTTAAGCCTGCGTCTGCCCTAGCCGCGGCACCCTCCACCTTGTAGTCCACAGCTTCAATGCGCTCAGCTTCGCGCCTAAGTTCTCTGTTAAAACTCAGCACGATGTCCTCCACGGAGTCCCTAGCTTTCTCGTACTCCCCCTGAGCTCTCCTCAAACGGTTACGGTACTCGAAAACTGCATACACGGTTACTCCGAAAAGGACTGCTAAGAGACCGGCAATGGCGACTAATAGGATGTCAATCACTTGTGATTCCTTCTGTGACGCACCCGTGACTCGGGAGTGACTTATACTGTTGCATCACACATCACAGTTCTCCATGGAAAATTTAAGGCTTGTGGTTTGCTCCATGACGTCACGGGGTATGACGTCACACATCACGTAATTAGCTTACAAAACCGCTGTTTTAGTAGCGTGCTCTCCAAGGGAAGAAAATGCCTGAATTGAGCTTATTTTGCTCTTTTATCTATAAAATTCGGCGATACTGTGGGTGGTGAATCCTGCTTCTGTGATGCGCTTGCTCACACGTGATTTTAACACTGTTATATGTGATTTGTGACGTCACGATTGACCTTCTGATGGACTAGAAAGCTGTTTTAAGCTCGTTTCAAGCTCCGATCTGATGAGTTCAATGACCTTCAAGTGGTCTTTTAGTTCGTCGTACCCTTCCGGCATGTCCTGGTGCGCCTCCATATACTCCTTCAGTTTGTTGGCGATTTCAAGGTAAGGGTCAAGAGTTGTGGTGTCAAACACACCCAAGTAACCAAGAAGTAGTACCGTGTAAATGGATTTTATAACGTTTTCTTTAGACTGTTTTAAAGTCCTATTAAAGGCACCACGGCTTAATTTCGCCTTAGTTAGCCGTAAACTGGCTTTTTCATCGTAATTTAGCTGTTTGCCCGCTATATTCTCGGACAAAATGTCAATAAGCAACGTTTCAAGCTGCGTTTTCGTTAATTGGCTATTTTTAGAGAGTACTTTAACAATGGGGTCATTTAACGCCCCGTTTAACCAGGTCTGTACGCTGTCTTTTAGCTTCAATTTGATGGACTCCACGGTATAGCGAATGGATACAGTTTTGTATACCCGCTGCGGTTTTTTAAGGTATTCGCCGAGAATCCGCCAAAAACAAGAGGTAATAAGGGTCGTAACTACCTGTAAATATCAAAATGCGAATAATTATNGGCGTAATGTCTATTATGGCTCCTATTCATGCCTTAAATGTAAATTAGAGTAAGAATCACCCTTTTCATGCGGGGCCACTTTACCTTCGAAACTGCACTTTTCACTTCTTTCTGTAAACCACAGCCTCCAACTTAGGCTGATTAGCGTCCTTTACCTAAATTCTAACCTCCCAGAAAACACACTTTTATTGCCCTCAATGTCAAGAAATCCCGTTCTAAAAGTAATAATCCCTCATAATCCGCAGCTTCAGAGGCGCCATTTTAGCTTATCACGTTGCCTGTGACTTGGTGACGTCACCCGTCACGTTGAATCACACTGAAATCACGCGTGATAAACCCCTAAAATTGTATGATGTCACAGGACTGTGATGTGACTGTGATTCGCAAATTCAACCTTACTATATTTAAATCGGTCTCTAAGGTGAATCAGCTGAACGGCGAGAATTGGGCTTGTTTTGCCTTTTTCGCGTAGATTACAGCAGTTCACAGGTTCTTTTTAGTTCATCAAAGAGTTCGGGGCGCAAGTCTCTGAGTGTTGGAATGAATGTTTCAGCTGGGCGCATGTCGTTGTAGTTGACCTCACACATCACAAAGTCCTCCTCATCGTACTTCGCTTTAGCAAGAATGTCTCCTGTGGGCGCTACAAGTCGGCTGCCTCCCCAGAACTGCAAACCATCCTGTACTCCAACGAGGTTAACGTACGCCAAGAAAGTTGTGTTCTCTAGGGCTCGGGCGGCAGTGAGGATTTCGAAGTAGTTTCTGCGAACGGCGGGCGATGCGGATATTGAGATAATAAGCTGGGCTCCCTTCAGGCGTGCCAAACGGGTAACCTCGGGGAAAAACAGGTCGTAGCATATACAGAAGCCGATCTTGCCAATTGGTGTGTCGTAGACGGCGGTTTGGTAGCCAGGGCGGAAGTACCTTTTCTCCTCGAAGACGCTGTGAGTGGGCAGGTACTTCTTGCGGTACTTGCCAATGTAACCCTCAGGTCCCACGAAAACCGCCGTGTTGTACAAGGTAGCTTTCGTCTTCTCGCTCACCTCTGGCATGCCGAAAACCACGTACATCCCCGTTTCCTTGGCAATCTGCTCCACGCGTTCCACGGCTGGTCCAGGGATGGTTTCAGCTAATTCGTAAATCTGGTCTCGAATCACGTACCCTGTCAATGAGAGCTCGGGGAAAATCACCATATCCGCTCCTTGCTCCTTGGCTTTGCGGGTGCCCTCTTCGAATCTGTGCAGGTTCGCCTGTTTATCCATGCGTTTAGAGCTTATCTGGGCAAGTGCCAGCTTAATTTTGTTCTTCATCTTTCTGTAACCTCTCGTTAAGTGTGATGGGGCAGCCGAAAATCTATCCCCACAGTGCGGTACTCAATCTTCGCCGTGAGTGACATGCGACGCTTATGCTCAACGTCTAGCCACCGCGCCTTCACCTTCTCGACCTGGGCTTTCTCCACGGAAAGTTGCTCCGCGATTTCCTCCACTGTCATGAACCGCTCCAGCCCAAACAGGATCTGATCCAGCAGTTCGTACTTGATGCCCAGTTCGCCCTCCGCCATCTGGTTTGGCCACAGGGCAGGTGTGGAGGGCTTGTGCGCGAGTTCGCGTGGGATTCCAATGTGCTCGGCGAGTTTGCGGACTTGCGTCTTGTACAGGTCCATTATAGGGGAGATGTCCGCGGCTACGTCACCCCACTTCGTAAAGTAACCCATCATTGTCTCGGACTTATCTGAGCTTCCCACCACGATGCGGTTAAGCTTGTTCGCGTAATAGTAGAGGTAGATCATGCGGGCTCGGGCTTTGATGTTACCCTTGCACAGGCGATCAGCAGGGTCGAATATGGGTATAGATTTGTAGAAGCCTTCGAGTGCTGGGGTAATTTCGCAAACCTGCGTCTGGAGCTTAAACTTCTTCGCCACAACCTGCGCGTCCTCGATGTCCTTGGCGCTGTAGGTTTCTTTCTCGGGGAGCATGAGCGCCATCACCCTGTCGCCGCCGATGGCTAGCGCCGAGAGAGCCGCCACGGTGGCGCTATCTACGCCACCAGACAAACCCAAAACCACGCCCTTGGCGCCGGAGGTGTCAACGTAGTCTTTGATGAACCGCGTCAGCCGCTTCGCGATGTCCTGCTCGTCAATCTCCAGAACCGAAGGTGAAAGCCTCAAGTTTTTTCACCGAACCATCTTTCCTATGAATGTAGGCAAGTATTTAAGGACAAGGTTGAATAATTAGAAGGAGAATTCGATTTCAGAGGATGTAGCGATGGGGCGTAGAAGGAAGAAAGTTGTTCATATTCCGAAGAAGAAGCTGCCAAAGTTCTTCTCGTGCCCCAAGTGCGGCAAAGAAACCGTTCGAGTAGAAATTCTTAGAGACGAAAGCCGCGCCATCGTGGGCTGCAGCAGTTGTGGCATTCAAGAAGAATTCCCAATTAAGCAAGCCCAGGGTGAAGTGGACATCTACTGCATGTTCACTGACAAAGTCTACGGTGCCTCCAGAAGAACTCTGCCCGCGAAAGGTGCCTAATAGGACAGGTATGCGCATGGTTGGGCCTGTCGAAAAATACTTGCTTGAGAAAATCAAGGCGGAAGGCGCAATCCACATGACCTTGGTTGACCCTGAGAAGGTCACGCCTGAGCAAGCCAGCAAAATTGCGGCCAACGCTAAAGATAGCGGAACCGCAGCCATCATGATTGGTGGTTCCACGTTTGTTTCTCAGAACCATCTTGACGATGTCTTGAAAGCTATTCGGGCAGCGGTTAAGACGCCGACTATTCTGTTTCCAAATAACATTACGGGCATCAGTCGCCACGCAGACGCCATCTGGTTCATGTCGCTGCTCAACTCAGTGGATCCCTATTTTCTCGTGGGCTGCCAAATTCTCGGTGCCCCCTTGGTGAAGAAGTACGGGTTAGAACCCATCTCCATGGGCTACGTCATTGTGGGGGAAGGCGGAACCGCGGGCATAGTGGGCAAAGCAATCCCCGTTCCCTATAACAAGCCAGAACTCGCCGCAGCTCATGCTCTGGCAGGTCACTATTTGGGTATGCACTTCACTTATCTGGAAGGCGGAAGCGGCGCCACCAACCCCGTGCCACCGGAAATGATCCGGGTCGTCAAGCAATACGTTGACGCACCACTCATCGTGGGCGGCGGCATACGCAGCAAAGAGCAAGCAGTCGCAGCAGCATCCGCGGGCGCCGACATCATCGTCACGGGCAACATTGTGGAAAGCAAAGACAGTAACCATCGAGTCGCCGAAATCATCAGCAGCATCAAGAACGCCCGAGCATAGCCTCTGCCGGTTGACAGAGTCCACCGCACCCTGCTCTGCGAGGCGGAGCCGTTTTTAGTTGTTTTTGTCAGCAAACCAAAATAGATAGGCAGTTCACTCTCCGAGTAGGTGCCAACCTTAACCACCACCAAGATGAGCGCCAGCTACCAAAACTACATAAACATGTTGGAGGCGCAGCTCCACCAGCTCTACGCCATCAGCGACAGCGCCCGACAGAAAGGCTTGGATCCTGCCATGAAAACCGAATGCATCATCGCCCAGGACATCGCGGACCTCGTTGAGGGTCTCGTGGGACCAGAAGGCGTGGCGGCAAGCATTCGGGAGCTGAGCACGAAGCTGGGACGCGAAGCAATTGCTTTTAAGATTGCGGAGCAAATCGTTGACGGCGCTTTTGGGGAGTTGGAGCCTGAACGCGCGGCGGAGCAGGCTATTCGCACGGCGTTGGCAATCTTCACCGAGGGGCTAACGGCTGCTCCGATTCAGGGCGTGGCGCACGTCAAAATCAAGTTTAACTTGGACCGAACCAAGTACCTTGCCATTTACTTCGCGGGGCCCATCCGCTCCGCAGGAGGCACCGATCAGGCATTGACGCTGGTGGTGGGTGATTTCGTGCGATGTCAACTGGGACTAGACCGATACAAACCCACGCCAGATGAGGTTTCTCGCTTCATCGAGGAACTCCGCCTCTACGAGCGTTCCGTGGGCCGGTTCCAGTACCACATCCCTGACGCCGAACTGCGGAAAGCGTTTGATTACCTATCCGTGGAGTGCACAGGCACAGAATCCGACCCCATCGAGGTCTCCAGCTACCGCAACTTGCCCCGCGTGGAAACCAACCGCGTCCGCGGAGGCGCGTTGAGGGTGGTGAACGATGGCATCGTCGGGCGCTCCCTGAAAGTCTACGTCATAATCGAAAAGTTAGGGTTCCAGGGATGGGACTGGCTCAAAGAGTTCAAGAAGAAAACCGAGGAGAAAAAATCCGCGGGGTTCATGGACGACGTCATCGCGGGGCGACCCATCTTCGCGTTTCCTTCTAGGCGCGGCGGGTTCAGGCTACGATACGGCAGGGCACGAAACACTGGATTGTCCGCTGTGGGAATCCACCCGGCGACTATGCTTGTTGTGGAGAGTTTCCTAGCAGCTGGCACCCAGATGCGCCTGGAACTCCCCGGAAAAGGCGGCGTGTCCGTG
>JGI20214J51088_10003706_pt1 | contig 10051 bp, 8 predicted proteins | sample WetSurMetagenome_FD_51088 | JGI IMG/M metagenome (IMG submission 51088) | reverse complement strand
TCTTCTTCCACCATTAACCAAAGAAAAACTGGTTCCCTATGATGCACCTCTGAACTTCTTGATCTTAATCCATCTGTAATCCTGACAAAAAGAAACCTAGTGAACAGCCAAAAGACAAGGTGCCTCTGCTTCAAACTGAAGGCTTTAGCGAGGAACCGTATTCAAATCCTTAGGAATGTTTGTTTTTTCAAATCTAGTTTAACAACATCTGATCAATATTTAAATCCTTGAGCGCCAAGAAAGGTTGAATTTAATTTTATGTGTGGTAGCCCGGGAGAGATTCGAACTCTCGTCAAGGGCTCCAGAGGCCCCTATGCTTGACCACTACACCACCGGGCTTTAAGGTTTCAATAAATCATCGTGCCAATTATTAACTTTAACTTTCCGCTTCGAAACAGCTTTTTTTATCAATTCTTACATCCATGTTTTCTTTTGTTTGCTTAACCTGCAAAAGTTTTGTTGGCAACGCAACAACAATATTGTCGTAGACTCTAATTCTTTTAACATAGTATTAACGCAATTATTGCACTTGTTGACCGTTATTGCGCTTCTTCTCTTGTTTTCCGTTATTATTTGAAAAAATCTGGAAGCCCACGATTACTGAGTAGAAACCATATGATGGAAGAAGAATTGGGCGGTGAATAGCATATTTTAGGTCGCTGACAACAAATTCTATGTGTTTTTGCATTGTCCAGACGGTTTCTGGTCTGTAATGGATGCAGCATGGTTCATAGACTCCGAGGACTTTGTAGCCTTTGGATTCTATCCAATCTTTGATGTATCCGTCTTCATATGTGTGTAGCTCAAAGGGAATATTTATGTCCTTAACTGTTTTAGTGCGAACCAAAAGGTCGTGGGTTCCGCCTCGTTGCTCAAAGATTTTCAGTGTGACTCTTTCGAAGAGGCTGAGGATTTTGTTGTTTTTTAGAACTGACCAAATTTCGATTCCCCATACACCGCCGACCTTACTGTTTACTAGTTTTTCTGCTTTGGCAAACCAATTGTTTGATAAAACCACGTCACTGTCTACGAAGACAAACCAATCTGTTTTTACCAGCCCAATCGCTGTTTGCCTTGCGCTGCCTCTTGTTCCCTTCTCTTGAACGAAAATAACGTTGCCGTATTTCTTTTGATATTCGCCAATAATGGACTCTGTTTTATCTGTGGAGAAGCCATCGACGACAATCAAATTATTAACAGGTATGTTTCTGTAGACGGAATCGATGCATTCTCTGAGTTTGCGTTCACTGTTAAAAGTGAGGATTGCTACGTCCACGGGTGTCTTTATGGTTGAGGATCGAGATTGATTTGTGTCTGTCTCTTTTTCTTGTGGTAGCAGATTGGTCAATGCAGTGTTTCTCCATTAGAGCATAGTCATTTTTAGTATCCCATTAAACCGCAGCAACGAGAGCATACTGGAAATACACCGTTATCACAGCTTCTTAGAGCTTTCCTGAACTTGCGGTGTTTTTCCCCGTTGTATATTTCCTGTATGCTTGATTCTTGTATGTTTCCGGTAACGAAGTCTGGGAAATCTCTACATGTAACGGTGTCGCCGTTTGGCATTATGTCAAGTTGGAACCAAGGTGAGACACATTTTTTGTATCCGAAAAAGTTCTCTGGTTCGGTATAGTATGTTCGGATTTGTTCTGCTTTTAGATCTGGTACAAATAGGATAGGCATTTTGAATTTTTCAGATTTTATCTGTTGAACCTGTTTAGTTATTTTTTCAATGTCTAAAACCGAAGTGTCGCGGACATATCCTTTCCACGCGAAAGGGGTTACTCCAAGCTTTTCTTCAGCAATTTTTGTATGTTTTTGCCCAATCGATTCCTTAGTAAACCAGGAATAATAGATTATCATGCCATCTGGTGATAGTTTTTCGGCTTCTCTGGTTGTCTCATAGAGCGTTGATTCGTTGTTTTTTGAGATTGTTGTGAGAACATAGATGCCAGGTTTATTGGTTTTTTTCTCTTTCTTTATTTTTTGTATCGCCATTATTCCTTTGGTTGCGGTCTCTAAAGCTCCAGGTGTGCCTCTGCATTTATCATGGATTTCTTTTGGACCATCGAATGAGACGCAAATCATGTCCCAACCATTGTCCACAATGGTTTGGGCATTTTTTTCCAGTCCCACTCCATTTGTTACTATTTGGACCGTGAGACCCTTTTGTTTCATGTAGTTTACAAGCGGAACTAATTGCTCGTAGAGGAAGGGTTCGCCGCCTGTTATGTAAACATGAACTTTTTTGGGGGCAACTTCATCAATTACTTTCATATAAGTTTCGACTGGTACTTCGCCTGTAACTTTGGGCGTGTCTTCCCGTGCGTTGTAACCAACTTTTCCCCATTGTGCACAGATTGCACATCGATGGTTACAGCGGTGAGTAATTCTTAGACTTAAGAGCCAAAGAGACGAGCTTCTTCCATCTTCATTGCGGTAGTCTATCTTGGATTTAACAAACTGGCGGTATGAACCTCGGGCAAAGCTCTTTACGAGTTGAGGGTTTTTGCATACTGGTCCGAAGAGTTGCGTTGGGATGCGTCTCATGAATACTACCGTTTGTTATGTGCCTTAGGGAAAGTAGAATTTAAATTTGCTCCAAGTCAATTCCTAAATTAATACTCTCTAGATTTCAAATTACCGTTAAGTTGAATANCCATTAACATCAAGATCAATTTTTTCAGGATTCCGAATNTGGCATTAGGNTACTGTATTAAAATTGTTAAAAAACCGATATCATTCGGTTCAGGTGTATTAATAATTTTCCAGTTAGCCTGCTTTGTTCTCAATTGGCATGTGTCTTTTTAAAATATCAATTCTTTTTGAAAGTAGTGGCAAGATTTTCTCTACTGCAAAAAATGCAATGGTTCCATAAGCAATTCCTCCGAAGACGTCAACTATATAGTGTTCGCCTAGGTAAACTGCGCTAAACCATGTCCCAACAGGAATAATGGCAACTGGAAGACTCTTCCATTTCCAAATTTTAAATGCAAAAAGGAAAACTAGCCAAGGCATAGCTGAATGCATGCTGGGAAAAGCAGCAAACAAGTTCCCACCTAAGAAATCAAACAATGTTCTGTAAACTGGAATTCCCAGGTTAACATCAACCGAAGTAGTCAATACTCTCTGGACCATGGGTCCAGTATAGGCGGAAGTGAAAGCAGAGTTAAACTCATACCATGGGGGCGACACAGGGTAAAAGAGGTAGGTTATCAAGGCAGCGTATGTTAGTACGCCGAACGCAACAATATATTTCCAGTAGTTTTTGGGGCTTTTTTTCCAAATTACGAACGCGAATAGAGTTGGTACAAAGAAGTATATTCCATAAAAGACCGCTCCAACATAATCTAAAACTGGAAACCTAAAATTCTGCTGAAGAATCAGGCTTGGCAGCTGACCAAAAATCTGGACATCAAAATTACGTGGTCCAGAATGAAGATTATACAGTGAGACAGTGCCTACGAAACTATACATAATTTCATAAGAGATGAATACTGTAACAAATGGAAGCCAATCCTTCAGAGCGCTCCATGTTCGCTTATTATAGGATGCGTAAAACAATATCCCTAAGACAAAAAATTCTGGNCCTGGAATAACGCTGTATTCTACGCAGAAGATTGTGATTGCCNCAACATAAATTCCCATAAAGAGAAGCGAGAAGAACCTTGAAGAATGGTAGTCAAAATTCAAATCTATCTTTAATTTGTCAAGATTGATCTTTTTGACTTCTTCTTCCTTCTTAACCATTATTTAATCGTCCAGCTTCTATTTACCTTCTATCACCCTTTTTAAAGCCTTTTCCCAATTCACCCATAGAACTCATGCAACAACAAAATATCTGCATGACTATTTGACATTTCGACAAGAAACTTTAGAAACCGCAAGAAACTTTAGAGACCTTTAAACCTATAACGGCTGTGGAACAATGGAAAAAGTTTGGGATGAATTAAAAAAAATCGAAGCCCAAGCAGAGCAAATCCAAAACGATGCTCAAGNTAGGGCAAAAAAAATGGTTTTTCTTGCAAAGCAGGATGCTGAAAAGCTGGTAGAAAACAGTAAAACTTACGCTGAGGCTGAGTCACAGAAACTCTACGCGAAAGCAATTGAGAAAGCTAATCTGGAACGAGATGAACTCTTGAAAACTAATGAGGAAGNTGCTGGGAATCTGAAGTTAAGGGCTGAAAAGCGTATGGATAAAGCGGTTTTACTGGTTGTGAATGCCATACTTGAGGACAACTAACCTTGAATCAGACAACACGCTATGCTTCTGTTCTAGCTAAAATCGGCGCAGAAAGAAGTAAACTTATCAGTGAAACCAAAATTAAAGCACTTGCAGAAAACAAAAACGTCGCTGAATTAGCTGCTCAACTTAGAGATACAAGCTACCAGGAGCAAATCTCTAAATTGTCCATGCCACTCACAAGTCGCAAGCTTGAAAGAGCATTTAACGAAAACCTCATCGACACTTATTTAAAAATAATTAAGTATTCCCCTAAAAGCGCGATTAAATACTTGGGCTTATATCTTCTGCGCTTTGAAATTGAGCAGATAAAGGCGCTTGTAAAGGCAACCAGCGCTAAGATGAATCCTGAACAAAAATTATCGAAAATTTACTTTTCCGTGGAAGATTATTTTAAAAGACGTGCGGTGTTCGAAGAAGCCGTTAAAGCCTCAACTCCCAGTCAATTGATACATGCCTTAAAGGGCACAGAATACTTNTTCCCATTAAACATGGGGCTAAAAAATTACGAAGAAAACGCCTCAACAGCCTCTTTTGATATATTTGTAGACAAGTTCTTTTTTGAAAAACTCTACCAAGGCTACCAGAGCCTTAGCAAAAAAGAGCAGCCTTACGCTAACTTTTATGCAAGTATAGAAAACGATGGCTTCGCATTAGTAACGTTGTTGAGGGGTAAAGCGTTAAACTACGAACCCAATTTTCTACGGTTGGTGATTCCTCAAAACTACTTCAACCTTAACAAATCCATAATTGAGGCTTTAGTAACCGCGGTTGATTTTGAAGCGGCACTTAAAATCGTTCTCGAAAGTTATTACTCAAAATTCTTTGGTAAAGCACAGACTTCAGAGGAAACAATAGGAACCGCTGTGAAAGCCTTCAAGAAAGCTGTTTTTCAACATGCTAAATCAAGCGTAATCAGTGAAACTTTTAACATTGGATTGCCACTTGCCTTTTTAACACAGAAAGAAGTGGAAGTTTACAATCTTAGCGTTTTAAGTTTAGGCGTTGACTCAGGGATGAAGCCTGAAGAAATCCGAAATCAACTTTTACTTTAATTCTTCTTTTTTTAGGGTTGCTTAGCAATTTCTTTTCGTTTTAGTATCATAACGGTATGACTGAATTTCTGTTTGAATGGGTTGAACTCTGTTCCTGTGCCTTGATAGAACTTGCTGAACCATTCATAGAAGTGCAGCCTTAATGTATGGATAAACACAATTAACCCTTCAAGAGCCAGCACAAAAATGTTTCCACCTACGATGACTATTCCTGCAAGAATAAGAGTTAATACTGAAGTCGAACCGACCGGATTGACTAAGTCGGCGACCGTGTAAGTAACAAGGAGCAATGCCCAATGGGCCATAAGTAATGCGAGAATGCGGCTGTACGATATGGTGTTGCTGAGTAAACGAGTAACCAAGTCTCCGCCTTCGAAGAGTCTGCCTGATATTGTGTCTTGTTCTGCATGTTCTCCACCGTGATGCAATTTCGGTTTAGCTGCTAGTAAGTAGATAGGTTTTCCTACAACTAAAATAATGAATGGAATTAGAGGTAATAGGATTGGTCCGCTGAGCCACGCACCGAAATTTAATTGGTAAACAGCAATAAGGTAAATTCCACCAATGTAAAACGCAATTTTTGGTATGGATGTTAAGATGGAATCGATGTATTGGTGTTTTAACGCAAAGTTAGTCATTTCGAGGACTATTCCGCTGATTATCTGAATTATGCCTACAAACAGGCTGAATACGAGGAAAGTGAACACGTTTACAGTTGGGTTTTCAGTCGGGTTAATCCACAGTGGNCCCCAGGGTAACGGCTGACCGAATGCCTCTCCGAATACTAAACCAGCAACACATGCGGCAACTCCGCAGGCTGCCATGATGTAACAGACATTTTTAATGGCTCTGTTTCCCTTGATTAGTAACCCAACGATTAATCCGCCAAACAANAAGACTAAACCGTGACCAAGGTCTCCAAACATTAACCCAAAAATAATCGGAAAAGTTATTGCCATTAGAGGAGTCGGATCTACTTCGTCATAATGTGGCAAACCGTAAAGTTTTGTGAGTTCTCCAAAAGGCCTAACAAACCTGTTANTGCTAACTTTTGTCGGAGGATCCTGTGATACGACCACTTCGTTTTCCANAACTAAGACTTTTCCATCCATCATTCCAGATACTTTTTCTTTAAGTTCAAGGAATTTTTTCTTTGGAACAAACCCCTTAACGGTTGCAAGCCGACCTGACTGAAGAATTTTTCTTTCCGCTTGTAAAAGGGTAAGAATGTTCTCTGAAGTTTCCTTCAAAGAAGCAAAGGTATCTTTGTTTTCTTCGCCTAATTTTTTTAGTGAAATGCAAAGGGCTTTTTCTTTATCGTTGTTTTCTTTTTGTTCCTTGTTAACTTCTTTTAACGCCAAAGTTAAGTCATGTGGTAACTCTTGGGGGATGTGAAAAACTTCTGCATGGTAAGTTTTTAGGATTTTCTCTATTTCTGCTTGATATTTAGTTGGGGCAGCTAAACAAACGAAGCTTATTTCCTTGGTTAAGGCGCAGCGGTTAATAAAAATTGGAAATCCTGCGAGGGCTGTCTCTAATCCAATGAAATTCTTGGTTGGTACACTTGCTGTTGCAACATAAATTAGTTTCAATTCTTCCATAGTTGCAAGATCTACATCCAAAAGAACGAGCCTTCCAATCATCTCTTTGGTATAGTTGAGCTGCTCTGTTTTTTCCTGTACGCAAGAAATTTCTTCGTTGAATCTGTCAGTTTCTTTTTTAAGCACCAAAATTTTTTGGCTTGTAGATTCTAAGAGAACCTGCCAATTCTCCGCTGTAACCTGCATTTTGTTTTGTTGAGGTAATCTAAAAATATCCAAAGGACTTGCTTTTTCTTGGATCAGCTGATTAATTAATATATCAATGTCTGCGAGCGATTCTTCGACTTTCTGAATGCTCTGGTTGTACTCAGTTAAACCTGCGTTGTCCTGAGCTGTTTGTTCTATATGAAATTCTCCGAAATTATTCAAAGATTCCAAAATTAGCTCTACGTCTTTCTTAACGCAGATTATTGATGTAGAGGTCATTCTTTCTGGACGGAACATTTTTAACAGAATGTTTGATTTACCACCAAACATTTAAAGTTATATTGGGCGATAGAATGATCGGCTACGTAATTGGCGACAGCGACATGATTACTGGCTTTAGACTTGTCGGCATTGAAGGCGCCGAAGTCACAACAAACGACGAGGCAAAACAAGCCCTAAATAAAGCAATTGCAAGAACAGACATTGGAATAATAATTATTAGTGAAGCATTCTCCACTGATCCCCGAATGCAAGAAGAAGTTAACAAATTACGTCAGGAACGCGTAACTCCATTAATTGTAGAGCTTCCTGGAAGTAAGAGTCACGCAAATAGAATACCATTATCCGATGTGGTCAGTAAAATATTAGGTATCAAAATGTAAAGGTGAATTGAAATGATGGGTAAAGACGGCCTTTCAGCGATTGCAAAAGATGTTTTGGGCGATGTGCAAAAGGAAGCAGAAACCATAATTTTAACCGCTGAACGTGAAGCCAAAGAAACATTGAAGGCCGCAAAAGAGCAAGCAGACCATGACTACAAAGCTATAATCACAAAAGCCAAATCGAAAGCAGAAGTTGAAAAACGCAAAGTCGCTTCTGTAACTGAGGTGGAGATGAGGAATCGGATGCTTCAGACAAAAGAAGAATTGGTTGATATTGCCTTCGAGAAAGCTTTGGTTAAACTCAAGAATTTCGTAGAAACTGATGATTATCATGATTATATGCTTAAGGACATACAAAATGCCGTTAAAAGAATTGGTATAAAAGACCTGATTATAAAGGTAAACGCAAAAGACAAAGATTGGTTAACTCCAGATGTACTAAAGGTCTTATCTAAGAAGTTGCATTGTGCATTGAGAATATCAGAAAAAACCGAAGATTTCCTAGGGGGCTGCATAGTTCAAACCGAAGATGGCAAAATAATCTGTGATGCCACTTTGGATAGTCGGTTGCAAGAACTTAAACCAGTTTTACGTGTTGAATTATCAAAAATCTTGTTTGAAGAGAGGTCTTAAGAAGTGCTTGTTAAAGGAAGTGTAGTCAGAGTTGCAGGACCAGTCGTCGAAGCTTTGGGCATGGCAGAAGCAGTTATGCATGAAATGGTCGAGGTCGGTAATGACCGTTTAATCGGCGAAATCATCCGTTTAGAGGGTGAAAAAGCAACCATTCAAGTTTACCAAAACACAACAGGGCTCAAACTCAACGAACCCGTTTTGGGTACAGGAAGCCCCCTGTCAGTGGAACTATCTCCAGGAATCGTTGGAAATGTTTTCGACGGCATTCAAAGACCTCTTGAAGAATTAAAGAATCTCACAGGTGCTTTCATCAAGCAAGCGGCTGGAATGACTTCCCTTTCTAGAACTAAACAATGGACTTTTGTACCAACTGCGAAGGTTGGAGCTAAACTTGTGGGTGGAGACATACTCGGTACAGTGCAAGAAACCGCCCTCTTTGAGCACCGCATACTAGTCCCAATCCACGTTCAAGGCACATTAGTTAAAATTGCACCGAAAGGTGACTACACAATTACAGAAGCAATTGCCACCATCGAAACAAACAAAGTTAAAGTTGACCTGCCCATGTTGCAGAAGTGGCCAGTCAGANAACCGCGCCCCCACGCTCGAAGGCTGTTTGCGACTTCTCCATTGATCACTGGGCAACGTGTCATCGACACATTCTTCCCAGTAGCAAAAGGCGGGAGTGCATCTATCCCTGGTCCCTTCGGCTCAGGAAAAACTGTAACTCAACAACAACTGGCAAAGTGGTCAGATGCTAACATCATCATTTACGTGGGCTGCGGAGAACGCGGAAACGAAATGGTCGATGTATTAGATACCTTCCCAAAATTAATTGACCCAACATCTGGACATCCACTCATGGAGCGAACGGTCCTTGTCGCTAATACAAGTAACATGCCAGTCTCGGCTCGAGAAGCTAGCATTTATACTGGTATTACCCTCGCAGAATACTTCCGAGACATGGGCTACGCAGTTGCGTTGATGGCTGACTCAACCAGCAGATGGGCAGAAGCACTACGAGAAGTATCCGGGCGACTAGAAGAAATGCCTGCTGAAGAAGGCTTTCCAAGCTACTTGCCATCGCGACTCGCAGAATTCTATGAACGCACGGGCGTTGTCGAAGCCTTGGGTTCAGACAAACGCGTCGGTTCCATCTGCGCCATTGGAGCAGTTTCCCCTCCAGGAGGCGACTTCTCAGAACCAGTAACCCAACACACGAAACGTTTCACCAGAGTTTTCTGGGCTTTAGACGCTGAACTTGCAGCCGCAAGACACTATCCATCAATCAACTGGATGGCAAGCTACAGTGGCTACATACAAGACCTTGCAGAGTGGTGGCACAAACAAGTCGATAGAAACTGGAACAGCTACCGCGAAGAAGCAATGCGTATACTGCAGGCGGAAGATGATTTAAAAAACATCGTTAAACTTGTCGGTCCAGAAGCTTTGCCTGACAAACAACGGTTAATTTTGGAAACCGCCAGGATTATACGAATCGCTTTCCTACAGCAGAACGCGTTGGACCCCATCGACACTTACAGTTCTCCGAAGAAACAGTTCAAGATGCTAAAGATAATCGTGGACTATCACCGATTGGCAGACAACGTGGTGAGCAAGGGGGCGCCAATCTTTAAAGTTGCAGAATTGCCAATTACTGAGGAAATTATGCGTATGAAATCTTCGATACCCAACGATAAAGGCGAGTTA
>JGI20214J51088_10003705_pt1 | contig 10053 bp, 10 predicted proteins | sample WetSurMetagenome_FD_51088 | JGI IMG/M metagenome (IMG submission 51088) | reverse complement strand
CACGCACACGCACCCTGGCCGGGGAAATCTACGGGGAGTGCAGGAACAAATATCACGGCCTCTCGCGCAGAGTTGTCGAATCGATCATGGAACAATACGTCGAGGAGGCCAGGTCATGAGGGCGGGCCCGCTGGTGAACGGGAGCGAGGACCGGCTCCCGGAAAACGCATTTCGTGAGCTCCAGCCCGGCGAGTCTTATCAATCGGTTATTCCGGCCGCGATTGAGACACCCGAACTGACGCTGCGCTCGATGGCTCAGGGCTTCGCATGGACGGTTATCTTTTCGGCTGCCGCGACTTACATAGCTCTCAAATTGGGACAGGGGATCGAATCGGCTATTCCCATCTCTATCCTGGCCGTCGGCTTCTCAGTTTTCGCGGTGAAGTTCCTAAAGCATCGCGCCTCGACCCTGCTCGAAAACGTCAACGTGCTGGCGATTGGCGCGACTTCGGGGATTATTGCCGGCGGATCGGTCTTCACCATGCCGGCCATCTATATCCTCGGGCTCGAGAACCGCTCCTCGTTATTTCAGATTTTTCTGGTTCCTCTGCTCGGGGCCTTCCTGGGGATCTTTTTTCTTGCGCCGTTTCGACGCTATTTTGTGCGGGACCTTCATGGAAAACTTCCCTATCCCGAAGCTCGCGCCACCACAGAGATCCTGATGGCCGGCAAGCGGGGGGGCCACAGTGCCATTGTTCTGAGCTACTCAGCCGCCACGGCTGCGGTATTCGATTTTGTGGGCCCATCAATGCGAGCCTGGACGGAAAATTTCTCGACCGCCGCCATCGGGGCGATTGGCGACATCGCGAACAAATACAAGGCCGTGTTTACCATGAACACCTCGGCGGCCGTCCTGGGACTCGGCTATATCATGGGCCTGGATTATGCCGCCATTATCATGGCCGGCTCATTGGTTTCCTTTTTCGTCCTGGTGCCGCTATTCGCACATTTCGGACAGTTTATCCCGGGCGCGATTTCGGCCGGCGCCGTACCATTGTCCCAGATGCCGGCGGAGGACATTTTTTATGAATATGTGCGCCCGATCGGCATCGGGGCAATCTTTGCCGCCGGTATCCTTTCCATTTTGAAAATGTCACCCGTAATTGTCCAGGCCACACGTCAGGCAGCCGCGGAAATAGTCCGCCTGGTGCAGAAGAAGCGCATCGATGGAAAGGCCGAGCGTACCGATCGCGCGTTGCCGATGTCCGCAATTCTGGTGGGGATTGCCATCACTGGACTTCTGGTCTTCCTGTACTTCCGGTTTTCCGTATTATCGGGCGTGAGTGGCGCCGGAAAGATCTCGATCGTTTCGGTCCTGCTCACGCTCGTCATCTCATTTCTGTTTGCCTCGGTCTCCGCGTGGGCCATCGCAATGATTTCCATAACGCCGATTTCCGGTATGACGCTGACCACCCTGATTGTCACGGCGGTAGCTCTCTCCGCCCTCGGTTTGGGAGGTGATTCGGGCATGCTGCAGGTCCTGTTGATCGGAGGCGTTGTCTGCACTGCGCTGTCCATGTCCGGATCTCTGGTGACCCAATACAAGATCGGCTACTGGCTGGGAGCGACGCCCAGGCGAATAGAGATCAGCAATATGGTTGGATCGGTCGCCGCGTCCGCGGCGACAACTGCAGTCATCCTTCTCATGTCGAAGGTTTACGGCTTTTCCCCGGGACCGGGACATCCGAATCCGCTGCCGGCACCGCAGCCCAACGCCATGGCGGCGGTGCTCCGCGGCATGATGACCTCGCAAGGCGCCCCCTGGTTTCTTTACGCCCTCGGGGCGGTGTTCGCCGTGACTGTGGCCATGTGCGGCGTGTCGGCGTTGGCTTTCGCACTTGGCATGTACCTGCCCATGGAATTGAACTCGCCGCTCGTGCTCGGAGCGGCGCTCGCCTGGCTTCTGCAGCGCTCGTCGAAAGACGATGCTCTCAACCGGGCGCGACACGAAAAAGGAACCTTGATCGCGTCAGGCTTTATCGCCGGGGGTGCATTAGTCGGAGTGCTTGCTGCGCTGCTGAGGTTTATTGAGGACTCTTCCGGCAGAGTGGTTGTCCCCGACCTGGTGAAGCTCTGCGGCCCTTGGCTGGAAGCCTGGCACAACTGGCTCGGCCTGCTCATGTTCCTTATTCTCTCGGCAGGCCTTTATTGGGATGCCCGCCGGGAAAAGGAGGACTGACAAGTCGGCCCGCATGATTTCCAGCGCGGCGGAGAAGCGCAAAGTCGCTTTAATTCATAAGGAGCAGATATGAAACTGCCATCGATTCAGCAAATGTGCCGGGAAGCAAATCGGGCGGTTCATCGTTTTCTCTTTGTAATGCTCTGCTCGCTGGCCGGAACGTTTTCGGCACTTGCAAGGATCGAGTCCGGGAAATCCTGGGAGCCAAGCGTGGCTTATCCGATCATCCTTGCCGCGGCGCTTGGCATTCCCATGATGGCGGCGCTGGCGCTTACCGCGGAAAAGCGGAAATGGGGAACTGGCCTTTCGGCAGGCAGTCAGTTGCTCGGCATAATACTGCTGGCTGCATACGCGCTCACAGTGCCGACCACCCTGATGAACGAGCCGGCAACCCACATGATCCGTTTCGCATTGCTGGCGATCGGATTGGTCCTCCTGGTGATGATCGCGCCGTATCTCAAGACAGGAGAAATTAATGGTTTCTGGCAATACAACAAGGCACTTTATTTCCGCCTGTTTGTGACCGGGATTTTTTCGGCGGTGTTGTTCGCCGGACTCGCGATCGCATTGGCCTCTCTCGATAACCTGTTCGGCGTGACGGTTCCTTCCAAGCGCTACCTGGAACTTTGGATGATGGTGGCCGGAATATTTGCTCCCTGGTTTTTCCTGGCGGGAGTCCCCAAGGATCTCGATAGCCTTGATCAGATTGAGGATTATCCCACGGGCCTGAAGATCTTTGCGCAATACATCTTGCTAACGCTGGTCATCGTCTATCTGCTGATCCTGTATGCATATCTATTGAAAATCCTGTTTCAGTGGAGCTGGCCGAAAGGCTGGGTCAGCAGCCTGATACTTGGATTTTCCGCCACGGCCATACTCTCGCTCCTGCTGTTGCATCCGGTTCGGAACCGGTCCGGCAATGCGTGGATTCAAGCGGCAGGAAAATGGCTTTATATCTTGCTCATACCGATGGTCGTGGTTTTATTTCTGGCAGTAACGGAGCGTATTGGCGATTACGGTATCACCGAAAGCCGTTATGCCGGGATCGTCCTGGGAATCTGGTTATCGGCTCAGGTGCTCTTTTTCATATTCAGCCGGTCCAAGAGCATAAAATTCACAGTCGCCTCGCTGTGCCTGGGCGTCTTCGTAATCGGTTTCGGACCGTGGGGAATGCTCCGCACGGCGGAACGAAGCCAGGTGGAACGGCTGCACAAACTGCTGGTGACAAATGGCATTCTGGTTGAAGGCAAGATACAGAAGCAACATGGCAAGGTAACGCGGGAAGATGCGCAGGAGATCAGCTCCATCGTCCTCTATTTGAGCGACATTCATGGATATGGCTCCATCCAGCCGTGGTTTGCAAACACGCTCAAGATGGATGTGAAACTTGGGCCTGCCAGACATCTGTCTGCTCCCGAATTGCTCGACCAAATGGGGGTAGTGTACACCGAGTACCGTGGTGAAACAGGAGAGAGGGCTTTTATCATCGATTCCGGCAAGCCGGTGGAGATTGCCGGCTATGATCATATGCTCCGGCAGCAGTCCCTGGTAAAGAGTCCAGATAACAATGAACATGGCTTCGATGCAGAGGGAATATCCTGCCAGGTGGGAGAAAACCTCAATACGCTGACTGTGCGTATCGGCGACGCGCGGAGTGGTTTCGAGACAATGGAAATTGATGTAGGTGCCTTTGCTGAAGAGCTCCTGCAGGAATCAGAGAGCCCTGACGTCAGAGTTGGCAAAATGGCACCTGAATCCATGGCCATAGTGGCGGAGCAGAACGGGCACAAAGTGATGGTGCTCTTCCAGCGCCTATTATTGATTCGCAGAGACGGAAAGATCACGATTTCATCGGGCATTTTTGACATCGCTTTCACATCCGGAAAATAAGAGACTGAGGGCAAATTGACAGGGTTGTTCCAGAGGCAAACCTAAAATCCATGGAATCATCCGGACGGGAGTATCAATGCGCAGCCATGCTAAGTACATCAAGAAGGCCAAAAAACTGGGCGCAATCGCGGCTAAGGTTATACCTGCAAAGAGTATCGTTGCCGCCGAATGGGTACGGATAAAATGCCAGTATGGATGCGACGGATACGGAAGCTGTCTGACCTGCCCACCAAATTCACCAACGCCGGAGGCAATGAGGCGGATGCTGGGCTATTACAAAGAGGGTCTGTTGATCCGCAGCAGTGAATACAGCGATATCCGCTCAATTGTGGTGACGCTGGAACAGGAAATGTTCCTGGACGGATATTTCAAGGCCTTCGGAATGGGGGCAGGTCCTTGCAATCTGTGCGCCGAATGCCCCGAAACCTGCTGCCATACCGATAGGACGCGCCCTTCGCTGGAGGCGTGCGGGATCGATGTCTATTCGACAGTGCGGGCCAATGGCTATCCGATCAAAGTGCTCAAGACGGCCGATTGCAGAGGAAATTATTATGGGATCGTACTGATTGAGTAAAATGGATTTGTTTTATTTTCAATGGACTGACAGAAAGCGAGGCAATGACGCTGAGTACCATAAAACCAATACTGATCTTGTTTTTGCTGGCAGACTCACTGGGACTGTTGCTGGGCGCCCAAACGCCCGACAGGGCACGGGAGGAAGTTCTGCAGGAGGAAAACGTGCGCGTCAAGGCTGTGCTCAAGGCTGATTTGGCTGCTTTGGATCCGATATTGGCGAGCGATCTGACCTATTGCCATGCCGGCGGTGTCGTGGACAGCAAAAGTCAGCTCCAGGAATAGATCAAATCAGGCGAATTGAAATATGAGGTGTTTCAACATCCTGATCAGATCGTTCGCATTTATGGAAACACGGCCGGGAGGACCGGAGTTACAACCTTGCGCCTGGGGGCTCCAGCCCAGGGCGGAACGGCGACAGATGCCGTCATGCGCCTCACCACCGTCTACGTTAAACAAAACGGCCGGTGGCAGCAGGTCGCATGGCAGACGCCACGATTGCCTCAACCATAGGGTGCCGGATTCGATACTGAGAATTCTATCGGGAGGTTCCCAGAACGCTTACCAAGGATAAGGGATCCACAAGGGCCGTAACCAGCCTCACGGTCCAATGCAGGTGCGGTCCGGTCACGCGTCCCGTCGCTCCCACTTTGCCGATTATGTCGCCTCTTTCAACCATTTCGCCTTCCTTGACTGAGAACTCAGACAGGTGCGCCAGATAGGAGTACAAGCCCAGTCCGTGGTCGAGAATGACCGTGTTTCCTGAAAAGTATAGCGACGAGGCCAGCACAACGCGTCCGGCATTCGGAGCCCGGATCGGGGTTCCGGAAGCGCCCCTGAAATCGACACCCGAGTGCGGACTGCGGGGATCCCCGTTGTAAACATTCCTCTTTCCGAAATTGCTAATTGCCGTTCCCGGGACGGGGACATGAAAAGATCCATTCCAGATCTTGACTGGCGTAACGGAAGCAAAAATCGCATTTATCCGCTTGCTCTCGGCCTCTATCCGGGGCATCTCATTTTCAGGCGGAGTTACATATTTTTCCTCTACCCTGAGCTGGCGCGTTGTAAATTTTTTCGCCTTGACCACAAGGGTTCCTTTCGCCGTCACGTTCTTTTCATCCCTGCCGGTACCTTTCAAAACCACCTCATGGCGCCCCGCCGCGGTTCCAAGATCTATTCCGATCAGAGCACTCCACGCCAGGCCGTTGAGATCGCCAAAAGCCGGAAACTTGCGTTTAAACATCTCCACTTGCATGGATTTCAGAGGCTGAGAACTCTTGGCTTCGATAAAAACCACTTCTCCCGGTTGAAGCGAACGCTCCTTATGAATAAATGTGATCTTTGCCCCCTGAACATCCGCCGCCCCTGCTGCAGGAGCGCACAGCAGAAATATACCCGCAATCAGGCACCCGCGAGATTTTCCCAATCCTGGAAAAGACATATTTGCCTCAGCTAATGAAAAAGTGTTCCTTGACTCGATTTTAGCGCACACCAGGATGAGATCCTATCGGTTTGGAAATATAGACAAACTGTCTTTTGTGGTTATGGCGTTGGGGACCAAAGGATAAAATAGCGTGCCTATTATCCGCTCCTGCGACTAAAGTATCTGATCCGGCAGGACGGCATCTGAGAAACTGGGTCAGAGGCCCAACAGATGAGTCATAACCAGGATCATGCTCGCAAGAATCCGAATATGGGGAAATCGATGGATCGAAAGGAATTGATTCGTAAGTTCAAAGAAACTCACCCGCCGATGGGCGTTTATCGGGTACGAAATAAATCGAACGGCAAGTCTCTCATAGGTTCAAATTCCAATCTTCCGGCGATTCTGAACCGCCACCGCTTTCAACTGGAAGCCGGGCTTCATCCCAACCGCGCCCTGCAGAGCGATTGGAATGAATTTGGGCCTTCTGCTTTCGAGTTTGAGATTTTGGATAGGCTGGATCCAGCTGAAAAATCAGATCACGATCTCCGGAATGATCTTGCGGTTCTCGAGCGACTCTGGCTTGACAAGATCGAACCCTACGGCGATGTCGGATATAATCCTGAATCTGAGCGTGATCAGGGCCATAAATGAACTTACGGGTATTCCCGGGAAGAAGGACAACCGTCAGAGATGGCGAGTGGTTTTTTGGATTCAGAGACGCTATCCTGAAAGCGAATCTTGTGGTGCGGCGCAATTTCGCATATCCAATCCAGTTTGAGGCATAAACGCCATGCAACTTTGGAAAAGACTATATAACACGGTTTGGCTAGCCTTCTTTGCCTGCGTATTGATTCCCCGTTGGATGGATGCATATGTAGGCGCCTCCATACACATCCTGCTGGGCCTGTTAATGCTGGTTATGACTCAGGGCAACGCCCGGCGCCTGGCCGCCCTGCCTGTCCCGCTACGCCTGAAGCGCATCAGTAAGGCGACCGCGGGATTTGCGATATTTCAGATTGCGGTCGGTCTGGCCTTGGGTGCCTTTATGCACCTGGCGCCCGGCCTTCACATCGTCTTGCTTCTGCTCCGCGGCGCCCACATCGTTTGCGCCCTGGCGATCCTGGCTCAGGCTTCATCTGTGGCAACAGCCTACGATATGTGGGAGGAAAAGGAATTTGTATAGGAAGCTGGTAATTGATGGGATCATGGAGACGGACATGGAGGCTTTATCAGCAGAGCCTTAAGGAAACAGCAGGCCCAGGCCTAAAATGAAATCGAAACGGCAATCCACTCTTCACGCTCGCGGCGGGCTGTTATGCGTCCACCGGCAATAGACACGGTTTTGCGCACATCTTCGAAATCCGTATTTTGGAGCCCCGACAAATAGGCCAGGCAGCCTTCCCTGAGATGGCTGCGGATAAGCGAACAAAGTTCTAGTATCGTCTTCCGATCAAGGTTGGCGACGATAAGGTCATATTGTCCCGGACCGAGCTGTTCCAGCGATGAAGCCTGCAAGTTCAACTCGTCTCCAAATCCGTTGGCGTGTGCATTTTCTTGGGCGCATTCAACGGCTTCCGGGTCATTGTCTATGCCGACTGCCGAGGTCGCGCCCAGACGCAGGGCTGCCATGGCCAGGATGCCACTCCCGGTCCCGATATCCAAAACCCGCTCTCCTCCTCTGATGACGTCCTCCAACCACTCGACCAAAAGCTGAGTGGTCGCATGATAACCGCTTCCGAAGGCGCGTTTCGGATCAATCACCAGTTCGATTCTCGAAAAAGATGGATCTCCGGGATTCCAGCTTTGTCGTATTCTGAATCGACGTCCGATCCTGACCGGCTGCAGCGACGCCAGCCAGGCGGCATTCCAGTCCTGATCGCCGATTGTGCTTACCCGAAGGGATTCCAGGTTGGCTGCCGGATCTAAGGCCGAAAGGACGCTGCGCAAATCGCTGAGGATTGCCGGATGCCACTGCTCCTCGGGCCAAAACAGGTGAAGGATCTCCTGATCCTGCCATGCGCCCAAAGGCTCGTCTTCGCGCATGCGCGCAACCAATTCGCCGGGGTCCACGGCAGTCGCCACTCTAACTTCGATACAGTCCATTTTCATGGACAGATCATACACCGGCCTGAAGCAAGGATATAGCCCTGCCTGACATCTCCCTACGTCAAGGATGCAACCGTTCCCANGCTTCGATATAGGGGCGGGCCCGGGGATTGGAACTCTTCCAGCGCGGAATCTTTTCGCTTTGAGCCATCATGAGCGCAGCCAGAGCTGTCATCCTGGCAGTTGCAGCCATGTTCTCATAATCAATCAACTGCCAATCGTCGCCGGCGCCATGATAATCCGGGAACTCGAGGGCAACGGATAAGGTATGAGAAGGGACACCAAGATCTGCCAGCACCTGGTTGTCGCTGCGCGAGAAATACTGGTCGGAAGCCCTGGAATCCTTATAAACCGTGATCCCAAAGTGCTCACCCGCAAGTTGGAGAATCTCTCCGACCTCCGAATAATCGAACCCGGTAAGAGTGGCGCGACCCCTCTGGTTCCCCTCATAGCTGTCCGTTCTCCCGACCTGCTCCAGGTTGATGGCGGCAACCGTGTTTTCAATGGGAAATACAGGATGTGCTCCGTAAAAGCTTGCTCCCAGAAGGCCCTTCTCTTCTCCAAAAAAGGCCATGAAAACCAGCGACCTTCTCGGTCGTTGCGGAAGGGCTGCCAAGGCGGCAGCAATTTCCAAGATGGATGCCACGCCGCTTCCATTGTCATTGGCGGCGTTCCAGACAATTCCCGGCGGGGCGCCGGTTGCCGGTCCCGTGCCGTCGTAATGTGCCGTGAGAAAAACATAGGTATCTTGCAGTGCGGGATCCGATCCCCGCAGCAGTCCGATCACATTTCGAAGATGCCCCCGCGCACTTGTGGGTTTTGCCAGATGCATTGTCAGCGCGGCTGCGGCTGACCCCTCTCTCATTTCATCAAAAAACCGGACGGCATTTGATCCGCTGATTATAGCCACTGGGACGGCGGCGGCACGCCTTTCCCTACCCGCTTTTGAAGGCTCCAGCGCATGGCCGGAAAAGTATTGCAGGTCGTCCCGATTGAACCGATCCAGCAGAACGATCATCAATGGACCGAGCTCCGTCAAGCGGTCGATGAGATCCTTTCGCTCCTCGAAAAATGCCCGCCGGGCATATTGGTCTGCGGGAAGAGGCGGAAGCTCGACAAATACGACCATCCCCGCCAGAGAGGTCGAATCCCAGGACTCGGCATCGGCATAAGTCCGTTTCAGGACCGGAGCTGAGTCAATCCGTTTTTCGAAGACGCCGCTCAGGCTAAAATTGGCGGGAGGCACTTCGATGGTCTTTGCTCCGGCGGAGAGACGAAACAGGAAGTCCTCGGCATTGGGACAGATTTCCGTTACAGTCTCCGTTTGGAAATACTCCTCATTTCCTGCAGGCTCCAATCCAGCCCTGCGAAACTGAGCTGCGATATACTCGGCAGCTACGTCCTGGCCGTAGGAGGGCGTCTGTCTCCCTTGCAGAGTATCGGAGGCAAGAAAGGAGACGTGGCCACGCAGCGATTGAGCCGAAATGCCCGCCAGTGATTGATCTTGGACCGGTGTGGGACTGAAATCCCATGAATTGTGAAGCGATTGAGGCTGCCCTGCCCATGCGGATATGCCCAGAAACAGAAAAAATGCCGACCAGCGGAGAATCCGATACGGATTCCAACCGCAGATCGCGATGGATTCCCGCATGAGCTGGATTTGTGCGGAGGGATCCACGTACCCAGAAAATTTCGCAGGTGAAAAAGAATGGCGTTGGCCCGGACGGCGCTGGTTTTGCTCTATCATCAGATTTTGAGGGGAATGCTTGACCCACGACGGTCAGAGGCGACGGCCCATCCCTCTTGGTCGACCGAATTGATTATCCCGTGGAACCGAACTTCCTGACCATCCAAAACCACCAGAGTATCGCCCATC
>JGI20214J51088_10003704_pt1 | contig 10056 bp, 10 predicted proteins | sample WetSurMetagenome_FD_51088 | JGI IMG/M metagenome (IMG submission 51088) | reverse complement strand
ACCTGAGTAAATGTGACTGTGCCATCGACTTTATTGCCCTCGGTAGGATAGAGAACCGCTATGGCGCTGGTAGGGGCAGCTTGCATGGCGGGCATTGAATGCTGGGCCATTGCTGGCACTACAAATAATAGAAGTGCGCCCAAAGAGAATGATAAAATGTTTCTAAACATGAATACCTCCTCGAAAAAAATAGTCATTGCTTCTAATGAGAGATTAATCCCCTCGTTACGGAATGACTATATTAACCCCATATGATTCCCAACTGTTTCGAATATGGAAAGATGGGTGAATTCGGCGGCTGACTCCGGGGAAATATNAAAAAGATAAGATTATCCTTGAATATTCACCTGGCAATTCTGTATATATAACCGAATTCTTGATTGTAGTAAACTGTGGCGGGGCTGGAAAATGAAGTTATAGTGATTGAATTGCTTTCCGGGCTAACTTCCCTAAATCATCGAAAATTAAATTTTCATATGTTCAAATTTGCCATATTGGGAGACTATATGCGTAAGGTAATGGTAGTGTTCCTGATTCTGTTGCCGTTGACCGGGGCGTTGGCGGAAAAGAAAAGCGATAAGGAAATAAGGGCCTTGCTGGCGCCGACAGTATGGCCGGCTCCGACAGAAGACCTGCTTAAGCAATCGTATTGTCCTATGGATAGCAGCGCCAACGCCATGGTCATGTCGAAAGAGATGAAGCTATATTATGGAAAATTTGACCTGATGGTAATGACGCATAAAAGAATTAAGATTTACACAGAGGCCGGATTACCTTACGCCCAAATAAAGGAGCTGTTTACCGAAGATTCGAGTATAGACACGATAAGAGTAACAACATATAACCCCGATGGTACTGTTACCCAAATAGCCCCGACGGATATCCATGAAGAGACGATTATTAAAAGTCAGAAGGCTAAACGATACTTAAAATCGAAAGCTTTCGCGGCGCCCAATGCCGTTCCCGGAAGCGTAATAGATGTTACCACTTACGAATATTATGAAGATGCCGGAGCTCCTCCGGTATTTCGCTTTCATGAATATCTACCGGTCCAGAGCGCTTGTTTCGCAACCAATTTTCCTCCGCAGATTCTAGCAATTTACGGATGGGAAATTAAATTTAATATGCCTGATTCGCTACCATTCGAATACATCATAACCAATCGGGAAATGGTTCATCCAGAGGTGAAATACGAAAATGGAATTTTCACCTGCACCGCCGAGAATATCCCTGCCATCGAGGATGAATTGTATAAGCTCCCGGACAGAAATTTGGAGAGCGATTTGTGGCTGAAAATTAAATACTGGTGGAATGCGTCAAGCGCCGTAAGACCCGGTGATAAATGGGCGGAATTGCTTGATTTTTATAAAGATGATTTTAAGCTTGTCCTTGACGATCCCGGAAAAGCCAAAAAACTGGCAGACAGCCTCAAATCGGTGACAGCCGACACCCTGGAACAGATTAAAAAGGCGTTTTCGATTGTCCGCGACAGATGGGGTAATTCAGATATTTTCATGGTCAATGGCCCCAGCGATTACATGAACGATATGATGAAAGAAAGAGAACTCGACGGTGAAGATAAGGCCACGATTCTCTGCGCGATTTTAAGGGCGTTGGGGAAAAAGGACACCGAAGTGCTATGGATTTGTTCGGATAAATCGGAGTATAGCCCGATGACGGAATATCCATCGAGGATAATGTTCGATCACGCCATTACCTACATACCCTCCGATTCACTGTATATGGATCCCTCCGATCCCGGCTGCGAAGTTGGCATACTGCCCGAAATTTTATATGAGCGGCTGGCTTGTCACCCTATGTCGGACAGCCTTTTTTTGACTTTCACTCCCAAAACCGAACGTTTTAGCAGCANCATGGTAAATATGAAACTGCAACAGGATGAATCAGGTAAATTCTCCGGCGATGCCAGCATAGTATTCTATAACCAGGCGGCTAACTCGATAAGGGCCGATATTCGCCAAAAAGGTGGAAAAGATATCAATAAAATATTAGAAAAGGAACTCTTCAGGAACATGCCGGATGCCGTAAAATCATACGCGGTCACGGCCGATTCATTACAGACTGCCGAGCATTTCGAAATAGACTGCAAAGTTGAGCTAAGTAATTTCGTGGGGGAGGATTTATTCGAGCTTTCCGCATACCCCGGCCCGACATATGAATCTGCGGTACTCGATAAGCACCCTCCCAGGAAGTATCCGGTTTATTATTCGACGAAAGATTACAATATCTATACTATCGAATGGAGTTTTCAGGACGGGTACCGGCCGCTTAATTATCAGAGCCTGAACTCAAATACCGATGGGACCCTGTTAAAATCATCGATAGCTGTCGAGTATGATTCGCTTTCAAATAAGCTTTCGCTTCGACGTTCATACAAAATGAATCAGCGGATGTTCAGGCCGGAATTCACCCCTACATTGGAAAGGTTTATCCAAAACGTACAAAAATGCGATATTGCCACNATAACATTGGAAAAACAGCAATAGCGCTTGTTGCGCTAATTTTCATTTTAGCTTCTCGGCCGGGTTACGCCGAAAAAAGCCATTATCTCCATAAAAGCATCAAAGTAGTTTTCGATGGCCAATCTGAAACTCAGGAATCGGCGTACCAGTACAAATTATTCAATGATGTCGAATTAAATGACTTCTCACAGGAGATAATTATAGTCCCGCGTAAGGGCAAAATTCAGGATTTTTCGCTCACACTCAGCAGCCCGCACTTCAAGCCACTTACTTTATCCCGAAAAGATGGGATACTGTTTTCGACAAGTCAGAGTTTCGAGTTGGCGAGCGATAGAATTGCCTATGGCTGGGATCTCGGAAATATAGAACAGGGTAGCGAAATACAGTGCTATTATACTGTGAAGAATTCCGATCCATATCTTTACAATTTCGAGCCGGTTAATTCCAAAATTTCGACCGACAGCCTTTCTATTCGAATAAAATATCCATCGAAAAAATGGCGGTTGCGATATAGTATCGATGGCTCGGCTCCCAGGTATGTTGGAAATTGCGATGATACGATTTTTATTTGGAAAAATATTCCCCCGTTGGAGGAAACCGCCTTTAAACACGCCCCCTACGATGTCCGTCCCGGCTTGAGATATTCTTTCGAATCCCTCGGGCAGGACGACGACTTTTCAAGTTGGGATGATGTCTATGCCTGGTATGCCNAAAGGATCGACAGTGTCGGTTTGCTGCTAAAGCCGGAAGNGATGGCAAAAATTGCCGATAAACCGGGTGACATAGTTGCTGCAATTGCCCGGCAATGCCACTATGTGGCAGTGGAGTTGGGCGAAGGGGGGTATGTTCCGGATCATCCGGACAACGTCTGGACAAAAGGGTACGGCGATTGCAAGGGACTGGCGAATTTATTCGTTGCCTGGATGAAGGAGGCGGGATATTCGGCTTGGCCGGTACTTGTTTGTCTTGGGCATGAGAGACTGGGTAGTTTTGATTTTCCGACCCCGTATACGTTTAACCATGTGATCGCGGCTTACATCAATACCGCTGGTGATACCGCCTATCAGGATTTGACCGCGGAATATACGCCGTTAGGGTATCTGCCTACCAATGAATACGGCTGTTTTGCGCTGCCTCTCTTACCCGGATCGACACCGCTGAGGTTAGGTTATAATCCGAAAGAACCGGATACGATCAGGTTTGTCATAACGGGAGAGCTGGAAGACAGTGGAGCGCTCAAAGGCAAACTGGATGTCGATATCCTGGGCCAGATGGCTTTACGCTGGAATTGGATCGAATCTCAAAACAGGAATGTCAAAGACACTCAGATCATAAAAGAGTTTCTAAATGAGGAAATTCCCAGAGCAACATTAGCGTTTATTAAATGCGATTCTCTCAACTCCGGAGATAATTACCATTTTTCCGCTCAGTTAACCATCGATAAATTCGCGTTACCGAAAAATAATTCGTTCACAATGAAGTCCTGGGTTTTCGGATTGTTGAGCAGCTATATCAATTCCGACACATCGGTATGTTGGGAAACTTATCTGGCCCGCAATATGGTTTTCGAAATTGAATATCGTGTACGGGCCGCTCAGGGAATTTATAGCAATCAGGTTTCAGATAATTGGGTATACGATTTTCCGGGACTGCAATGCCGTNTGGCCAATAACTCTCATGGCGACTCTTTAATCACGAATTTTGAATTGTACTTGCCGCCAATGACCTTGTCGCCGGAGGAGTACAAGCTATATATTAATAACTGCAAGCAGATACAGCGAAGCGCTCAGGCCGGGATTCTATTCACCCATTAGCCTCAAAAACAAAAAACGGCAAAAGCCCGGCTGGGAGCCGAGTTTTAAAATTCCGTCTGACCCGAATAAATCGTTTAAAGGGCGTTGCCTGCCGCCAGGGGCGTGGCTACCGTTTCCTCTGTTCTGGCCTTGATACTGATCTCCATTTCGAATCCAAATTTACCAAACTGGAATGGAATTACCACCACGGGTATTCCGCCTTTGTGCGAAATAATATGGTTTTGTCCCACTACCACTGTCGGAATCGAGATATCGAAAGAAAGATCCATTTCAGCCAGATCCTTCTTGGCGCTGCCAGCTACAATGTTGGCGAATTCACCAACCATGTCTCTGACATCATCGGTGATCGAAGTGGCCGAATCGCCCATCATCTTATTGAACAACTCCACCGCGGTTTCGGACGGCATGCTGATAGCNACAGAACCGTAGATATTGGCCGATGCGATACCTATAATTCCCGAAATATCGCCGTGAGCGCGGTTTTCCTTTTTAACAATNGGCTGCAGCGCCTGAGCCTCGATCCCCAACATTGTAAGAGTCGCATTGGCAACCGATTTCACAAACGGATTAATGTAACGGACATCCATTATTATCTCCCTCGATTAGCGTTCATTTACCAATGGTGGCTTTTACTTTTTCAACCAGCACTTCGGGCGTAAACGGCTTAACCATGTAATTGTTGACTCCGTTTTTCAGAGCCTCGATAACCTCAGTCTTGGCGCCTTCGGTGGTGACCATAATAATGGGAACTGTAGCCGAGTCGCTGCGCTTTCTGATCTCTTTCACAAGAGTCAGGCCGTCCATGACAGGCATATTCCAATCTGTCAGCACCAAATTAATGCCACTAATATTCTCCAGAGCCTCGGCGCCGTTACCGGCTTCAACGATATCATTAAAACCAACCGATTTCAGGCTGTTACAGATTATGCGGCGCATTATTGCCGAATCATCAACGACTAATATTTTCATTGCTGACCTCCTGTACGACGGTGTTTTGCAAGATGCCTTTTTGCGGGTCCAAACCAGTTATATACACTCTCAAAATATGTTCCCCGACATTGAAATTCACGGCTGCTGCATCATTTAGCGAAACCTTGCTTTTCCCGGTGCCAACCGAGGGCAATCCAAGTTCGAATTCCTGCTTGGCGGGAGTCAATTGAGCCATGAACCGTCCGCCGATAGTGTTGAGCATCTCGGCCAGCGCATCGCGAACGATGTTTTCATCGGGTCCGTTTTCCATAAAACCAAAAAGGGCTTCGGTTACGGCTTTGGCGTAATCGTTGGAAAGCTCAATGCTGATTTCGGCCCTGGCGGGTCGGATGACAGGCATCGAAGCCCAAATGACATCCCCGGCGGGGGCGGCCGTGGCCTCGACAGACTCCTCGACCTGCTCGAAAGCCATGTTTTCCATGGTTTCGGTTACGGCGTTGACCATCGCCGATTTTACGGCTGTATCACATTGGATCATGGCTACCTTCCTTATAACTTTTCGATGATTTTTGCCAGGTTCGCGGGCGTCACGGGTTTGCCGAGAATGGCAAAAGCGCCCATATCGAGCAAGCCCGATTCTTTGGCGTCATTGCTGGCGCTGGAGATAATAAGCACCGGCAATTCCGAAAGCTTGGGGCTGCTTTTAATGTGTTTGAGCAAAGACTGTCCATCCATGTTGGGCATATTGAGGTCCGTCACCAGCAACTCGACTTCATGAGTTTTGGCGAGTTCAAGGGCCTCTTTACCATCCTTGGCTTCGAGGAATGTCGCGGAATCGGCTCCGGCTATCTCGAGGCACCGTCTGATGATCATGCGCGCGGTAGTTGAATCATCCGCAATGACAATACAACGTAACGGCTTCATATTATTTGCCTCCGAAAATCAACTGTTGTGTTTTTGTGAATTCATCACGCATTATCAATAAAATCGAGGCGATATCTGATTTATTGATTCGCACGAATTTACTGTATTCAGGATCCATCTTGTAAGANAGGAAATCGGCTCCCAGGCCGCCGCCTTCCATCATGGCCAGGATATCGGCGATATGAACGGTATAAGCCAGCCCCTGATGCGCCTGTTTGCATTGCGCCGGTTCATGGTGCCAGCGGATTGCCATGCAGAGCGGCTCCGGCAGTTTCCAGTGAAGTGCCACCTCGAAACCGGCTTCGGCATGATCCATACCCATGACATCCCGCTCAGCGGCCGCAAAATCCTCGACCTGGTGTAAATCACAGCGCTTGGCCAGGTCTTGAACATTGACCGCCAGGAAATCGGAAAGTATCGGTTTACCGATATCATGCATCAGGCCGGCAGTATATGAAAGCTCGGGATTGATCGGTGTGATGGCGAATCTGGATACTTCACGGGCCGCAATCGCGGTATGCAGCGAGTGATTCCAAAGTTCGCCGGCGGGACTTTCATAACCTGATAAAGGTTGCTTGAAGAATGTGGTACTCGATTCCATCGCCACACCCACAACTGTTTTTTCACCGAGACGAACTACGGCATCGCCGATAGTTGAAATCGCCCGTCCACCCGAAAATGCCACCGAGTTGGCAATTCGTAGAATGCGAGCGGTCAGGTAAGCATCTTTTTCCACTATTTTTACGATATCTTTGAGCGATACGCGTTCATCACCCGAAATTTCCAGCAGGCGAGTTGCCACGACCGAAAGCATCGGGATATCATTTATCCGTTTGGTAATTGTTTTGGATAGATTCATACTTCCCATTCACCCCTTCCAGGCGATGACACTATCACGCGTCCGCTTTCGAGCTCGACACTCACGGTGCGGCTGATTGTACCCTCAACGTCTTCGGCGATAGCGCCCAGGCGATACTTCCAAAGTATCTTCCTGACCGCCAGCAAATTGCGCTTTCCAATATTGAAGGTGTTGTTTGGATCCATAATGGTCGCGCCGCCAATGAGCTTGACAACCAGATTGCCATTGCCGGCATAACCATAGCGCTTGAATTCTTTGATTACGGCGTCGATTCCGGTATCAGCGAACATTCCCGGCTTTTCCTGGCCCCGATTCTTGTTGATTGCAGAATCGGGCAATGCAACATGGAGCAAAGCCGCTGTTCGCAATTCCCGTGAGAGGAAGATAACCCCTACACAGGAACCCAACGCCATCGTTTTGATGACGTCGTCAGTCTTATTGGAGACGGCGTAATCGCCGACCCCCACGTAAATGACACCCATTAATTTTTCTCCATTATCAAACTGGCTACCATTGGTGCAATCATATGTATAGGCACGAGCTTTTCGGCGCCGCCTCGTTTGTAAGCTTCTTTGGGCATTCCAAATACAACCGATGTTGCTTCGTCCTGGGCGATGGTTCTCGCCCCGGCAATTCTCATCGCGGACATGGCGTCGGCCCCGTCATGGCCCATACCCGTAAGTATGACACCAACAGCGTTGGCGCCGACATTTTGCGCTACTGAATTGAACATAACCTCTACCGATGGCCTATGGCCGCATACCTTTTCGGTCTTGTAACATTCGACATGATAAAAACCACCAGATCTCTTGACTACCATATGGAAATCGCCGGGCGCTATCAGGACTCGGCCCGGCATGATGCGATCTCCTGATTCGGCTTCTTTGACTGTCATTTCACAGAGCTCGTTGAGGCGCTCGGCGAACATCTTNGTGAAACCGGCNGGCATGTGCTGTACNATTACGACTCCCGACATGGTNGCCGGGAAACGTGTGATGACATTCTTGATTGCTTCGGTACCCCCTGTCGAGGCGCCGATCGCTATAACTTTATCGGTCGATTCCGGAAGAGCGTTATACGACACTTTTCTGAATTTAGTAGTATCTTTTGCCGAATCCGATTTTGCCCGTACCGTCGCACGAGCAGAGATTTTCACCTTTTCCCGGAGATCGGCAAGCATGTCATTCAGCCCCCGGGCTACATCGGTGCTGGGCTTGGTGACGAAATCTACGGCCCCGGCTTCGAGAGCGTCGAGAGTAATCTGCTTGCCTTTCTGGGTGAGAGCGCTGACCATGACGACAGGAATGGGATGCTGCGGAATCAGGCGGCGCAGGAATTCCACACCGTCCATTTTCGGCATTTCTACGTCGAGAGTCAGCACATCGGGCGAATATTTGATGATCTTATCGCGAGCGATGTAAGGATCGGAGGCGCTTCCGACAACCTCAATACCCGGATCGAGAGCGAGTCCGCGGGTGAGAATTTCGCGTACCATGGCGGAATCATCGACAACCAGGACTTTTACTCGTTCTTTCATTGCGGTATCCTCTTGCGATAAACGGCGGGTTTCACGTATACAAAATCGTGAGCAACTCTTCCGAGCGACTCCGAATGTCCTATGAACAGATAACCACCATCGACCATATAACGGCTGTAGCGAGCCAGCAGGGCCTCGCGCGTGGGTTTATCGAAATAGATCATGACATTACGGCAGAAAATCATATTAAATTTGTTTTTAAACGGATAATTATCAGCGATTAGATTGAGCCTTCTATACATAATCATGCTTTTAAGCTGAGGTAACACCTCTAACTGGTCATTGCCGATATTCTTAAAATATGCGTTCCTTAAATGCGCCGGCAGCTTGGAGACATTTTCATCGAGATATACGCCTTTAATGGCTTTATCCAACGCCTGCGATGAAATGTCGGTGGCCAGGATTCCGGTGTCCCACGATGATATGGAGTGGCCATAATATTCGCGAAGCAGCATTGCCAGGGTATACGGTTCCTCGCCGGAGGAACATCCTGAGCACCATATTTTCAAACTGCGATTTTTGATGTTTTTTGTTGCGGCTGAAATTTCCGGCAGCACTGTTTTCACGAGGTAATCGAAATGATCGTTTTCGCGCCAGAAAAAGGTGTGATTGGTTGAAATTCTATCAACCAGCGTTTTAAGGGCTTCGCCGGATTGTTCCTTGATCAGATAATTATAGTACTCCTCGAATGTCGAAAAGCCATTTTGATGGAGGACCTTATTGAGCCGGCCGACAATCAACGCTCGCTTTTGTTCGCCAAGGTTGATTCCAAATTTATCATATACGATTTGGCTTATCAGCCCGTATTCCCTATCTGATAGTTTTGTCAGTAAGCCCACGTATCATCCTTCCCCTTTGGGTTGAATTGGGGGCGGGGAATTCCCGCCCCTCTGCTACTAAAAGTTCTTAGAATCGTCCAAAATCATTATCGTCGAGAGCGATTCCGACCGGCTCCGGCTTGCGGGCCTTATTATTTCTGGCATTGTTGCCCCAACCCTGGGCAGCGGCAGGCTTGTGATTTTTTGCAGGCGCCGCATATCTAGGTTCCTGTTGATTAGAGGCGGTCCAGTTACCGGATCCTTTTAATGTGAACTTCGCAAGCATCTGCTTAAGCTGGACAGCCTGACTGGAAAGCTCCTCGGCGGCCGAGGCGCTCTCTTCGGCGCTGGCTGTGTTCGACTGCGTTACCTGATCGATCTGGCTTAAGCCCTGATTGACCTGTTCGATACCCTGTGCCTGCTCGTTGGAGGCGCTGGCTATCTCGCCTACGAGATCTGTCACCTTGGTGATACCTGTAACGATCTCCTCTAAAGCCTTCGCGGTTTCATTAGCTATGCTGGTGCCGTTTTCGACCTTCTTCACCGAACCTTCGATAAGCTCGGTGGTTTCCTTGGCGGCCTTAGCGGACCTCTGTGCCAGATTTCTGACCTCTTCGGCTACGACCGCGAATCCCTTACCATGTACTCCGGCTCTGGCGGCTTCGACAGCGGCATTGAGAGCCAGCAGATT
>JGI20214J51088_10003703_pt1 | contig 10058 bp, 11 predicted proteins | sample WetSurMetagenome_FD_51088 | JGI IMG/M metagenome (IMG submission 51088) | reverse complement strand
TGGGGATATGGATAGCATCAATTGGATCGGCCTGGAGACGGTTTAAGATTCAAAAAGATGACAAATGGCTGAATCTATCGATTCTATCCGGCCTGGTCGCGATATATCTGGCCGGATTGACCACCAATATTATGCGCGATTTTATGCTATCGGCTCTTTCGATTTTACTTTGGGCTGTAATATTTGTACAACGGGAAAATAATGTCATTGTGGAATAATAGGTAATGAACTTTGTTGAAGATTCGGTGTCTATAAGGAGCGTGCGTATATGAGTGATGTCAACAAAAACAGCCTCGATGATACGATCTTGCAGGTCGCGAAACTAATGGAGTTAGCCGCCAGAACCGCCCCTAAGACTAAGGGCGAGGATTTCGTCAAGGTTAAGATTCTCCACGGTGAGGATATACAGAGGCTATCNAGAGCCATGATCCAATTCGGCGCCGAGCGCAAAAAAGGAAATTTCGACCGTGATGGCGCCAATGTGGCCGCTTCGGGGGCTGTGGTGATAATCGGTATCAAGAATGCCCTGGCCGCCGGCCTAAATTGCGGCGCCTGTGGATTCGCGAGTTGTGCCGAGTTGAAGGCCGCTAAGCCGGTTGATGACGAATTTAAGGGGCCTATCTGCGCTTATCGCCATCTTGATATGGGTATTGCGCTTGGGTCGGCGGCTAAGACGGCACAGATGTTCAATGTCGACAATCGGATCATGTACCGAATCGGAGCCGCGGCTCGCGGGCTGGGGCTGATCGATTGGGATTACGCTATGGGTATTCCGTTATCGGCCGGCGGGAAGAATATATATTTTGACCGTTAGATCGAGAACAAAATACACTTTTAAGGGTTAAACTGTTGGAAGGGTCAAGGAATGAACTTGACTGGGGCCAAAACCTGATTATATTTATGGTTTTCGTAGAATTATGACTTGGATTTACAGGAGGAACAATGCGCGCAATAGTCGATACAGGACAAACCCAGGTGGCGGTCGAGCCCAATGTTAAGATCAAGATACCTTCCCTAGACGCGGAAGTAGGCAAAGAAATCAATTTCGATAAGGTCATGCTTATCTCCGATGGCGACAATCCGATTGTCGGCAAGCCGTATATCGAAGGCGCCAGTGTCACAGCCGAAGTTATCGCCCACGGCAAGCTGGATAAGGTAATAGTCTCCAAGTACAAAAGACGTACCAAGTACCGTCGTAGTAACGGGCACCGTCAGCAATTTACCGAGATATTGGTGAAAAAGATATCGCATTGATTCGTAACATTCTGGCATTCGCGCTTGTGCTTGGCATGGCGCTGACAGCAAAAGCCCAATCCGACAGCAGCCCGACTTTCGGAGCCGAATCGGCATATTGGAATCAATCGATTGCCGATGTCAAAGTTGCCGGGTTGGTGACCGCCGATACTTTCCTGATTTTAAACTCATCGGGACTTGTCCCCGGCGATCTCCTGACCGCCGGTATGGTTCAGGATGCTGTCAAGGGAGTCTATAGTCTGGGGCTATTCTCCGATGTCGAGATTATAGCCGATTTATCGACCCGGAGAGGCGTCGATATCACTATAAGCGTCAGGGAATTTCCCCGTCTGCACGAAATCAAAATCAGCGGTAACAAGAAATTTAAGCGGAATAAGATTAAGGAAAATCTATCCCTTTTCGAGGGACGCCTGATATCTCCCGAAGCCATAAAAAACAATATCGAAAAGATCAAATCCCTCTACTCCGAGAAGGGATATCTGCTGGTCGATATCGAGATCAAGCAGACTCAGTCCTCGGAGGATTCCACTATGATGGATGCTGAGATTAAGATCAGCGAAGGGAAAAAGGTTAAGATCGCGGCGCTGACCTTCGCGGGGAATACGCAGTTTACCGATAAAAAACTGCGCGGTAAAATGACNACCCGGCCTAAATCGTTTTTCCGCAGNGGCAGCTTCAACCGCGATAAGTATCTCGAAGATAAAGATAAGGTCACCGATTTTTATAAAGATCATGGCTATATCGACGCCGTAATACTTGGAGATTCAATCTGGTACAGCGCCGATAAGACCAGGATGTATATCCGTGTCTCCCTGAGCGAGGGNAGNAAATATTATTTTGGAAATATCACATGGGAGGGGAATAAGCTTTTCCCCGATGATAAATTTCGGAAAAATATCAAATTTAGGCCATCGAAGATTTATAATCAGAAAAAGTATGACGAGACCATTGGCAAGTTTCACGAGATATATCAGGATGAAGGGTATTGGTACGCTCAGATCGATGAAAAAACAAATCCTCGCGGCGATACGCTCGATTTTCATCTCTCCATAACCGAGAATAACCCGGTTCATATAAGACTCGTTAATATCGAGGGAAACACCAAGACGCGGGAGAAGGTAATCCGGCGCGAATTGAGTATTAAGCCGGGCACTATTTTCAAGAGATCCATTCTGGGGCGTTCGCTACGTGATCTGATGATACTCAATTTCTTCGGTAACGCCGAACCAGGCTGGGATATCCTTCCTAATGGAGATATCGATTTAAAAATTAATATCACCGAAAAGGAAACAGGCCAGTTCTCGGTTGGAGCAGGTTACTCTCAAACCGATAAATTCGTCGGTACGGTAGGAGTAGGGGTGCCCAATCTTTTCGGCACCGGCCAAACAGCCTCAGTCAATGTGGAATTCGGGGCTAACCGCAACACATTCGATCTCAGTTACTCCGAGCCCTGGTTATTCGATACACCGACATCGGTTTCCGGGAACTTATTCACGCAGGATCGCGATTGGTACGGCTATTTCACAGAGCGGCGCACCGGCGGGGATATACAACTCGGCCGTAGATTACGCTGGCCCGATAATTACTTCAGGATATTCGCTGGCTACCGTCTGGAGCGAGTGAATTATCTCAATATCGATGCTGACTACCGTGAGAGCAACAAAGATAACCCCTATTCTATTGTCACGCAGGATTGGCCACTTGCTACATCGGCCCTCAGCACAACTGTAATCAGAGACTCGCGAGACCTATCGCAGTTCGCCACCAAGGGTTCGATATTGAGCGTGCGCAACGAGTTGGCGGGTACGGTTCTCGGAGGCGATTGGGACTATTTCACTCAGGTTTATACCGGCGAATATTATAAGACCGTTTTCTGGAAAGTTGTCTTTATGGCGCGGTCTAAGTTTGGTTGGATAAGCGGCATAAATCACCCCGATTCCGAAGTTCCATATAGCGAGAGATTTGCTCCCGGCGGCGTCGATTCCGACGGCACAATTCGCGGTTACGATGACGGCGCAGTCGGTCCCTATGACAGCAACGGCAATTATCTTCGCGGTCGCTATGATTTGATTTATAACGCAGAATTAACTATTCCCATCGCCGAACAGCAATTCTATGTTATTCTATTCGGAGACGCCGGCAACGCCTATCTGGCCAAGAAAAATATACATCTCTTCAAGGGGTATAAGCGGTCTGTGGGTACGGGATTCAGGATTTTGATTCCGATGGTGGGAATTATGGGATTCGATTTTGGCTATTCATTCGACCGAAACGGCAATTCCGACAGCGGCCAATGGAAAACCCATTTCCAGATCGGCAAAGGCTTTTAAAAGATTATAATAATATCTACTCAAGGAGCAAATATGAGAAATTTATTGGTCGCGGCAGGGTTCGCGCTTATTATCGCCGTTCCCGCTCTGGCTCAGGAAGGCAAGATCGGTTACGTGGATTCGCAGAAGATTTTCACCGAATCCACGGAATTCCAAGAAGCCCAAGCCAAGTTCGATAAGGAAGTCGAGGATTGGAATACTCAAGCATCTACGATGAAGGACGAAGTCGACAGGCTGACCGAAGAATACCAGAAAAATTCCCTGGTTTGGTCATCGACTAAGAAGAAAGATGCCGAAGACCAGTTGAAAGCCAAGCAAGATACCTTGCAGAATTATGTAGACATCACATTCGGACAGGGCGGTAAGGCCGAAAAGAGAATGGCCGAGCTTTCCAAGCCGATTAAGGACCGCATTATCGGGATCATCAAGAGAATCGCGATAGAAAACGACTACGATGTGGTTCTCGATGCCGCCAATGTGAGTATCGCCTATGCCAAAGAAAGTCTCGACCTGACTGACGAAGTTATCGCGGAAATAGCCAAAGAGAAATAAATGCCGTTTACTCTGGGTCAGATTGCCGAAAAAATCGGAGCCGAGCTTCGTGGCGACCCCGATTTTGTCATTAGTAACCTGGCTACACTGGAAGAGGCCCGCGAAGGAGAACTCTCCTATGTAGCATCCCCGAAATTCCGCAAGCTGATTGATGCCTCAAACGCCTCGGCGCTAATCGCATACCCCAAATTGGAATGCCAGGGCCGGCATCTGCTTGTACTAAAGGATCCTTATCTCGGATTTGCCCGGGCAATGAGGCTGTTTTATAGGGTATATCCCGAGGTTGCTTCCGGAATCGATCCTTCTGCTATNATAGCCATAGGCGCTAAGTATCCATCTGANATATCGATAGGTCCTCACGCCGTTATTTCCCGGGGAGCACAGATAGGGCAAGATACAGTCATTGGGGCGGGGGCCTTCATCGGCGAAAACTGCATAATTGGCGATAAATGCTATATCTTTCCTAACGTAACCATCCGCGAAAATGTGAAGATCGGGAATAATGTCGTCATTTACCCCAATGCCGTCATTGGATCCGATGGATTCGGTTATTGCTGGGATGGCCAGGGGTATCTCAAGATCCCGCAAACCGGGACTGTCTTCATCGATGACGATGTCGAAATCGGGGCCGGTACCACAATTGATAGAGCCACTCTCGGAGAAACTCATATTGGACGCGGCTGTATTATAGATAATCTTGTTCAAATAGCCCATAATTGCAGGATTGGCGAGTATTCTATTATCTGCGCCCAAGTGGGTATGGCGGGCACGACAACTTTGGAAAGAAGAGTAACTTTGGCCGGGCAGGTAGGGTTGGCCGGTCATCTGCGGATTGGAGAAAACTCCATTATCGAGGCTCAATCGGGTGTGGCCGGGGATGTTCCTCCGAACTCAGTGCATTTTGGAACACCATCGCGGGATTTCAAGCTGGCCCATAAGATTAACGCTATATTAAATCTTCTGCCGGATTATGTTACGCGTATCAGGAAACTCGAGTCGCAAGTTAATAAAGAGCCATGATTCAGAGGGGGAACCTATCAATTTTCCTCCTCGTTTTATCTATCGTATAGTTTATATATAGAAAAGGAGATACGATGTCGAACATCATTGAAATCGATGAATCTAATTTTGAGAATGAAGTGAAGAAATCCGAATTGCCGGTTATGGTGGATTTTTGGGCTGTTTGGTGCGGGCCATGCAAAGCTATTGCTCCGCATGTCGATGAAGCATCAAATGTTTATGCAGGAAAATTGAAAGTCGCCAAGATCGATGTTGATAATAATCAGAAAATCTCGTCTCAATATGCCATTATGTCGATTCCCCATCTCATGTTTTTCAAAAACGGAGTGGTTGTCGATGAGATCAGAGGCGCGGTTCCCAAGAAAGCAATATTCGATAAAATCGAAAAGGTTATTGCATCGTGAGCAGCGGTTATCAAAATCCCGATGTCATCAAAAAGATTCTGAGCGGCAGCACCACTATCGCTATAGTGGGAATTTCAAATAAGCCCGACAGGCCGAGCTACGAAGTCGCCGATTATCTTAAAGTCAACGGTTACCGTATAATTCCGGTGAATCCCAATCTGGATACTGTGCTTGGCGAGAAAGCCTACCCCGATTTGGCCTCTATCCCGGAGCCTGTCGATATTGTCGATATTTTTCGCCGCGCTGAGGATGTTGGTCCGGTAGTCGATGATGCGATAAAGGCTGGANCCAAGGCGGTCTGGATTCAGCTTGGGATCGTAAATGGCGAAGCCGCNGAGAAGGCATCGCAAGCCGGTCTCGATGTCGTCATGGATCGCTGCATTAAGGTGGAGCATCACAAGCTTTATGGGTAAGCGATCGGCGTTTTTAGCGTTGACATTATCGATATTCGGCTGCGCCGGAATAGGCTCTCAAAATAGAATAGCGTTCAAAGAAACCAGTCAGGCGGAAGTCAGAGATATGTTGAAATCTCAGGCTCCGCCTGTTATTATCGATGTCAGAACTCCCGAGGAATTCAATGGAGAGCTTGGCCACATTGCAGGCGCCAGGTTGCTCCCCTTGCAGATACTACCTGATAGCCTGGCGGCGATTTCGAGCTATAAGGATAGCACAGTAGTGTTAGTATGCCGCAGCGGCCGTCGGTCGGCAATCGCGGCTGGGATGATGGTTAAGGCTGGATTCAGGGATGTTCATAATCTCCAAGGCGGCATGATTTCCTGGAATCAAGCGCAATAGCGATTTCATCGAATTGGAGTTTTTCCGGTTTGACATTCTAATTTGAAACAGTGTTCAGGCTTTTCAGTTGCTTTTGAAAAACTAATAAAGAATCATAAACGCTTGCTCACAATATGCCGATGGTATATATTGAATTAGCGAAAGCCGATGGTGATAAATGAAAATCAGAGAACCCTACAAAAAAATTCCCAAAATCGTCGAGGCCACACTCGATTGGAACGGCCGGATGGGCTTTACCTGCAAATCCGGCTCCGGACATGAGATAGTTACCGATGCCTCGGCCAGCCACGGCGGAGACAACTCCGGTACTCGCCCTATGGAATTGCTATTGTTCGCGCTTTCCAGTTGTACGGGAATGGATGTAGCTACTATTCTTAAGAAGAAGAAACGCGATTTGCAGGGGTTGACGATCAAGGCTCACGGCCAAAGGGCGGCCAACCATCCGCATGTCTATGAAAATATCACTCTGGAATATATTGTCTCCGGCCCGGATCTCACCGATGACGATGTTCGCTGGGCCATCGATCTTTCGCTGAACAAGTACTGCTCGGTTGCCGGAATGCTGAAAGCGACCTGCAAACTTAATTATCGCTGGCGCATAATAAAGGATGCCAAGGGAGCCTGATGAGCAGTTACCGTCCATATTGGAATAACAGCTACGATCGCGGCAGCGGGATGTTTCCGCCGGCCATAAAATGGCTGTTAATTTCCAATGCAGCCTTGTTTATATTGCCGCAAGTTTTCCATCTCGATCTCGATTTCTTCCATCGCATGTTCGGCCTGGTGCCGGTCATGATTTGGGATCGCTTCTTCCTCTGGCAGCTATTCACCTATATGTTCATACATGGCGGGGTCTGGCATATTCTCATGAATATGTTTATCCTCTGGATGTTTGGCCGAGAGCTCGAACAAACCTGGGGTACGCGCGAATTCACGAAGTTTTATTTTATCGCCGGTATTGGCGCCGGCCTAATCAACGTTCTGGTGGCCACCGTAATTCGCTCGATGTGGTACATTCCCATAGTGGGAGCATCGGGGGCTATTTACGGAATACTGGTAGCCTATGCCATGCTTTTCCCTGAGCGATATGTCTATGTCTACTTCTTTATTCCGGTGAAGGTTAAGTATTTAGTCATATTCCTGGTGGCACTGGAATTCTTTTCCGGGCTTCAAGCCGATGGTGTAGCGCACTTCGCGCATCTGGGGGGAGCTCTGGTGGGGTTTATCTATCTTAGATATGAATGGCGATGGAAAACCAATCGCTGGTCGCCGGGTAATCTTCTGCGCAAAGTCAAAGCCGAGGCCATGGCCAAGAAACATGCCGAGGGCATGAGGCTTATGGATGAAGTCGACGCGATTCTAGACAAAATCAACCAGGTCGGCTACGACAACCTCACCAGAAGAGAGAAGAAGATTCTCGAGAAGGCATCGGACCGGCTTTCGAAGCATGGGCAGGAATAGGCTTAAGTACGGTCGCGAACAGCCGAAAATTAATATGTAATCTACTTTGGTCTCTGTTTTTGGAGGATAAATGAAAAGGGTCGTTGTCGCCGAAGCATCTCCCACAATTAAGAGCGTCGCCGATTCCCTGCTTCGCCAAAACGGGTATGATGTGGTATGCACATCGGATGGCCTGCAAGCCTGGGAAGTAATATCCTCTGATAAGCCGGATATGGTGCTCATAGGTCTGGGGCTTTCCGGTATGAACGGACTGGAATTGTGCCACCAGATAAGTTCCGACCGCATCACGGGCGGTATTCCGGTTGTCATGATGTTGGGCCAAAAAGATCTGGTGACAGATGAACAAATCGTTTCCAGCGGCGCCCGCGGGAAACTGAGAAAGCCATTTTCACCCAAAGACCTTCTCGATATGGTTAACAAACTTGCCGGCAAAGTCCCGGCTCCTCTTGCGATGGTTGAGAAACCTAAAGGGGGGAGCGATTCCTCGCAGTTTATCGCCCAAGTTTCATCTACTCAGCACTTCCATAAAAAGGATGATACCTACAACCTCGAATGGCTTGATTTGAATCAGACCCCGCCCACAGACTCCATACTCAAGGCCACCAGTTTCGATATCAATACCGATGAACAAGGATTAATAATAGATCAAGACCAGTACGGTCTTGCCAATCCCATTAATGTCGAAGCTGAAAAAGTTATCGAGGAAAAACCGAAAGACGAGGATTACGATTGGTTTGTCGGTGAGATTAAGAAGGAAATCGATGGTAAGCCGAAACCGGAGAAAATATCGAGCAACGATTCGGTAAACTCGCTATTTAATTCGCCGGCCCCGCCGGATCTGAAATTCGACGATATCAAACCATCGGAATCCACAATACCGCCCGGCNTGATAAGGGGATTCCCAGAGCCGGAAAAGCTTACCAGCAATCCGAGAAACCCCGAATTGCAATCGGCATTTAAGGTAGAGCCGGGCCAGTTGAGTCGCAATCTCTCCGATGAGGAAATCGCGCTTCTGGCGGATCGCGTGGCTATGAAACTGGCCACCCATCTGGCGGCNAAAATAGATAAAGCCCAGATTCTCGATGCCATCAAGCAAGTGTTGAAATCATAACCTATCATCCCGTATTTATCGCACTAAATACCAATTTACCCCCGAGCCTACGGCCCTTTTCGATTTTAATATTAATAACAAAAATCAAATTAGCTTCACTTGGAAATTCGCTGTTATATGGGGCATATAAAGGTCCATATTTGCTTTTGTCGGAGGGGAACATCCTCGAATAACTTTCGGTTCTATTNCCTGGCGTTCNATAAAGAGGGGGACAAATTGGAATTAAAATCATCTTCATTTGCTGTGGTTTATTATCGACAGGGATCGGCCGGGCATTTTCGCCTGGCCAAGAATAGATTTTGAGAAAAAGCCGAATTTTGGGAGTAATCTTAAACGATAGAATAATCGGGTAATCGAAAANCATGACTAGTTTGCGTTTAAAAAATATGGGGGAGATATCAGGATGAGACAAGGCGATTGCTTTTTCGATGATGCCGAACTCAATCTATATCTCGATAGCGAATTGGGCCGTGAGCGGCAAGCTTCGCTCGATACTCATATTGTAAAATGTCCTGTATGCTCCCGCCGGTTCGAGGTACCGCGTAACATCAAAATTAGGATCAAAGATATTTGCGGCAAAACCCGAGCCCCGGAAATGCTCCGAGAATCGACAATCAGGGCGCTCGAAAATTCCCAANCCACGTTTCTTTCCGGGTTTTGGGATAAGCTACGACATGCTTTTTATGGCCGTCCACTGGTGCCCGTGACATTGGCGGCGATATTGGTAATAATATTCTGCGGTGCCTTGTTTTTGAAAACCGAGTCGAGCCACGGCGAAAGCCTGGTGTCATCCATGGTACATGAACACAATGAGTATTTGGTGAAAATCGATGCCGACAACAAAATAGTCAGCTCCGATGGCCCCGAGATAGAACATTGGATCGTCTCCAATTCGGGAATTGCGCTCAAACTTCCGTGTGATAAAGGTTTTTCCCCCTGCGGCGCCTGCGCCACGACAGAGGACGGCCGAAAGATAACCTGCCTATTCTTTGGAGAAGGTCAAAATCGAATTTCNTGCTTTATGGTACCCGGTAATATATCCGAAATAGGAACACCCGGGGCGCATAAAATCAAGGATATGAATCTATGTTGCGGTAAAGACATGGGCGCTAATTATATCGCCTGGTCAAG
>JGI20214J51088_10003702_pt1 | contig 10058 bp, 7 predicted proteins | sample WetSurMetagenome_FD_51088 | JGI IMG/M metagenome (IMG submission 51088) | reverse complement strand
GCCGCTAGGCCGACGACGTGGAACTGGTCGGCCAGGTGGGCGATCACCCGGAGGGTGGTCTCGCCGACGCTCCCCGTGGAGCCGAGGATCGAAACGCCCGTGCTCATGTCATGAAGACCTGATGGTAGAAGTACAGGACGGGACCGTTCACGACGAGGCTGTCCAGACGGTCGAGGAACCCGCCGTGGCCGGGCAGGATCGACCCGCTGTCCTTGACCCCCGCGCCGCGCTTGAGGGCCGACTCGAAGAGGTCTCCGAGTTGCCCCACCACCGAGAGCACCAGGCCCAAGGCGATCGCATGCCGCCACTCCAGGTCGGCGAAGAAGGTGAGCTTCACGGCGGAGGCGCCGACGAGGCCCCCGGCCACGTTCGCTACGGCACCCTCCCACGTCTTCCCAGGTGAGACCTGCGGCGCGAGCTTGTGGCGGCCTATGGTGCTGCCCACGTAGTAGGCGGCGGTGTCGCCTGCCCAGACGACGATGGCCCCGAGGAAGATGAGGCGCGCGCCGAGCGGCTCGCCGAGCTTCCGCACCAGGATCATGAACCCCAGGAGGTACCCCGTGTAGAGGGCGGTGAAGCACGCCAGGGCGCTGGAGGCCAGCACGCCCGCGAGGGGCACGCGGCCCCACAATCCGAAGCCCACCAGCGCCAGGGCGCCCCCCGCGAGGACGGCGTCCAGGGGGAAGACCTCGGGCCACATCGCGCCGAAGAGGAAGCACGCGGCCCAGACCGAGCCCAGGAAGGGGAAGGGGACGATCCCCGAGGCGGCCCCGATGCGCTCCATCTCGGCGGCACACAGGACCGAGGCCACCATCACGAGCGCCCCGAAGACGAGGGGGTTCGGTACCAGGACGGCGCCGATGAAGAGGGGGAGGAGGACGAGGGCGGTGAGTATGCGCTTCACGGTGAGGGCCTCGCCGACCCGTGCGGCTCCGGCGTGGGGGAGACCCCGCCGTAGCGCCTCTCGCGGCGCTGGTAGTCCAGGACCGCCTCGTAGAAGTGGTCCTCTTTGAAGTCGGGCCAGAAGAGGTCGAGGATGGAGAGCTCCGTGTAGGCGATCTGCCAGAGCAGGAAGTTGCTGACGCGGTACTCGCCGCTCGTGCGGATCAGCAGGTCGGGGTCGGGGAGGTCGGGGGCGTAGAGGTGGCGGGCCACCTCCTCCTCGGTGACCGGGCCCGAGCGCCTGCCCTCGAGGGTGGCCTTCGCGATGGCGCTGCAGGCGTCCGCGATCTCGCTCCGCCCGCCGTAGGAGAGCGCGAGGGTCAGGGTGCAGCCGCCCGAGTTGCGGGTCCGCTCCTCCAGGCTCGAGAGGAGCTTCTGGACGGCCCTCGGGAGGTCCGAGGTCCGGCCGATGGTCCGGAACCGGATGCGGTTCTCCTCGATCTTCTTGGCCTCGGACCTGAGGAACTGCTGCAGGAGCTGGAAGAGGGCGCGGACCTCCGAAGCGGGTCGCTTCCAGTTCTCCACCGAGAAGGCGTAGAGGGTGAGGTGGCGGACGCCCAGGTTCGAGGCCGCCGAGACCGCCTGCTTCACGGCCTCGATGCCCGCGCGGTGGCCCTCGATGCGTGCCAGGCCGCGGGCCTTCGCCCACCGCCCGTTGCCGTCCATGATGATGGCCACGTGGACGGGGACGCGGTCCGGGTCCACGAGCCGGAGCAGGGGATGCGGATCAGGTTTGGGTGCGACCTTAGGATTCCGTCTCATAGCCGTCCGTTATGAAGTTAGAAAATAGCACGCCGGACCCGAACCGCCCAAACGCGGGTGTTCACCTCAGGAGGTCCCGCTCGGCCTGATCGAGCCGGGCGCGGAGGTTTTCGGCCTGTTCGGCCATCTCGCGGGCCCTCTCCGCCAGCGAATCCACGGCGCTCCGGAGCTGGCCCAGGGTCTCGCGGACGCGGGCCTCCTCTACCCGGGGAACCGGTGCGTCCTCCGGTTCGGAAGCCTCCTCCACCTCGGTGACCTCGATCACCTCGGGCTCGGACACCTCCACCTCCTCCGGCTCGGGCTCCGGGGGTGGCGCCGGCGGGGCCGGAGCACCCGGGACGGGGAGCGGCGCCACGTCCTGGAGGGTTTCGATCTCGACCGCCTCGATCTCCTCGTCCGCCCGGGGCTGCCCCTCGTGGCCGCCCTCCAGTTCCACTTCGGGCAGGGGCGGTCTCGCCGTCGGAGGGGGCGGAGGCGGAGGCGGAGGGGGAGGCGGGATCACGGGCATGGGGGGAGGCGTCGGCTCGGGCGCGGGCGGCGGGACCTCCGCCGGTTTCGCGGGGGGCTCCTCCTGGGCCGGGGCTTCGCGTCCGCTGAAGGATGCGTCGGCGGCCTGGAGCTTCCGGATGACGAGCTCGATGATCTTCTTGAGCGTCTCGTTCACGCCCGTGCCCTGGGTGGCTACGGAGAGGAAGGTGGGGACGTCCCTCCAGTTGAGGCGGGCGTCGATCTCCTCGCGGGTGGCCACGTCGGGAAGGTCCTGCTTGTTGTACTGGAGCACGAGGGGGACGGTGTCGGGGTCGAGGCCGTTGAGCCTGAGGTTGCCCTTCAGGTTCTCCAGGCTCTCCACGTTGGCGTCCATCATGATGCGCTGCGAGTCGGCCACGAAGACCACGCCGTCGCTGCCGCGGAGCACGATCCGCCTCGTGGCATCGTAGAAGACCTGTCCCGGGACGGTGTAGAGCTGCACCCGCACCTTCATCCCCCGGATCGTGCCGAGCTCCATGGGCAGGAAGTCGAAGAAGAGCGTCCGGTCGGTCTCCGTGGCGACGGTGAGGAGCTTCCCCTTGTTCTTGGGGTTGGCGGACTCGTAGACCTTCTCGAGGTTCGTCGTCTTTCCGCAGAGGCCGGGACCGTAGTAGACGACCTTGAAGGTGATCTCCTTGGTGGCCCTATTGATCATGACCATGGTCGCTCTCCTTCTGCATGCCCAGCGTCGCGAGCCTTCGGTAGAGGTGCCGCCGTTCGATCTCAAGCTCCTCGGCGGTGCGGGAGACGTTGCCTCCGTGCCGCCCTAGGGCCCTCCGGATGAACTCCCGCTCGAACGCCTCGCGGGCTTCCTTGAGGGGCCCCGACCAGGGCAGCCCCACCTCGGGGGAGGGCGCCGCGCCGCCCGGCTGGATGGGCAGGTCCGACGAGCGGACCTCCGCCGACGGCACCATGATGATGAGCCACTCCATGAGGTTCCTCAGCTCGCGGACGTTCCCTGGCCACCCGTAGCGCAGCAGGACGTCCACGGCGTCCCGCGCCAGGGTCTTGCCCGGCTTGCCGTACTGCCTGGAGAAGAAGGACAGGTAGTAGCTGCACAGCAGGGGGACGTCCGAGGCCCGTTCCCGCAGCGGCGGCACCACGATGGGTATGACGTTGAGCCGGTAGTAGAGGTCCTGGCGGAAGTGCCCCGCGGCGATCTCGTCCGGCAGGTGCTTGTTGGTGGCGGCCAGCACGCGCACGTCCACCCGCATGCTCTCCGTCCCGCCGACGGGCTCGAAGGTCTGCTCCTGGAGGACCCGGAGGACCTTGGCCTGGGTCGCCCAGCTCATGTCGCCCACCTCGTCGAGGAAGAGCGTGCCGCCGTCGGCCTGGAGGAACTTGCCCTTCTTGTGCTCGATGGCGCCCGTGAAGGAGCCCTTGCGGTGGCCGAAGAGCTCGCTCTCGATGAGCTCCGTGGGGATGGCCGCGCAGTTGAGCTCGATGAAGGGCTCCTCCGAACGGTCGCTGTAGGCGTGGATCAGGCGCGCCACGAGCTCCTTGCCGGTGCCGTTCTCGCCGTAGATGAGGACGCGCCCCGCCGTGGGCGCGGCGCGCCGGATGTGCTCCTTGAGGCGGAGGATGGCGTCGCTCTCGCCCACGAGGGCGATCTCCTCCTGCATGCGCATCTGCAGGAGGCGGTTCTTCTCCTCGAGTCGCCGTTTCTTCAGCGCGTTGGAGACGGTGAGGACGACGCGCTCGAGGGACAGGGGCTTCTCGATGAAGTCGAAGGCCCCCAGCTTGGTGGCCCGGACGGCGGTCTCGATGTTGCCGTGGCCCGAGATGACCAGGACCTCCGAGGGGACGCCCTGGTCGCGCAGGCGCGTCAGGACCTCGAGCCCGTCCATGCCCGGCAGCCAGACGTCCAGGAGGATGACGTCGAAGTCCTCGGCGGCGGCGATGGGCAGGGCCTGCTCGCCGCTCTCCGCCTCCTCCACGGCGTAGCCTTCGTCCTCCAGGATCTGCCGGAGGGTGCTGCGGATCCCCGCCTCGTCGTCCACGATGAAGATGGAACCCTTAGGCATGATCGCTCCCGTGCTCTGCTCCGTTCATTCGATCACCTGAAAAGATATGTCGAATGGCGAATGGGGAATGGCGAATGTGAAGAAATGCGAATGGCGAATTGCGAATTGCGAATTGAAGGGCGCCGAACCTCCCGGTTCAGGCTCGCGTCTCCGAATTCCGCTCTCCGATTTCCGAACTATCATTGCCTTCCGCCTTCCCACTTCCGCTTTCCGAATTCCGAATTCCGAATTCCTCTCCTCACCCCAGGGGCAGGGTCACGATGAACCCGGCCCCCTCGGAGACCGTCTCGTCGATGTGGATCTCTCCGCCGTGCTCCTCGAGGATCCTCGCCACGATGGCGAGGCCGAGGCCCGTACCCTTCTTCTTGGTCGAGAAGTAGGGGAGGAAGAGCTTGGGCCTGTCCTCGGGGCTGATGCCGTGCCCCGTGTCGCGCACCTTCACCACGGCCTCGTTGCCCTCTTCGCGCAGGCTGATCCAGACCGTGCCGCGCGTGTCCATGGCCTGGAGCGCGTTCTCCAGGAGGTTCTTGAAGACGCGTCCCATGTGCTCGATGTCCATGCGCACCGGGGGGAAGGGTTCCTGCAGATCCAGCTCGAAACGCACCTCGGAGGACGCTGTCTGGTAGGCGGCCACCGTCTCCCGGATGAGGTCCGGGAGGTTGGCCGGGCGGGCTTTGAGGTCGGGGAGCCGCGCGAACTTCGAGAAGGCGTTGACCATGGTCATCATGGCCTCCACCTCGCGCTCGATGGCCTCGGTCCCCTGGATGGCCGCCTGCTGGAGATCGGGGGCGTGCTCGAGGGCCTTCTTGTGGACCCGCTGGGCGCTCAGGCGGATGGGCGTCAGGGGGTTCTTGATCTCGTGCGCCATGCGCTGGGCGGCCTCCTGCCAGGCGGCGATGCGCTGGGCGCGAGAGAGGGCGCTGATATCCTCGAGGATGATGAGGTTCCCGAACACCTGCCCGGAGGGGTCCCGCAGGGGCGCCGCGGAGACGGAGAGGATCATCTGGCCGTCCCGCGTGCTCAGGGTCATCTCCTGGTTGAACACGGGCCGGTGGGGTAGGCTCGCGAGGGTCGCCTGCACGGGGGCCCACTCGGGCCTGGAGACCACGCCGCGAAGGGACTGGCCACGCTCCACGCCCAGGATCTCGCGGGCCTTGGTGTTGAGGGTGCGGATCTCGCCCTCGGGCCCCGTGGAGACGACGCCGATGTTGAGGGTCTCGAGGAGCGTCTCGATGTAGCGCCGGCCCCGTTCCGCCGAGTCGGTGGTGAGCCGGAGCTCGGCGTTGCTCAGCTCCAGCTCGCTCTTGCTCACCTCGAGCTCGCGTGTCATCCGGTTGAAAGAGCCCACCACGGCGCCGATCTCGTCGCGCGCCTCGTAGCCGATGCGGTGCGTCAGGTTGCCGCGGGAGACCTCCTCCGTGCCCTCGAGAAGCAGCTGTAGGGGCACGCTGATCTCCCGCGAGAGGCGAGAGCCCACCCACACGGCCACGAAGGTCACGAGGAGCGTGAGGGCGAGGAAGGAGGACACCATGGAGGTCTTCATGGCCTTCCGCTGGCTCCGCACCCTCAGGTACTGCTGGTTGTTCTCGGCGATGAAGCGCGCCCGCTCGAACATGCGCTGGGGCAGGCGCGTGCCCACGGCCACGCCGAGATCGCCCTGGACCGACACGCCGCTGAGGACCGTCGGCGGGGGCGTGAGGTCGATCCAGCCCTTGAGACCGCCCGTCTGGAAGATCTTGTTCAGCGTGTAGGCGCCCGGGATGGCGAAGGTCGCGGGCTCCTTGAGGATCACCTTGCCGGAGCGCGTGAGGAGGCACATGCCGTCGATGTCGCCCGCCTTCCAGAGCTGTGCCGCGAGGGCGGGACGGATGTCCTCGGGCACCTGCCGGAGCTGCCACGCGAGGGCCTGCGCCTTCCGGTAGGTCTGCTCGCGGACGAGGTCGAGGGAGTCGTCCACGAGCTGCTGTCCCGCCGTGGTGAGCCCGCTCACCGGGGAGCTGAACCAGCGGTCCACGCTGGACTCGATGAGCGTGATGGCCCCCACGAAGAGCAGCAGCGAGGGCAGGAGCCCCAGGAGGACGAAGGCCGTGAGGAGGCGCGTCCGGAACCGCGCGCCCTCGCGCTGGCGCCTCCACTCCAGGAAGCCCTTCACCAGCTCCCGGAAGAGGACGAAGAGGAGGACCGTCATGAGCAGGAGGTTGGCCAGGGACAGCACGGAGAGCAGATAGCTGCCCGCGGGCGTGAGGCCCGACGTGTCCTGCATGTGCCGCGTGGCGAAGATGAACCCCACCACGAGGCCGAGGCCGGCGCTCGCGAGGAGGATCACCGAGACGCGGGGGGAGAGGCGCGACCTCATGGCGTCGCCAGCGGCACGTCGTGCCAGGGGGTCTGGACATCCCACGGGATGATCCAGAGGGCGAAGTCGTCCAGGAGGTGCACCATGGCGCGCACCGAGTAGGTGCCCTGGCCCGAGGGATCGAGGTTGGCCACCGAGGTGACCGGGAAGTCCTCGAGGCGCTCGAGGTACCTCTCGACCTCCTCGTAGGTCTCGACCACGCGCTCGTCCTCGGTATTGCCGTCGACCACGGTCTCGAGCGTGAACTGGTGGGTGAGGTTGTCGTAGGTCGCCCGGTGCACGACCTTGCGGCGGACCACCGTCTTGTTCGTCCAGGCGGTCCGGTGCTTGATGAGCTCGAGGGTGTAAGTGATGTTGACCGGCCGCGTAGAGAGGATCGCCTCCTTCATGTCGGGCCGGTCGAAGGCGTTGGCCACCTCCAGGGAGACGAAGATCTTGCTCTCCTGGAAGCGGTAGGTCATGTTCTTGACGGCCGGGCTCGGCGTCGCGGCCGGCAGGTCGAAAGAGGCGAGCGTGGCGGCGAGGGCGAAGAGGGCCGCCATGGCTCGCACGGAGAACCGCCGGCCGTCGCAGGCCGGTCTCCGGGTCTTCCGAGCCAGCGCCTCGGTCCTCTGCGCCACGCTTCCCTCCGCCATCAGTCGCCGGGTCTCACAGCACGTTCGCGGCGATCTCCGCCAGGTCCGAACGCTCGCCCCGGGCGAGGGTCATGTGACCCGCGAGGGGCTGGTCTTTGAAGCGCTCCACCACGTAGGTGAGGCCGTTGGAGGAGCTGTCGATGTAGGGGTTGTCGATCTGGTAGGGGTCGCCCGTGAGGATGACCTTCGTGTTCTCTCCCGCCCTCGTGATGATCGTCTTCACCTCGTGGGGCGTGAGGTTCTGGGCCTCGTCGATGATCATGTACTGGCTGGGTATGGAGCGGCCGCGGATGTAGGTGAGCGCCTCGATCTGCAGGATGCGCTGGTCCACGAGCTCCCGGTACGCGTCGTGCCCCCTGTTGCTGTAGGAGAGGTTCAGCAGGAGCTCGAGGTTGTCGAAGATGGGCTGCATCCAGGGCTTGAGCTTCTCCTCGAGCTCGCCGGGCAGGAAGCCGATGTCGCGGCCCATGGGGAAGATGGGCCGGGTCACCAGGAGGCGCTGGTAGACCTGCTGGTCCGAGACCTTGTGCAGCCCCACGGCGAGCGCCAGGAGCGTCTTGCCCGTGCCCGCCTTGCCCACGAGGGTCACGAGGGGGATCTGGTCGTTGAGGAGGAGGTCCACGGCGAAGCGCTGCTCCTTGTTGCGCGGCGTGATGCCCCAGAGCGGCTTGGCCTCCTCCACGGGGTGCAGGGCGTTCTCGGCGGGAACGTGCTTGGCCAGCGCCGTGTGGGAGGGGTTCTCCTCGTCCACGAGCAGGGCCATCTCGTTGGGGTGGAGGGGCCACTCGTTGGCGATGGACTTCTTGGAGAAGAGGGCGTCGAGGGTCTTCCGGGGGACGCTGAGCGTGCGCCATCCTCCGTAGAGCTCGTCGATCTGCACCTTGTCGGTCTCGTAGTCCTCCGCGGGGACGCCCAGGGCGTCGGCCTTGATGCGGAGGTTCGTATCTTTGGTCACGAAGACCACGTCCCGGCCCTGGCGCCTGTAGTAGAGAGCCACGCTCAGGATGAGGTTGTCGGCGCTCCCCTCGCGGATCGAGGGAGGGAGGTCGTTGTCCACCCGCTCCACCACGACCCTCAGCGTGCCGCCCGTCTCGAGGGCGACCCCGCTGGAGAGCGGCCCCTTCAGGCGGAGGCGGTCCAGCTCGCGTGAGACCTCGCGGGCGTTCCGCCCCAGGTCCGAGACGTCGCGCTTGAAGCGGTCCACCTCCTCGATCACCCAGATCGGGATCACCACCTCGTGCTCCTGGAAGCGGTGGATGCTGCGGGGGTCGTGGAGCAGGACGTTGGTGTCCAGGACGTAGATGCGGCTCATACGATCTCCTTCAGGACCGAGCTGACCTCGCCGAGATTCGCCGGGCGATCCTTGGGGCTCTTGCTCAGACAGCACAGGATGAGCTGCTCGAGCCTGGCCGGGAGGCGCACGAGCCTCGAGGGCGGCAGGGGCTGCTCCTTGAGCTGTTTGAGGACGATGAGGGCCGGGTTCTCCCCGCTGAAGGGGTCCTGGCCCGTGACGAGGAAGTACGCGAGGAGCCCGAAGCAGTAGATGTCGGACCGGGCGTCCAGGGGCTGCCCCTGGATCTGCTCGGGGGAGACGTACTTCGGCGAGCCCACGAAACGGCCCTCGCCCGTGAGCTCGGAGGACTCGTCCACGGCCACGTAGGCGATGCCGAAATCGAGGAGCTTGGGGATGCCCGCCGGCGTGAGGATGACGTTCTGGGGCTTGAGGTCGCGGTGGACGATGCCCAGCCGGTGAGCCTCGGTGAGGCCCTCCGAGATGCCGCGCAGGATCTCGACCTTCTGCCGGAGGTTGGCCCTGCGGCCTTCGCCCTCGCGCATCCACTGGCTCAGCGTCTTGCCCGGGATGTACTCCATGGTGAGGTAGGTCAGGTCGCGCCAGGTGCCGAGGTCGAACACGCGGACCACGTTGGGGTGGGTGATCTTCCGCGTGAGCTTGATCTCCCGGAGGAAGCGCGCGCGGGAGGCCTCGTCCATGTCGGGGCGGCGGCGCAGGGTCTTGAGGGCCACGACCTCGTCCAGGTCGCGGTCCTTCACGCGGAAGACCTGCCCCATGCCCCCGCGCCCGAGCTCGTCCATGATCTCGTAGCGGCCGGAGATGACGGACCCCGGCGGCAGCTCGAGCGCGCTCAGGTCGCGCAGGGCGTCCTCGGCCGTGCCGTAGCGGTCCATCAGGTCCGGGGCGAGGAGCCTGCGGACCACGTCTCGCGAGGCGGCGCTCAGGGAGACCCCCTTGAAGAGCGACTCGTCCCAAGACCTCAGGGACAGGTCGCCTGCCAGCGGCGTGGCGGGCGGGTGGCCCGCCACCAGGTGCATGAAGAGCGCGCCTGCACCGTAGAGGTCCGAGGAGATGCTCAGGTTCCCGTGCAGCGTGGTCTCGGGAGGGAGGTAGAGGGCGAGGGGATCGGAGGGCGATCTCAGCTCGAGGTCCTCGTAGGAGCGCACGATGCCGAACCCCTGCACCTTCACCCGGCCCTCGCTGTCCATGAGGACCGAATCGGGCGAGAGGTGGCCGTGGAGCACCCGGCGGGAGTGTGCCTCCGAGAGCGCCTCGATGACCTGGCGCAGCTTGTCGAGCGCGGCCATCACGCTGGGCTGGTAGCCCTCGCGCAGCCACTCCGCCAGGGGGCGGCCGCCGAAGTCCTCGTACACCATGAGGACCTCCTTCCGGCTCCGGTCCACGTCCCTGAGGGCGAGGATGGCAGGGTGGGCGAGGCCCAGCAGGCGCTGGAGCTCATCCCGGTCCTCCACGAGCCGGGAGGGGGGTCTCTCGGCGGGGGAGACGAGGAGGCGGAC
>JGI20214J51088_10003701_pt1 | contig 10060 bp, 8 predicted proteins | sample WetSurMetagenome_FD_51088 | JGI IMG/M metagenome (IMG submission 51088) | reverse complement strand
GCACTTCCTCCTCGAGCGCGTCCGCGCCGCGGAGACGGACCGGTACCTCGTGCGGAGCGCGAACCGGGGAGTCTGCGGCGTCGTCAATCCCAGGGGGCAGCTCGTGGCGACGGTTTCCGCGGGCGGCCCGGCCTCCTTCTGGGGTCTGGTCGAGGCGCGGGACACGCGGACGCTCTGGACGAGGGTCGGGAGCGCCTGGCTCCTCCTCCCCCTCGCGGGGCTCCTGGCGGCGGCCGCCGTGAAGCGGAACTAGGGGCGGACCGCCATGCTGCACCCCCTCCACATCGGAACCCGTCGCCTGCTCACCGTCATCTTTTGGGCGGTGCTCGTGGCGGGTCTGTTGCGTGAGGGGGCCGAGTGGGCGCTCCGGCAATCGCTCGTGAGGATCCTGCACGTCTCCGCGCCCGACGCCCAGTTCCACCTCCTCAAGCTCAGCGTCGAGTCCGATGCAGGCGAAGGCGTGTGGCACGGGGTGGGTGTCCGGTGGGAGGGCATCCGGATCAACCTCCTGACGGGGGGTGGGATGGACCTGTTTGAGCTCGGACCCGCCATCGCACCCGTGCTCAGGGCGAGGAACATGACCTTCACCCGCGTCTGGCCCCTCGTCTCCGGGAACGTGATGCGCGTGGAAGTGTCGCCCTTCCGGCCCGAGTGGGGCAGGTTCGCGGGAGAGGGCGCGGCAGGCACCCCGTGGGAGCTCGACGTCCCGTTCCACCTCCACGCGCGTCAGGTCAGCGCGGACACGCCGTGGGGACACTGGCAAGGCCCGGCGTCTCTCGAAGGCGAAGGCACGGGCAGACAAGGGCGCTGGAGCGCCGAGCTCGCGAAGGGCGAGGGACGCTTCGAAGCGCGCGGCGGCTGGTCCGCCGAAGGCCTGACCGGGGAGGCCACCCTCAAGGCGGCCGACTCCAACTCGGCCCACGGGTCCTTCGACTGGGGCCGGAAGGGCACCTACCTTCGGCTCGATGGGGGCGAAGGCGGGGAGCACTGGACCGCCGACGTCCAGAGCGGTGAGAGCCAGACGCTCCAGGTCTCCATCGCCCGGGGGGCCGGGATGGGCAAGCCGGGACAGACGCTCAGTTTCCAGGTCGAGCCTGGGAAGGGGGCGGGTGCCTGGCCGCAGATCGCCAACGTCGCGGGCCGTGTCCTCCTGCCAGAAATCAAGCTGGGGGGAGGCATGGCTCTGCTGGATGGCCGGATCTCGGCGGACCCGCAGGGGGCCGCAGAACCCGGGCAGACCTGTGTGGCCCTCCTCCTCACGGGACGTCTCGTGCTCCCCGAGCGTTCCTTCATCCTGCGGTCGACCCTCATCGCCCGCGGTGTGGCAGGTCACGCCGCCGAAGGTCTCGTCGAGGGAAGCGCCTCTCCTGTGCCGAGACCGCTCCTCGAAGAGCCGCCTCCAGTGGCCTTCTGGCGGATCTCGGCGAGCAAGGACGGTGCGGGGGAGCGGCTCGTGGCGCTCTTCCATGCGGGGGCGTCCCTCGTGGAAGCCAGCGCCTCCTCCATGGGAGAGGGCTGGCGGTGGGACGGCGCGTGGACGTTCCCCTCGGGGAGCGCAAAGCTCGTCGGCCGCTGGTCGGCGGGGCGTTGGAGCAGCTCGGGCTCCTTCGATTTCAGGAGGAAGCCGCCGCTCGCCGCGGACTGGGTCCTGCCGTCGCCGCCCCTGACGGGAACCTTCGGCCTGGAAGGCTCGGAGGAAGGGCTCTCGCGCCTCAACCTGGACGCTCGCGGTTCGGGCCTCTGGCAGAGCACGCTGACCCCCGCAGGATGGAAGGTCCAGGTGCGGGGCGGTGCCGTCGAGGGGGCGGGGATCGCCCTCAGTGGACTGGACCTGACCGTATTGGGAAGGGGCCCGCTCAACCTGTCGCTCGGCGGGAACTTCCGCGCCGATCTCTCCGCAGAAGATTTCAAGCTTGGGCACCAGGACCTCGGGCGTCTGGGGGCCAGGCTCTCTTCCGACGGCAAGCGGGGAGCACTCCTCAAGGCCGACGCCGAGCTGAAGTTCCTCGACGGGCGCTGCTCCTTCGATGCCGCGGCCAAGCGGGTAGGGGGCGACCTGACCCTCTCGAACGCGCAGGTCAGCCTCGTCGGAGGTGCGGTCCAGTTTTCAGACGTCAGCGCCTCCTGGAGCGGCCGTCCCGAGGATCCCGCCGCATGGAAGGCTGGGCGCGCGAAGATCTACGGCGAAGGCGTGCAGCGACTTCAGGGCCACTGCACCGTCGCGCCCGGACTCGACGGAGTGATCCTTGACGGCAGTGGGAGCCACTGGGGCGGCGAGGTCACCGGGCGGTTGCCCCTGGGCTCATCCGGCAGGCCGCTCCTCCGGCTCGACGCGAAGGGGGTCGACGGCGCGCCTGTCCCACCCTACATCCGGCAGTGGGTCGAGCTTCCCCTCACCGTGGGGAGCGGCAAGCTCTCGGGAAGCGTCCTGATCGATCTGGACAACGCCGTGGAGGGGCTCGCCATCGACGTGGACCTGGCCGAGGTGGACATCCGGGTCCCCGACGAGACGAGCGTTCTGCCGAAGTGCACCGGGAGATTCCACGGCCTGCTCTCCGGGGGCGCCTTCGACATCCCGGAAGCCTCGATGGCCATCGACGGCGGCAAGGTACCCACGACCTTCGCGCTTCACAGCGACGGCACCGGGACGAGGTTCTCCTTCGCCACGCCCACCATGGAGGCCGAGCGCCTCCAGAAGGCGGCCTTCGACTTCCTGCCCGAGTCGCTGGGCTACGCGACCTTCAAGGGCACAGCGGCGGCGTCGGGCCGATTCACCGCCGCCGACGGACAGATGCGGATGGACCTCGTGCTCCGCGCCGAGAAGCTCGAGTACATGTCCGAGGACAAGTCGCTCAGGCTGAGGGGGGTCACGGGAACGGCGCCCATCCCGCTCAACCTGGGCGGGAGAGAGCCCGACCTCAGCGGCTACCAGAACCCCGCACGGGTGGGCCACCTCGACGCGTTCCGCCAGCTGGCGCACGTGCCCGCCTCCGCCGGGCCCCTCGTCATAGATCGTCTGAGGTACAGCGTCTTCTCTGCCGACGCGCTCAGGCTCTACTCCAGGGTCGACGACGGCGTGCTGTCGCTCTGGCTGACGGACGCCGACCTCTGGGGCGGGCACCTGCGCGGGGCCGGGAGGTTCGCGCTCTCCAGCGACGGAATCCGCTACGCGGCGCAGCTGCTCGGGAGAGACCTGAGCTTGAGGGCCTTCTGCGAGCAGTCCGGGGCGCTCAAGGACTTCATCAGCGGGACCGCCGAGGCGAGCGTCACGCTGGGCGGCGACGGCATCGGAGCCACCCGGGCCAAGGCGCTCGCCGAGGTCTGGGTGAACCCCGACGAGCCCGAGCCTCGCGTCATCTCTCGCGACTTCCTGGTGAAGATGGGCGGGGAGAAGATCAGGAGCCTCCTCCACAGCGACATCCTGGAGTATGACAAGGCGGCGCTGACGTGCGGCTTGAGCGGAGGGACGCTGTCCGTCTACGAGCTGGACCTCTCCCACCGAGCCAACCCGCTCAAGGCGCTCATGCGGAAGGACGTCTCCTTCGAGGTACGGGTCCCGCAGCGCAACAGCATCAGCCTCGACCAGCTCGCCAAGAACATCAAGAACCTGGAAGTCCAGGCGGGGATCGGCAAGGCCCACCCGCCGAAAAGGAAGGGCGGACGTTGAGAGAGGATAGCCGCAGGCGCGCCATCGCGGCCGCGCTCGCGCGGCTCTATCCCGACGCTGGGTGCAGCTTGAACTACCGGAGCCCCTTCGAGCTCCTGGTGGCGACGATCCTCTCGGCCCAGTGCACGGACGAGAGGGTGAACCTGGTGACGCCCGCGCTCTTCGCCCGATGCCCCACCCCGCAGGCCATGGCCGACATCTCACAGGAGGAGCTCGAGGGGCTCGTCCGTTCCACGGGCTTCTTCAGGAACAAGGCCAAGAATTTGAGAGGGGCGGCCAGGGTCATCGTGGAGGAATTCGGCGGCGCCCTGCCGAGGACCATGGACGAGCTCCTCCGCCTTCCCGGAGTGGCCCGGAAGACGGCGAACGTCGTCCTGGGCAACGCGTTCGGTCTCTCCGAGGGCTTCGTCGTGGACACCCACGTGGCGCGCCTCGCGGGCCGCATGGGTCTCACGCGGCAGGTGGATCCCTCCAAGATCGAAGGGGACCTCATGGAGGCCTTTCCAAAGGAGGCGTGGACCCAGCTCGGCCACCGCCTAATCCACCACGGCCGCGCGGTGTGCAGCGCCCGCAAGCCGGCGTGCTCCACCTGCGCCATCGAGAGGCTCTGCCCGAAGGTCGGGGTGGCGAGGGGCGCCTGAAGGCCCGCGGCCTTCTAGGAATGATTCGCGCCGCGCCGCTGTTGCGCGTGCTGGAGGACAGTTCATGAGCGAACGCATCTACGCCTGCATCTCGGAGACCATCGGCGACACTCCCCTCGTGAGGCTCAACCGCATGGCGGGGCCCGAAATGGCAGAGGTCTGTCTCAAGCTGGAGTTCTTCAACCCGGGCGGGAGCGTCAAAGACCGCATCGGCAGCTCCATGCTCAAGGACGCCGAGGCCCGGGGCGCCATCGAGCCCGGGGCCCAGCTCATCGAACCCACCTCCGGCAATACGGGCATCGCGCTCGCCATGGTCGCGGCCGAGATGGGCTATCCGCTCACCCTCGTCATGCCCGAGACCATGAGCCAGGAACGCCGGAGGCTGCTCCAGGCCTTCGGCGCCAAGATCGTCCTGACGCCCGGTCCCAAGGGGATGAAGGGGGCCATCGCGCTCGCGGAGAAGATGGTGAAAGAGACCCCCGGCTCCTTCATGCCCTCCCAGTTCGACAACCCTTCCAACCCGTGGATCCACCGGAACAGCACGGCACTCGAGGTCCTGAGAGACACGGGCGGTCGGCTGGACGCCTTCGTCGCGGGAGTGGGCACGGGCGGCACCATCACCGGCGTGGGCAGCATGATCCGCAGTGCGCTCGGCGACGGGGTGCTCGTGGTGGCGGTGGAGCCAAAGGACTCTCCCGTCCTGTCGGGCGGGGCGCCCGGTCCCCACAAGATCCAGGGCCTCGGTGCCGGGTTCGTCCCCAAGAATTACGACGGCACCGTCGTCGACCGCGTGATCCAGGTCTCCTTCGAGGACAGCTGCGAGACGGCCCGGCGGCTGGCGCGCGAGGAGGGGATCCTGGCGGGCATCTCCTCGGGTGGTATCCTCCACGCCGCCCTCCAGGTCGCCAAGGAGCTCGGCCCCGGGAAACGGGTCGTCTCCGTGGTCTGCGACACGGGGGAGCGCTACCTCTCGACGCCGCTCTTCCCCTACGAGGAGCCTCCGGTCGTCGATCCGGGCTGATCGGAAAAGCGATAACGACCGCACGTTGCTTGCCATTTGCTCAGGGCAGTCGTAGACTTTTCCCGTAAGCGCGGCACGCGGCGGAGCCCGGACGGGGTGCTCCCGAGTCGTGTCCCGCCTGAGGGGGCGCCGGCGACATGGGCAAACGCATCCTCGTCATAGAGAGCGGAATCCCCGTAGTTCCCTTCGAGCAGAGCCTGCTTTTGAGGAAGGAGCACGAGCTCCACAGGGCCTCCACGGGCGCGGAGGCGCTCGACAAGGTCGGCACGGTGATGCCCCAGCTCGTGATCGTCGACGAGCACCTATCCGACATGCCCGTGGCGTCCTTCATCCATACCTTGAGGCAGATCCCCTCCGGCCGCCACGCGAGCCTCCTCCTCCTGTGCAGCCCCGAGCTACCGCCCCTGGAGGGCGTCAACGCGGTGCTCCACAAACCCGTCGTGGGCGGCGATTTCAACGAGGTCTGCCGCCGGCTCCTGTCCATCGAGGCCCGGAAGGACGCCCGCCTCCTGGTCTACGTCAACGTGCAGGGCTTCGCGCAGAACAGCCTCTTCCTCTGTAACTCCCTGAACCTCAGCGCCTCGGGGATCCTCATACTCACGGCCCGGAAAATGAAGCTGGGCGATACGGTCCAGCTCCAGATCACCCTCCCGAAGGAGCGCGAGAAGATCAAGGTCTCGGGGCTCGTGGTGCGGGAGGCCCAGGAGGTGGAGTCTAGGCTGAACGCCTACGGCCTCTCTTTCCAAGACCTGTCCCCCGACGAGAAGGAGCGCATCCGCCTGTACGTGGACGAGGAGCGCTCCCGCAACCGGAACCTCTCGGACTGATCCCGTCAACAAATCAGGATGGCTGTCCTGGAGCGCGCCTCTCGCGGGGTGCGCCTCTGGATCGGAGGGCGCTCAGGAGCTGAGCGCCTTGAGCGCGAGCCGCAGGAGCGATTCGAGGGGCGCGTCGGGGGACTGCTGGCGGACCAGCAGGAGCGCCTGGCGCGCGGCCTGCGGTTTGTACCCGAGGTTCTCGAGGGCGAGCGCCGCATCGGAGAGCTCGTGGGGGAGCGTCTCGGGGGCACCGGGGAGGGATGGCGACAAGGGGAAGGCCAGGTCGTCGAGCTTCTCGCGCAGTTCGAGGCAGATGCGCTCCGCCGTCTTCTTGCCCACGCGAGGGACGCCCTGGAGGCGCCGGGTATCGCCCGAGGTGATGGCCGTCACGAGCTCCTCGGGGGACATGCCCGAGAGCACGGCCAGGGCCGTCATGGGGCCCACGCCCTGCACCGCCATGAGCTTGCGGAAGAGGCCCCGCTCCTCGCGGGTGAGGAAGCCGAAGAGGAGGATGGCGTCCTCGCGGACCTCCGTGTGGATGAAGAGGTCCACCGAGTCGCCCGTGATCTTGGCGAAGGTGGAGACGGGCACCGCTACCGCGTAGCCCACGCCACCGGCCTCGACGACGAGGGCCGAAGGCTCCTTCTCGAGGAGGCGGCCGCGCAGGCGGGCGATCATGGCCTAGCTCCGAGCTCGAGCGGCGACTTTCGGTTCAAGGCGCAGATGGCCAGCGCCAGAGCGTCGGCAGCGTCGTGCGGCTTGGGTATCGAGGAGAGCCCCAGGATGGCCTTCACCATGAACTGGACCTGGGCCTTGTCCGCGTGCCCGTGACCCGTCACGGCGGCCTTCACCATGGTTGGGGAGAGCTCCACCACCGGCACGCCGCGCTCTGCGGCGGCCACCATGACGGCGCCGCGCACCTGTCCCAGCTTGAGCGCGCTCTGCGGGTTGCGGGAAACGAAGACCTCCTCGAGGGCGAGGAGGTCCGGGGGGTTGCGATCCATGATTTCGTGAAGACGCCGGAAGATGAGGGCGAGGCGTTCGGCGTGGGGCGTCGCGGCGTCGTTGCGGATGGCGCCGAAGTCGAGGGCGCGGTGCGTGCTCCCCGTGGCCTGCACCACGCCGTATCCGGTGGACAGCGAGCCCGAGTCCACGCCCAAGGCGATCACCCTTCGAAGCTCTCCATGTCCTTCTCGTCCATGTCGAAGTTGGCCCAGACGTTCTGGACGTCGTCGTTGTCTTCGAGGGCGTCGATGAGCTTCAGGAGGCCCCTCCCCTGATCGCCGGCGAGCTTGGTGGTGATGGTGGGGTTGTAGACGGCTTTCACGGAAGCGACGGGCAGGCCGGCCTTCCCGAGCGCCTCGTTCACCGGGTGCATGTCCTCGAAGGTGGTGAGGATGATGAACTCGCCCTCCTCGCTCTGCACGTCCTCGGCGCCGGCCTCGATGGCTGCCTCGAAGACCTTCTCCTCCGTGAGGCCCTCGCCCTTGACGATGATCTCCCCCTGACGGGTGAACATCCGGGCGACGCACCCCTGCAGGCCCAGGTTGCCGCCGTACTTGGCGAAGATGTGCCGGATTTCACCGGTGGTGCGGTTCCGGTTGTCCGTGGTGCCCTCTACCAGGATGGCCACGCCGTTGGGGCCGAACCCCTCGTAGATGACCTCCTCGATCTGGGTGTCACCCTCGGCGCCCGTGCCCCGCGCGATGGCGCGCTTGATGTTGTCGTTGGGCATGTTGATGGCACGGCCCGCCTGAATGGCGGCCCTGAGGCGAGGGTTACCGTCCGGATCCCCGCCGCCGAGCTTGGCGGCGATGATGATCTCCTTGGCGATCTTCGTGAACATGTTCCCGCGCTTCGCGTCTTGCGACCCCTTGCGCGCCTTGATATTCGCCCATTTGCTGTGACCCGACATGAGTTCCCCTCCTGATTCTTAAGCCCTTTATTCTAGCACATTTAGCAGCTCTAGGGAAGGAGGCGGAGGATGCGCCCCAAACTCGTCCCGGCCCCCGCGGTGGCCCGGTGCTCAGCCCTTCACGGGGAAAGACAGCGCCTCCTTCAGCTTGAAAAGGTCGCCCTCGCGGGGCACGAGACGGATCTTCGTCTTGAGGGTCGCCGGGTCGATGAGCTCGGAGAAGGGGATGGCCTTCAGGTTCAGGCTCTCGTCCACGCTCACCATGTGCCCGAATTTGTCTTCGGAGAGGAGGCGCCAGGCGCCGTGGCCGAGCATGGAACCCAGCACCACGTCGAAGGCGCACGGCTCCGCGCAGCGGGTCTCGTACCCCACCTGTTTGGGGTTGATCTTCTTCTCCCTGCCGGTACGTTCCTTGTAGAGGGCCATGGTCTTCTCGGCCAGGGTGCGGCAGAGCTCGGCGCGCCCGTAGTAGACGTTGCCGTGGGCGTCGATCTCCTTGGGCTTGTGCGCTTCGTCGAGGCGCTCGGCGAGCCCCTCGGCGATGCAGATGAGCCCCGCCCGGCGGCCGTCCGCGTCGCGGGCGATGATGAGGTCCGCGAAGCGCGAGGCCAACTCGTCCGGGTTCAGGTCGCCGTCCAGGTCCTCCGCGGCCACCACCGCGCAGGCCTCGCCCGACACGGCCGAAGCGTAGGCCATCCACCCGGCGCTGCGGCCCATCAGTTCCACGAGGAAGTAGGCGTTGGTGGAGTCGGCGTCGGCCTTGAGGTTGAGGAGCACCTTCCGGGCCGTGTCCACGGCGGTCCAGTACCCGAAGGTCCAAGGGATGCCGTAGTAGTCGTTGTCGATGGTCTTGGGCACGTGGACCGTGGGCATGCCGAAGTGGTTCATGAAGTTGGCGGTCTTGAGCGTGTCATCGCCACCCATGGTCACGAGGGCGGTGACGCCGAGGGACTGGAGCGCCGCGACCGACGCCTTCAGCTTGGCGGTCCTGGCGCCGTCCTGCAGGTCCGCGGGGGCCTTCACGTCCTTCCCCGGGTTGGCCCGCGCGGAGCGGATGAAGATGCCGCGCTGGTTCCGGATCCCCGAGGCGGTGTGGGCGGTGAGGCGCAGGAAGTGCTTGCCCTCCTGGAGGGGGGATTCGGGCTTGAACCCCTGCAGGTGCGTGAAGCCCTCGAGGATGCCAAGGACGCCGAAGCCGTGGTCCAGGAAGCTCAGTGCGGCGGCCGAGATGACCGAGTTGGCGGCGGGGGCGGGGCCCCCGGAGAATAGGAGCGCGACCGTGCCGTGGTTGTCCTGGCTCATGGGGTTCCTCCTCCGCGCGCCCGGTCCGTGGGCCCCGGGTCGCCGAAACTGTCCCTTGAGGGGTTAGTATAACGGTTGGGGATGGGCCGAGGAAGGTCTGGCTCACCCGCAACGGGAGGCGCCGTTGGAAGAGTTCCTCAGGCATTACGGACTCATCGCGGTCTACTTCGGCATGTGGCTGGAGGGGGAGACCGTACTCGTCATCGCGGGCTTCCTCGCCCACCAGCACCTCTTCCCGCTCTGGTTGGCTTACCCCGTAACGGTCGCGGGGTCGCTCAGCGTGGACCACGTCGTCTATTTTCTAGGGCGGTACGCGGGGCGCTTCCGGTTCGTGGAGAGGCTGCACGTGAACGAGGAGGGCGCGCGCTCGTGGGCCCAGCGCCTCGGGGATTCCTGGCTCGTCTTCTTCGTCGTGAGATTCGTCTACGGCACCCGCACACCCTTCATTTTCTACAGCGGCCACAAGGGGATGCGCTGGCCGAAGTTCGTCCTCAGGGAGGTGCCCGCCGTCCTCTTCTGGTGCGCCGTGTGGCTTTTCTTCGGAAGCCTTCTCAGTAACCTGCTCATCGTGCTCCTGGGGCGGATCCAGCACCACATCCGCCTGGTGGTCGTCGTCGCAGTGGCGGTGGTGGGCACGGGAGCCGTCGTCCTCCTGGCGATCAGGAAGCGTCGGCGGGACGCCTCCCGCGCCGCTGC